>JAEEGF011322842.1_pt1 | contig 18830 bp, 20 predicted proteins | sample 9134171 | NCBI WGS metagenome assembly JAEEGF01 (sample SAMN16246542, study PRJNA631951) | gut metagenome | biome: gut microbiome; feature: rumen; material: AP-attached | host: Bos | place: Iran: Karaj | collected 2018-10
CATTCAGCGGATGCTCGATGAGAACGCTTACTGTATCGACATCATTTCCCAGGTGTCCGCAGCCAGCTGCGCGCTGAACAGTTTTTCCAAAGTACTGCTCGCAAACCACATCCGGACTTGTGTCAAAGAGGATGTCTCGGAAGGTCATGACGAGAAACTGGACGAACTGGTCGGGACGCTTCAGAAGCTCATGAAATAAAAAAGCCCGGAACGCCTGTAATGACGGGGAAAACGGCCGTTTTACCGTGGTAATTCCAGAAGTTTTTTATTTAATAAAAGAAAACTTTTTCAAAAAGGAGGTTGCGGAAGGCCCTCCTTTTTGTTATGATTTCCCGCGGCTAAGGAGATCATCCCAAAGCTACTGACATCGGGCGGGCAGTGAAAAGGGGAAGGAACCATATGAGGATCGGCATCGGATACGACGTACACAGACTGACGGAAGGGCGCAAACTCATTCTTCTTGGCGTGGAGATCCCCTATGAAAAGGGACTTCTCGGACATTCCGACGCAGACGTCGCGGCCCATGCGCTGATGGATGCGATGCTGGGTGCCGCGGCGCTTGGAGACATCGGGAAACTCTATCCCGACAAGGATCCGGCCTACGAGGGGATTTCCAGCATGACGCTTCTTCAGGACGTCCATCGACGCATCCGGGAAGCCGGATTCGAGATCGGAAACCTCGACGTCATCATCATCGCCCAGGCGCCGAAGATCGCGCCTTACCGGGAAGAGATGCGGCGTAAACTGTCGGAGATTCTGAAGATCCCGGCGGAACGCATCAGTGTCAAAGCCACCACGGAGGAAGGCCTTGGCTTCACCGGAAGAGGGGAAGGCATCGCCTCGCATGCCGCGGTTCTTTTAGAGGAACGGAACGATTGAATCATCATGAAAGAGGATCACACCATGAAGCTTTACAACACACTGACACGCAGAGTGGAAGAATTCCATGAAAATGTCCCCGGCAAGGTCGCCATGTACACCTGCGGCCCGACCGTCTATCATTTCGCTCATATCGGAAACCTGCGCTCCTACATTGAAGAGGATGTGCTGGAGAAGACACTCCGTTATCTCGGATATGACGTAAAGCGCGTCATGAACATCACGGACGTCGGACATCTGACCAGCGACGCGGATACCGGCGAGGACAAGATGGTGGAAGGCGCGAAACGCGAGCACAAGACCGTGATGGAGATCGCGAAGTTCTACACGGACGCCTTCTTCAGTGACTGCGAGAAACTGAACATCAAGCGCCCCGACGTCGTGGAACCCGCCACGAACTGCATCGATGAATTCATCCATATGATCGAAGTGCTGCTGGAAAAGGGCTACGCCTACCAGGCCGGAGAGAACATTTACTTCGATACGTCCAGACTTCGTGATTACTACGTATTCGGCAGCCAGAACGAAGAAGAGCTTCTCGTCGGCGTCCGTGACGACGTGACCGAAGACCCGAACAAGCGGAACAAAAACGACTTCGTCCTGTGGTTCACCAAGTCCAAGTTCGAAGACCAGGCGCTCAAATGGGACAGCCCCTGGGGCACCGGCTATCCGGGATGGCACATTGAGTGCTCCTGCATCAGCATGAAGCATCTCGGTGAATACATGGACATCCACTGCGGCGGCGTCGACAATATTTTCCCGCATCACACCAATGAGATCGCCCAATCCGAGGCCTACCTCGGCCATAAATGGTGCAACTACTGGTTCCACGTTCATCACCTGAACGACCGGAACGGGAAAATGTCCAAGTCGAAGGGCAACATTCTGACGGTATCCGTGCTTCAGGAAGCAGGCTATGATCCGCTGGATTACCGTTTCTTCTGCCTGATGTCGCATTACAGAAAGCCCCTGGAATTCACCTATGAACAGCTTTCCAATGCTCAGGCTGCACTGAAGAAACTGCGGAAACGCTGTGAAGAGATCCTTCGGAATGCGGACAAAGAAGAGGGCGCCGAGCTGGACAAGCAGGCATTCCACGCGTATCAGACACGCTTTTCGGACATGATCGGAAACGACATCAACACAGCATCCGCGCTGACAGTGCTCTATGACGTTCTGAAGGCGGAGACGGATGATTTCACAAAAGCTGCGCTCATCAAGGACTTCGACCGCGTGCTTTCTCTGGATCTCGGAACGGTGAAGGAAGAGACTGCCGGGGAAGAGGATCAGGATTTCGCAAAATACGTGGAAGAGCAGATCGCGCTTCGCGCCGCCGCCAAGAAGGAAAGAAACTTTGCGGAAGCCGACCGGATCCGCGACATGCTGAAAGCGCAGGGCGTCGCGCTTCGGGACAGCCGTGAAGGCACGACCTGGGAGAAGATCTCGTGAGACTCTTTCGGAGAAAAGAGAAGAAAGAAACAGCGCCGGTCACTGAAACGCCGGCCTTTGTGCCTTCCGATACGGAGAGTTTCAAAGATGCCGTCCTTCAGGGGCTATCGCTTCAGATCCCGAAAGACGTCGGGCTCGTGAAACCGCTGGAGCTGGCCTATATCGGCGATACGGTCTACGAAGTCCTGAACCGCCTGATTGCGCTTTCCGGACCGGAAAAGGCCATGGCGGAGATCCATAAAGAGTGCAGCGAAAGGGCCCGGGCCGAGAGCCAGGCAGGAATCGCAGAAGCGCTGCAGGAGATCTTTACCGAAGAAGAGAAGAAGATTTTTCTCCGCGCGAGAAACGCCCGCGTCGGCACACGAAGCCGGAGCGCTTCAAGCGGAGAGTATCACAAGGCTACCGGTCTGGAAGCGGTATTCGGATATCTGTATCTACTGAGCCGATATGACCGGATCCTGTATCTCTTCAAAACGGGATCGGAGAAAGCAGGGATCAGACTGAAATGAAAAACATGAGATATGATTCAAAGAAAACGGAACGATCCGGAAAGCCCGTCCAAAAACCCGGCCGACAGGTGTCCGCGAAGAAGGCGCCCTTCAATGCCGCACCTCGGAAAAACACTGCCGCCGAGCCCCGGAAACAATACACGGGCGGTCTTCAGATCGAAGGCAGAAACGCGATCCTGGAAGCCTTGCGTGCAGGCGCGGGAATCACTGCGCTGTACCTGCAGGAAGGCCTGGGCGGCGCCGAGATCGAGGAGATCCGGGCGCTTTCGGAAAAGGCAGGCGTCATCCCTCAGACCGTGAAAAGCGAGCGGCTTCAGTCCCTTCAGGAATCCAAGAACCCGCAGGGCGTCGTTGCAAAGTTCCGCGAGTATCGTTTTTACGATGTCGAAGACATGCTTCGGGACGCACGCGAGAACGGAGAGGATCCGTTCATCGTAGTGCTCTCAGGCATCGAAGATCCGCATAATTTTGGCGCGATCGTCCGGACGGCATGCCTTCTGGGCGCGCACGGCGTCGTGATCCGGAAGGACCGCGCGGCCGGCGTCACGCCTGCCGTCGCGAAAAGTTCAGCCGGCGCCTTGTTCCGGATGAAGGTGGCGGAAGTCACCAACATTGCGGCCACGCTGGACAAACTGAAAAAAGAAGGCTTGTGGACCGCGTGCGCGGACATGGACGGGGAGAGACCCGAAAACTGCGACCTTAGAGGGCCGCTTGCCCTGGTCATCGGCGCAGAAGGGGACGGTGTTCCCAGGCTGGTCCGTGAAAAATGCGACATGGTCATTTCCATCCCCATGGTCCAGAAGGGCACTGTGGATTCCCTGAACGCCTCGGTCGCGGCAGGTATTCTGATGTATGAAATCACGCGGCAGCGTGCCAGATGAAAGGTTTGAAACACCATCATGAGCAAAGATCCGAAGATCATTGAGAAAGAAAAAGCTTTGAAAGATCCGAAAGAGGAGATTCGAAAGGAAGAACATGAGCCGGTAATTGTCAGCGGAGAACAGGGAAAGGATCTCATGACCGACGACGCGGCGAAGTCGCCCGCCAGAGGAGAGGTCTTTACCATCCCGAACGTCATGACATTTTTACGGATCATCCTGATCCCGGTGTTCATGTTCTTCTTTCTGACCAGCAAAGACAATCCTGACCGGATGTGGCTGGCGATCGGCGTATTGGTCCTGTCGGGTGTTTCGGACATTCTGGACGGTATCATTGCCCGGAAGTTCAACATGGTATCGGATCTGGGCATCGCGCTGGATCCCATCGCGGACAAACTCACGCAGTTTGCCGTGATGCTCTGCCTGGTGTTCCGCTTCCCCAACATGCTGGTGCCGTTGCTTCTGATCGTATTGAAAGAGGTCGTTACCGGTATTTTCGCCCTTCTCACGATCCGAAAGACCGGTCTCATCAAAGGCGCCAGATGGTATGGGAAAGTGACGACGGTGCTTCTGTATATCATGATGGGACTTCATCTGATCTGGCCGCTTCTTCATAGGATCTGGCCGCAGACTTTCCTGTCGGAGCAGCTTCCCCAGACCATTTCCGTCCTCAGCATCGCGCTTTGCTGCGTCATGATGCTTTTCTCGTTTGTCATGTATGTCAGGCGTTACGTCCTGATGCTCAAAGAAGTCGAAAAAGAAAAGGAGGAGAAACAGGATGGCGAATAAGCTCATCATCGTGGAGTCTCCGGCAAAAGTACACACCATTCAGAAATTTCTCGGTTCCGGCTATGAGATCGTGGCCAGTCAGGGACACATCCGTGACCTGCCGAAGAGCACGCTCGGCGTGGATCCGAAGAACGGATTCGAGCCAAAGTACATCACGATCCGCGGAAAGGGCGACCTTTTGTCTTCGCTGAAGAAGTCCGTCAAGAAGGCCGACCGCATTTATCTTGCGACCGACCCGGACCGCGAAGGAGAGGCCATTGCATGGCATCTGAAAGAAGCGCTGGACATGGAAGGCAAGGATGCCTGCCGCATCAAGTTTAACGAGATCACCAAGTCCGCGGTGAAGAGCGCGCTGAAGGAGCCGACGAAAATCGACATGGATCTGGTGAACGCGCAGCAGGCGCGGCGTGTCATGGACCGCGTCGTCGGCTACGAACTGTCTCCGATCCTCTGGAAGAAAGTCAAAGGCAAACTGTCCGCCGGCCGCGTGCAGTCCGCCGTGCTTCGGATGGTCTGCGACCGCGAAGCCGAGATCCAGGCTTTCATCCCGAAGGAATACTGGAGTTTCAAGGCGGAGCTTCTGTCCGGAAAAGACCGTTTCAGCGCGGATTATTACGGCAAGATCGGCAAGGATCAGGACGTCAGGATGGAACTGAACTCCGAAAAGGCCGTGAAGGAGCTTGAGAAGCGTCTTTCCGGCAAGGAATTCATTGTCCGTGAAGTCCGCAAAGGCACCAGAAGCAAATATGCGCCCTACCCGTTCACGACTTCCACGCTTCAGCAGGATGCCGCGAACCTCCTGAACTTCCCGACCAGGAAGACCATGACGCTTGCGCAGCAGTTGTATGAAGGCGTACGCATCACAGGACACGGCACGATCGGCCTGATCACCTACCTTCGTACCGACTCCACCCGCGTCGCCGACGAGGCCGACCGTTCTTGCAAGGCCTATGTCCGCGAACATTACGGAAATGATTTTGTGGGCTACGGAGTCGTGAAGAACAAAGACACGGCGCAGGACGCGCATGAAGCCATCCGCCCGACCGACGTGAACCTTACGCCGGAACTGGTGAAAAATGATCTCCAGAGAGACCAGTATCGTCTGTATCAGCTGATCTGGAAGCGTTTTGTGGCCAGCCGGATGAAGTCCGCCGTCTATGAGACGCAGGCGGTCCGCATCGCGTCAGGAGAAGAACTGTTCACGGCCGCGAGCTCCAGACTGACCTTCAAGGGCTATCTGGAAGTCCTGAATGATGAGAAAGAGCATTCGGAAGGCAGCGCAGCGCTCTCACGGCTTACGGAAGGACAGGTCCTCGGCGTAGAGGGCTTCACACCGGAGCAGCATTTTACCCAGCCGCCGCAGCACTATACGGAAGCGACGCTGGTCCGGGAAATGGAAGAACGCGGCCTTGGCCGTCCGTCCACCTACGCGCCGACGATCACGAACATTCTGCAGAAGCATTACATCACCAAGGAAGGCCGGAACATTTTCACCACCGAACTGGGCGAGGTCGTCAACAACCTCATGCTGAAATCCTTCCCGGACGTTGTGGATCTTGGCTTTACGGCGCAGATGGAGTCTTCTCTGGACGAGATCGCCGAAGGAAAACTGGACTGGCACACGATGATGGAAGAGTTTTATCCGGGTTTTGAGAAGGAAGTCAAGGCGGCGGAAGCGGAACTGGAGAGAGTGCGCGTTGAAGATGAAGTCTCCGACGTCGTCTGCGAAAAATGCGGCCGGAAGATGGTCTACAAATACGGACGCCACGGCAAGTTCCTGGCATGCCCCGGATTCCCGGAATGCCGGAACACCAAGCCGGTCATCGAAAAGATCGGCGTGCCTTGCCCGAAGTGCGGCAAAGACCTGGTCGCCCGCAGAACGAAGAAAGGACGCCGTTACTACAGCTGCATCGACGTTCCGAACTGCGATTACATGAGCTGGACCAAGCCGGGGAAAAAGAAATAACGGACATATTTTCCGAAGGGGAACATGAAACGGCGGGCTGTCAAGAAAAAACGCTTGACAGCCCGTTTTCTTTCGGCTAAACTGGCCAAGGTGCACCTGGCGTGCCGTTGGTATCATGGAAGAAATCTACGAAAGAACACTGTTATATGATTTTTACGGGGAGCTTCTGACGCCCAGAAGGCGTGAGATCTATTCCGCTGTCGTTTTTGACGACATGTCTCTTTCGGAAGCGGCTGAGGCCTTCGGCGTCTCCCGTCAGGGTATCCACGATATCGTGAAAAAGTGCGATGAAGCGCTTCAGGAATATGAAGACAAGCTGCATCTGGGCGCACAGTTCAGAAACGCGAGAAAGATTCTGGAAGACCTCTCAGAGGAGATCCGGGAAGCCGGGGACATTCCGGAAGAGAAGCGCGGACAGCTCATGGCTTCCGTGAGGGAGCTTCAGGAAACCATCGGCTGAACCGTCTTGCGCCCTTAAGAGGATATTTGGAGATTCAAAATGGCATTTGAAAGCCTTTCTGAAAAATTTCAACGCATTTTCAAAGAACTTCGCAGCCACGGCCGGCTGACCGAAGCAGACGTCCGCTCCTCCATGAAAGAGGTCCGGATGGCGCTTCTGGAAGCAGACGTCAACTTCAAGGTCGTGAAGTCTTTTGTGAAGACCGTGGAAGAGCGTGCTGTCGGCGAAGACGTCATGAACGGCCTGAATCCGGGCCAGATGGTCGTGAAGATCGTTCATGAAGAACTGGTACGGCTTCTCGGACCGGAGCCGGTCGAACTCACACTCCCCAGAAAGGACGTGGACATCGTGATGCTCTGCGGCCTTCAGGGCGCAGGTAAGACGACCATGGCCGCGAAACTGGCAAAGCGTTTCCTTTCGGAAGGCCGTCATCCGATGCTTGCGGCGCTTGACGTTTACCGTCCCGCCGCCATCGAACAGCTGAAGCTGAATGGCGAGAAGGCAGGCGTTCCGGTCTTTGAGATGGGTACGAACGTGAAACCCGAGCGGATCGCCCAGGAAGCGCTGGCCTTCGCGAAGAAGGAACACCGGAATATTCTCATTCTGGATACCGCCGGACGTCTTCATGTGGATGATTCCATGATGGAAGAGCTCGTGCGCGTGAAGAAGGCAGTCCCGGTGGACGCCACGCTTCTCACCGTAGACGCCATGACAGGCCAGGACGCGGTCAACGTTTCCAGCCGGTTCAACGAGGAGATCGGCATCGACGGCGTCATCCTGACAAAGCTGGACGGCGACACCAGAGGCGGTGCGGCGCTTTCGATCCGGGCCGTGACCGGAAAACCCATCCTGTTCTCCGGTACCGGTGAGAAACTCACGGATCTCGAACAGTTCTATCCGGACCGCATGGCCTCCCGTATCCTCGGCATGGGCGACGTCCTTTCCCTCATCGAGAAGGCCTCGAAGGAGATCGACGAAGATGAAGCCAGAAAGCTTGAGCAGAAGCTTAAGAAAGGCAAGTTCGACTACGACGATTATCTCATGCAGGTCACCCAGATGAAGAAAATGGGCGGACTGGCCTCCATCATGCAGATGCTTCCCGGCATGGGCATGAAAGGGCTCAACATGAAAGATGTGGATCTGGACAAAGGCGAAGACCAGATGCAGCGCATCGTCACCATGATCCGTTCGATGACCCCTTATGAAAGAAGCCATCCGGACTGCATGAATCTGAGCCGCAAGAACCGCATCGCACGTGGCTCCGGGATCCCGATCCAGGACATTCACCGCATGGTGAAGCAGTTCGACCAGACCCGTGAGATGATGAAGAAAATGAGCAGCATGAAGGGCCGAAACCGCATGAAGTTCCCCTTCTGAACGCTCCATAAAACGAAGTAAGCGGACAAGTCCGTTTGCGATAAATACACCTATTATTTTCTGGAGGAAAAGCAAAATGGTTAAACTGAGACTGAAGAGAATGGGCAAGAAGAAACATCCGTATTACCGTATCGTGGCTGCGGACGTTCGTTCTCCGAGAGACGGCCGTTTCATCGAAGAGATCGGCTTCTACGATCCTTCTGAGGAACCCTCTGTCGTCCGCATCGATGCAGACGCTGCGAAGAAGTGGCTTGCAAACGGCGCCGTTCCGACCGAGACAGTCGCGAAGCTTCTGAAGCAGACCGGTCTCCGCTGACCCCTGCAATAAAGGAGGTACAGCGTGAAAGAGCTGGTAGAGACCATCGTGAAAGCGCTGGTGGACCGTCCTTCTGAAGTCCGGGTCACGGAAGAAGAGAGCGAGCGCGGAACGCTCGTGACCGTCAACGTGGCAAAAGAGGACCTTGGAAAGGTCATCGGCAAGAACGGGCGTGTGGCCACGGCGATCCGTGCCGTTGTCAAGGCGGCCGGAGTCCGGAGCGGCAAGCACGCGATCGTGGACATCGACGAGTAAAAGGCCCACGGAGGTCTATCGGATGGCGCGGACAGAATTCCTGAGGATCGGGGTCGTGACCTCGCCCCACGGTGTTCGTGGCGAGGTCCGGGTCTATCCGACAACCGATGAAATTTCCCGCTTCAGCGAAGTCGGCACGCTCCTTCTGGAGAAGGAGGGCGTGCGTTCTTTGCGTACCATTGAGTCTGTCAAACAGCTCAAGGGCATGGTCGCCCTGAAACTTTCCGGGATCGACAGTGTGGAAGAAGCGGAAAAGATCCGGAACGCGGATCTTCTGATCCGGCGCGATCAGTCCAGTCCGTTGAAGGAAGGACAGTATTTCATCGGGGATCTTCTGGATCTTCTGGCCGTCCGCGAGGACGGAACGGAAGTCGGAACCGTGGAGGACGTTCTGAAGACCGGAGCAAATTCGGTTCTGGTCATCAAAAAGAAAGACGGGAAGGAGCTTTTGCTTCCGGTCATTCCGGACTGCGTTCTCTCCGTAGATTCCGACGAAGGAATCATGACGATCCATGTACTGCCAGGGCTGGAGGACTGAATGAACTTCTACGTCATGACCCTGTTTCCCGAACTCATTGAGAACGTGGCGAAGGAGAGCATCCTTGGCCGCGCGGTGAATGCGGGCTACATTTCAGTCAAGGCAGTCAATTTCCGAGCGTATTCCAAAGACAGGCACCGCCATGTGGATGATTATACCTACGGCGGCGGGGCAGGTATGCTCATCAAACCCGAGCCGGTCTATGACTGTTACGCAGACATCGCCGGGAAGATCGGACATCCCTGCCGTGTCGTTTATCTGACGCCTGCAGGCCGTACATTTACGCAGGAAATGGCGCAGGAACTGGCCAAGGAGGAAGACCTCATTCTGCTGTGCGGGCATTACGAGGGGATCGATGAACGTGTGATCGATGAGATCGTCACGGATCAGATCTCTATCGGGGACTATGTGCTGACAGGAGGCGAACTGCCCGCCCTCGTCCTTCTGGACGCGGTGTCGAGGCTCGTTCCGGGTGTTTTGAGCGCAGGGAGCGCAGAGACAGAATCATTTTCCGACGGACTCCTGGAGTATCCGCAGTATACCAGGCCCGAAGTCTGGCACGACGCGCGTGTCCCGGAGATCCTGATTTCGGGCGACCACAAAAAAGTCGATCGGTGGCGGAGAGAAGAATCTCTCAGGAAAACCTTGAAAAACCGTCCGGATCTCCTCCGTACGGCGTATCTTAGCAAGGAAGACAAAGCGTTTCTCAAGACGCTGAGGGAGAGCGATGGGATTGGTCCATGAAAAGTCCGGCATTTCGCTGGTGACCGATGTCCTCATGCCCGGAAGGATCCGGTTCAGGAACAATTGTTTTCTGTACCGGAACGGAAAGCATGCAGTCCGGGACATCGTTCTTTCTGACGAACTCAAAGCCATGGTGCCGGATGCGGAAGAGCTCTCGGGTCTTCTGGAATCCGTACTGAAACTGTATCTCAGGGCGGAAAAGGAGAGGGCGCTTCGTTTCGAGATCCCGGAGGATTCGGTGCTTCGCGCCTTCCTCCCGGATGCGCATGTCACCGGAATGACTTTTCTGAATCTGTTTACGAACGGCGTACTCCGTCTCCTGGCGCCGGAAGAACCGGAAGGATCCTGGACGCTTGTTTCGGATCCGGTCTTCCGGGAAGCCGTTCCCGAAGCAGAGCGGAAACTGTGGCTTCTGTTCCGGCTGATCCAGGCTTTCGGAAATGAGCATCTCTGGTGCAGGATCATTTTCGAAGAGCAGGAACTTGTCCGGACCGTGGAACTTGAACAGGATATGACCCTGACCTATGAATGGGACAGGGAATTTGAAAGGATCTACATTCAGGGAGAATGTCCGGAAGAGACCGAGACTGAACGGGAACGCGCGGTCCGGCTGAACCGGGAAGCATCGCTTCAGAAGACACTGGAACTGATCCGTTCCATCAATGAAGAAGCGTCAGCCGATCAAGAAGAGGAGGAACCGAAGCATGACTAAGGTCCGTATCTCCAGCGTCGTCAACAAACTGAATCTTCAGAATCTGACCGGCGAGGTCGACATCGAAGACTGTTATGTCAGTTCGCCGGATATCAGCCGTCCTTCTTTCCAGCTGATCGGTTTCTGGGAGCACTTTGAGCCTACCCGCATCCAGGTCATCGGCAATGTGGAATACTCCTACATGGCCCAGATGGACCCGAAGGACAAGCTGGAAGCCTTCAAAGGACTCATGGAACGCGGCATTCCCGCAATCATCTATGCCCGGGGCCTTCAGCCGGAGCCGGAGATACTGGATCTGGCCACACATTTTGACTGTCCGGTCCTGGTCAGCGAGAAGGCGACCGGCATCCTTTCCGCCGAACTGACCCGCTGGCTTCATGTGGAACTTGCTCCGATGATCTCGATCCACGGCGTGCTGGTCGATGTGTACGGCGAGGGTGTACTGATCACCGGCGAGTCCGGCATCGGCAAGTCCGAAGCGGCGATCGAGCTGATCAAGAGAGGACACCGTCTGGTTTCCGACGACGTTGTGGAGATCCGTAAGGTCTCGGACGACATGCTGGTCGGCATGGCGCCGGAGATCACCCGTCATTTCATCGAACTGAGGGGCATCGGGATCATCGACGTCAAGACGCTGTTCGGCGTGGAAGCCGTCAAGGACACCCAGGGAATCGACCTGGTCATCCAGCTGGAAGACTGGAGAAAAGAGACCGTCTATGACCGGATGGGACTGGAAGAACAGTATACGGAGTATCTCGGCAAGAAGGTCACCTGCTATCATCTGCCTGTCCGTCCCGGCCGGAACCTTGCAGTCATCGTCGAATGCGCTGCCGTGAACCATCGTCAGAAGAAGATGGGCTATAATGCGGCGCAGGAACTTTATAAGCGCGTGCAGCAGACGCTTGTCACGGATAACCAAGAGGAAAACCCCGATGGTTGGATCTGAACTCCAAAACATCATATCTCGGGAAGGCATACAGGAAAATGTTCCGCTGGCCCCCTACACGACTTTCCGCGCGGGCGGTCCGGCCAGATTTTTCGTGACGCCGCAAAACGAAGCGGAATTCGCCGCACTCGTTCGGTTTCTCGAGGAAAGACACGAGAAGTATTTTGTCCTCGGCCGCGGGTCCAACCTCCTGGTCTCGGACAAAGGCTTTGAAGGCACGGTCATCTATACCCGGAAAATGCTGAACCGGATCGTAAAGACCGGGGACGGGCAAGGCTTCAGCGCACAGTGCGGCGTGCTTCTTCAGGACCTTTCGGCCCAGGCACTGGCCTCAGGGCTCCACGGGCTGGAGTTTGCGCACGGGATTCCCGGAACAGTCGGCGGCGCGGTGCTCATGAACGCAGGCGCCTACGGTTCGGAGATCAAAGACGTGCTCCGTTCGGCCAGGATCCTTGGAAGAGACGGACAGATCCGGGAAGTGCCACAAAAAGAACTGGACCTGAGCTATCGTCATTCGGCCATCTCGGACGGCAGTGGTTTCGTCATTTCCGCGGAATTTGTCCTCACACCGGGCGATCCGAAGGCGATCCGCGAAGAGATGAATGAGCTCATGCGCAAAAGAAAAGAAAAGCAGCCGCTGGAATATGCTTCGGCCGGCAGCACATTCAAACGTCCTGCGGGTCATTTTGCCGGCGGTCTCATCGAATCCGCCGGTCTCAAAGGCACGCTTCACGTCGGAGACGCATGGGTCTCTGAAAAGCATGCCGGTTTTGTGGTCAACAAAGGTCATGCATCCGCTTCCGAGATCTACACGGTCATCCGCATGGCGCAGGAAGCGGTTTACAAATATTCCGGTGTCCTTCTGGAACCGGAAGTACGTTTTCTTGGAGATTTTTCGTGAGTTTTTCATCCAAAGTCAAAAGTGAGCTCAGACTCATCGTGCCGAAAGACACGCACTGTCTTCATGCGGAACTGATGGGCTTTCTTGCGGGCGGGCTGGAATCCCGGCCGGAGGAGAAACTTTATGAAAAAAACTGTTGTAAAAGAGCCTTTTTACGCGGCATTTTCCTGCACAACGGAACCATGACGGATCCGAATGAGATCTACAACCTGGAAATGGTTTTCCGCCATTCCTGGCTTGCCAATGAAGTCATGCGGCTTCTGATCCAGTTCGAGATCCCCGGGAAAATGACAGAGCGCAAAGGCCGTTATGTCGTGTATCTGAGGGACGGAGACGACATTTCCGATTTCCTGAAAGTGCTTGGCGCGAATGCGTCTTTGCTTGCGCTGGAAGATATCCGCGTCGTCAAGGAAGTCCGGAACCGTGTGAACCGCCGCGTGAACTGTGAAGCCGCAAACATTCACAAGACCGCGGCGACCAGCGTCCGCCAGATCGAGGACATCCGGACGATCGAAGAGAGGGAGGGGCTAGAAAGCCTGCCCGTGCCGCTTCAGGAGATCGCACGGCTTAGAATGGAATACCCGGAAGCCACGCTTTCCGAACTGGGGGATCTTCTGGATCCGCCTGTCGGCAAGAGCGGCGTGAATCATAGACTGAGACGGCTTCATGAAATCGCCGTCGGGAAGGAACAGGAAACATGAAAACGATCAACGCGCTCGTATCCAAAGCTCATGAAATGGATGCCAGACGCATCGCGCTTCTCGTGCAGACGGCATGCGGCTTCGACTCAGAGATCCGCATCCGATGCGAGGAAAGAAAAATGAACGCGAAGAGCCTGATGGGTGTCCTGACACTCGGGATCACCGCCGGGAAGGAAGTGGAGATCTCCGCGTTCGGCGAGGACGAAGAGAAAGCAGCGGAAAGGATCGCGGCATTTCTTCAGGAGGCATGATGGACCTTTTCGACCTGATGTCGGAAATGCATAAAGACGACGATTCACCTCTGGCGTCACGGCTCAGGCCGAAGACGCTTCAGGATATCGTCGGGCAGGAGCATATCCTCTCGAAGGATTCGCTCCTATACCGCGCCATCACCGCGGACCGCCTGCAGTCTGTCATTTTCTACGGCCCGCCCGGAACCGGAAAAACCACGATTGCCCGCGTCATCGCGAATACCACAAAGGCGGATTTCATCCGAATCAACGCGACGACAGCCGGCAAGAAGGAGATGGAGGAAGCGGTTCATAAGGCGGAAGACGCCAGACGCATGTTCAGAAAGCGGACCATCCTCTTCATCGATGAGATCCACCGTTTCAACAAGGCGCAGCAGGATTTTCTGCTTCCTTACGTGGAGGACGGAACCGTCATCCTTATAGGCGCCACCACGGAGAATCCCTTCTTTGAAGTAAACCGCGCCTTGATCTCGCGCTCCGAGATCTTCGAACTGAAGCCGCTCTCACGGGAGAACATCAAGACCATTCTTTACCGTGCGGTCTCTGACAAGGAAAATGGCCTCGGCGCCTATCAGGCAGTCCTCGACGAGGACGCCGCGGACTTTCTCGCGGATCTGGCCGACGGCGACGCCCGACAGGCGCTCAATGCGCTGGAACTGGGCGTTCTCACGACCGAAAGGAGCGAAGACGGGCTCATCCATTACACGCTGAAAGTCGCTTCCGAATGCACACAGAAGCGGGTGCTTCATTATGACAAAGACGGAGACGGGCACTACGACACCATTTCCGCCTTTATCAAATCCATGCGCGGGTCGGATCCGGATGCGGCGGTCTATTATCTGGCACGTATGCTCGCGGCAGGAGAGGACATCAAGTTTATCGCGCGCCGCATCATGATCTGTGCCTCCGAGGACGTAGGACTTGCGAATCCGATGGCGCTGGTCGTCGCGACCAATGCCGCGCTTGCGGTGGAACGCGTCGGCCTCCCGGAAAGCCAGATCATTCTGGCGCACGCCGCCATCACGGTGGCCTGCAGCCCGAAATCCAACTCGGTCGTGAATGCGATCTTTGCGGCGAATGCTGCCGTAAGAGACACGCGGATCGAAACCATTCCGCAGCATCTCCAGGACGCACATTACAAAGGACACGACTCTTTAGGGCGCGGCATCGGTTATCTCTACGCGCACGATTTCGAGAATCATTACGTGGAACAACAGTATCTGCCGGACGAAGTCAAGGACAGGCAGTTCTATATTCCTTCCGAAAACGGAGGGGAGAAGGACGTCCGGGCCTGGTTCCGAAAGATCCGTCCGCATCTCTGGGAGGACCGGAAAGATGAATGAAAAACTGACAGCATTCAGGCGGCTCATGAAGGAACGCGGCGTGGACATGTATATCGTTCCGACCGACGATTTTCATCTGTCCGAATATACAGGCGATTATTTTAAGTGCCGCGCCTTCCTGACAGGTTTCAGAGGAAGCGCCGGGACTGCGCTTGTGACACAGGAAGAAGCGCTCCTCTGGACAGACGGGCGTTATTTCCTTGCTGCCGAAGAAGAGCTTCGGGGCAGCGGCTTCTCGCTCATGAAAATGGGTGTCGAAGGCGTGCCGACGCTCTCCGAATACGTCCAGGCACATCTCAAAGAGGGCGGCGTGCTCGGTTACGACGGACGCACGGTGAGCGCCCAGGCAGGGAAACAGTTTTTGCGGATCGCCGAAGAGCAAGGCGCGCGGATCGCGGACGGCTGGGATCTTGTCGGCGAGATCTGGACGGACCGCCCGCCGCTTTCTCATGAAGCGGCCTGGATCCTCGGGACCGAATACGCAGGAGAGGACAGCGCTTCGAAGATCAAAAGAGTCCGGGACGCCATGAAGGCGCTCGGCGCCAAAGCCCATGTGCTCACGAGCCTCACGGACATTTCCTGGCTTTTGAATCTTCGCGGCGGCGATATCCTGTACTGCCCGGTCATTCTGTCCTACCTGATCCTCACCGAAAGCCGGTGCGTTTTCTATGTGCAGAGCGAGTCGCTTACGGAAGAGATCCGCTCGTATCTTGAACAGCTCGGGGTTGAAACACAGCCCTACGAAGCCGTCTATGAGGACGTGTCCATGCTGGAAGGTCCGGTGCTTCTGGATCCATCCTGCATCAACGCGCGTCTTTACACATTGCTTTCCGGCCGCACCGGCCTTGTGGAAGCCAAGAATCCCACGATCCTGATGAAGGCGGTGAAGAATGAAGTGGAAGCGGAAAACTTCCGCGCCGCGCACCTCAAGGACGGCATCGTATTGACCAAATGGCTGTACTGGTTCAAACACACCGTCGGCAAAGAAGCGCTCACGGAGCTTTCATGCGCCAGAAAACTGGACGCCATGCGGCGTGCCGTCGACACGTCGAAGGGCCTGAGCTTTGAAACCATCGCAGGCTACGGCCCGAACGGTGCGATCGTGCATTATGAGCCGACAGAGGAGAGTGACACGCCGGTCGAGGCGAAGGGTTTCTTACTGGTGGATTCGGGCGGACATTATCTGGAAGGCACCACTGACGTGACCCGGACCATCGCCTGCGGTCCTCTCTCCGAGAAAGAGAAAGAATATTTCACACTGGTCCTCAAAGGGCATATCGATCTGGCCTCGGCAAAATTCCTGGAGGGCGCGCGCGGCATGAATCTGGACTATCTCGCCAGAGCGCCGTTCTGGGAGCGCGGTCTGGATTACCGGCATGGCACCGGACATGGCGTAGGGTATCTTCTGAGCGTTCACGAGAGCCCGAACGGTTTCCGCTGGAAAGTGGTCCCGGAACGGAATGACAGCGCGGAGTTTTTGCCCGGCATGATCCAGTCCGATGAGCCCGGGATCTATCTTGCAGGCGAGTTCGGCGTCCGTACCGAAAGCCTTCTTCTCACGGTCGAAGCAGAGAAGACAGAATTCGGTCAGTTCCTGGCTTTTGAAAACCTGACGCTTTGCCCGATCGATCTGGACGCGGTCATCCCGGAGATGCTGACCAAAGAAGAGAAAGCTTATCTGAACAGATATCATGAAACCGTTTATCAAAAACTCTGCCCCTTCATGAATGAGGAAGAAGCGGCATGGCTTAAGGAAGCGACCCGGGCCTTGTGACCCAGGACACCCAAAAAGGAGAAGACTATGGCTGAGAAAAAGAACGCGTGGCTGGGTTACAGCACAAAAGAGGAGAAGGAACTTCAGAGCCTTAACGAGGCTTACAAGGAATTCCTGTCGAACAGCAAGACCGAGCGCCTGGCAGCGGCAAACATCATCCGGGAAGCGGAGAAGGCCGGCTTCAGAAATCTCGACGATCTGCTGAAAGAAGGCGTGAAACCGGCGGCCGGCGACCGGATCTACGCGGTCGGCATGAAGAAGACCGTCGCCCTGTTCGTGATCGGAAAAGAACCGCTTACGGAAGGGCTGAACATTCTTGGCGCGCACATCGATTCGCCGCGTCTGGATCTGAAACAGGTCCCTCTGTATGAAGATACCGAATTCGCCTATCTGGACACGCATTATTACGGCGGCATCAAGAAATTCCAGTGGGTGGCGCTTCCGCTTGCGCTGTACGGCGTGATCGCGAAGAAGGATGGTACGGTCGTCAAGGTCGCGATCGGCGACGGAGAAAATGATCCTGTCGTCGGCATCACGGACATTCTGCCGCATCTTGCAAAGGATCAGATGAAGAAGAATGCGGCGGAAGTCATCGACGGCGAGAAACTGGACGTCATGATCGGTTCCAGACCGGTTGCGGATGAGGACAAGAACGCCGTCAAGGCCGGGATCCTCAGAATCCTTAAAGAAAAATACGACGTGGAAGAAGAGGACTTCATTTCCGCGGAGATCGAAGTCGTTCCGGCCGGAAGAGCACGGGACTTCGGCCTGGACCGCAGCATGGTCATCGGCTACGGACAGGACGACAGAGTCTGCGCCTATACTTCTTTTGCGGCGCTTCTTAAGATCAAGAAGCCGCTTCGCACCGCCTGCTGCCTTCTGACGGACAAAGAGGAGATCGGTTCGGTCGGCGCGACCGGCGCGCATTCCATGTTCTTCGAGAACAGTGTCGCGAAGATCCTGAAACTCATGGGCGAGGCCTGCCATCTGGCGCTCCGGGAGTGCCTCATGAATTCCCGGATGCTTTCCTCGGACGTTTCCGCAGCTTATGATCCGATGTATGCCGAAACCATGGAGCGGAAGAACAGCGCCATGTTCGGCTACGGTGTATGCTTCAACAAATACACCGGCGCCCGCGGAAAGAGCGGCAGCAATGACGCGAACGCGGAATACGTCGCCCTGGTCCGCCGGATCATGGATGACGCAGGCGTCCGTTTCCAGACCGCTGAACTCGGCAAGGTCGATCAGGGCGGCGGCGGAACCATCGCCTACATTTCCGCGCAGTACGCCATGAACGTCATCGACTCCGGCGTCGCTGTGCTGTCCATGCATGCGCCGTGGGAAGTCTGCTCCAAGTCAGACATTTACGAAGCATATAAGGCTTACAAGGCGTTTCTTGAGGCCTGAGTTTACGAAGAAGTCCCCTGCCGGAATCCGCGGCAGGGGCTCTTTCGAAAGAGAGGACAGGGATGGAGATCACCGCGGAATACGTCCGGAAGCATCTTCCGGTGATCCAAAGAGATTACAACAAATATGACCGCGGAAGACTTCTCGTCATCGCGGGGTCTTACGGCATGGCCGGCGCTGCGGTACTTGCGTCCAAGGCTGCGCTGCGTTCAGGCATCGGATACCTGAATGTCGCTGTCCCGACAGAGATCTATGAGATCATTGCCGTATCCGTCCCGGAAGCCGTGTTTACAGTCTATGAGAAAGCGGAAGATCTGGAAACTGCGATCGACAAAGCCGATGCGATCGTTCTGGGACCGGGTCTCGGCGCACTTCGGGATACCGTCTGCCCGTATGTATTCAAGAAGGCGAAGAAACCGCTTCTTATCGATGCGGACGGACTGAATTCTCTGGCGACCGCGCCATGGCATTTTAAAGGCCGCGACGTGGTGCTCACGCCGCATGAGGGAGAAATGGCCCGCCTTCTGGAACTCCCTTCCTCGGCAGTCCGCTCCGACCGGAAAGCGGCGCTTATAAAAGCTTCGGCGGCCTATGGCGCGGCGATCCTTCTGAAGGGACCGGCTACGCTGGTCCCG
>JAEEGF010266088.1_pt1 | contig 18829 bp, 16 predicted proteins | sample 9134171 | NCBI WGS metagenome assembly JAEEGF01 (sample SAMN16246542, study PRJNA631951) | gut metagenome | biome: gut microbiome; feature: rumen; material: AP-attached | host: Bos | place: Iran: Karaj | collected 2018-10
TCATCGACGGAAGGCTCGTTTCCGCCGGCAAGGTTTTGAAGGTGGAACAGATCATGGCTCTTATTCTCGAGGTCATGAGCGAGACCGAAAAAAGCCGCGAGAAGTCTCAGGACGGCGAATAAACGAACAGGATCGGCATTTTATGCCGGGAAAGGATTTTGGTATCACAAATGAAATGCACCTACTGCGGTAAAAACAACAAGCCCGGAGCAGTCGTTTGCAAGCGCTGCGGTATCGGACTTCCGCCCGACCCCTCCGTCAGCGAAGACGTTCCCGCCGACAGGATCACGGTACTCGATCACGACGGCAAGAAGGTCCCCGAGGGAACCAACACAGGCTCCAAGAAGGGTCTTATTATCGCCATTGCCGTGATCATGGCGGTGCTCGCTCTCGCGATAGCCATATTCGTGCTCACCCGTCCCGGCAACATCACCCTCCCCGGCAAAAACGCCTACACGGTAAACGGCACCGGCGTCGTCTACGGCGGCGAACCGATCGTTCCCGAGACTACCCGGATCGCGCTTGCGGAGGCTTCGCTCGACGGCTCGCGCGCGGGCATGCTTTGCGAGAACGGCTCTCTCTACAACTGCTTCAAGGGCGAAAACGCCATGCTTGCGAAGGACGTTACGACGTTTACCGTTTCTTCCGACGGCAAGCACATAGTCTATCTTGACCGTTCCGGAATGCTGTGGTCAGCCGACTGCTCGAAGGCGGGCATTGCTCCCATAAGCATCACAAATGAGAAAGTGCGCCCCGGTTTCGCAGTCTCTCCCGACGGTGAAACGGTCATTTTCAACAAGCTGGGCGATACTAATCTGTACCTCTACAATAAGGGTAACGTAAAGCCGATCGCCGAGAACATGGCGCCTGTCGCTGCAGCCAACGGCGCAAAGTTCATCTATGCGTACTCCATAAGCGAAAACGCGCTCTATTCCGTATCGAAGAAGGGCAAGACGGCGTTTATCAGGAGCAACATCGGCGAAACGCTGTACGTCAATTCCGCGCATGACGAGGTGGTGTTCTCCACCGAAGCCGGCGAAGGCATCGTTATTACCATGCTCACGGTAAAGGGCAAGGAGCCCGTTGAGCTTTATAATTCCAACGCGGTCGTCGCTCCGGTGCTGCCCGTCTCGGCAAACGTTTCGTCCAGCACCGCCGAGAGCGAACTTGCGGGCGGCGATCTCATGTGGAGCTATAACGTCGTCACCTGCCCGTTCAGGAGCTTTAACGGCGTCATTTTCGACGGCGGCGCGCTCGTGAAATACGTCAAGAAGGCGGGCGCCGTTATGCTTGACGCAAAGCCCTGCACGGCAGCTGCGAACGACAAATATAATACCGTGCTCTATAACGCTGACGGCAACCTCTTCTCCAGGAACCTCAAATCCGAATCTGCCGACAGCATCGCTTCCGGATGCGTCGAATTCAAGGTCTCTGCGGACGGCAAGACGGTCTGGTATCTCGACGGTTCCGGCGCGCTCAAGCACGTTTACAAGGGCGCTGAAACGCTTATCGCAAACGGCGTCGAGGAGTTTGAGATCCTGCCGAACGGCAAGGAAGCCATGTTCAGGACCAACGGCGGCGTGTATCTCAACAAGGGCGGGAACGTCAAGAAGACCTTCGTATTCGAGGGCGTTTCGACCTATGACATCATTTCGGACGCAAAGGGCTTCTATATCCTCCTCTCTTCCGGCGACTGGAAGAAGCTCGAAGAGGGCGGAAAGAAGATAGATCTGTTAGGATAACGCAAATAAGCGGATCGACCGCCGATGATTCGGCGGTCGAGTTGTTTTTGGAGGAGGGTTGGAGGGAAGAGAGAGTGCGCCGCACTTCTCCCATAGGCTCTGAGTCATTTCATTCAAATCACCGGGGGTACTGAAAAGCGCCGCACCGCGGCCCTTTTCCCGGCTTTGCCGTCGATCCCGGGGCGGACTGTTCGCTTCGCTCTCAAGGCCGCCCGTTCTTCGCCTTTTCGACCATCCACCGGATGCTCGAAATTCCCTTCGGGAACCGGCTGCGAACCCCTTCGAGCCCCTAACAATTATCAAAAACAAATGGGACCGTAAAGGTCCCATTTGTTTTTGGTAGGGATGTTGGGGCTCGAACCCAAGACCTCTGCGATGTGAACACAGCGCTCTGACCAACTGAGCTACATCCCCACGGCAAGCGTTATTATACATCAAACCGAAGCGTTTTGCAATAGTCAATTTAATATAAAACCGGCGCGGCCCGAATGAGCCGCGCCGTTCGGTCTGTTCGTTTATGTTTTAGTTGATGCCCATTGACAGGCGGAGGATGATGAGCGCATCGGTGCCGTCTACAACGCCGTCGCCATTGACGTCGCCTTCGGCGAGCTGCTCTTCATTGAGCTCTACCATACCCATGGAATAACGCAGCGCAAGGAGCGCGTCGGTGCCTTCGACGGAGCCGTTAAGATCGACGTCGCCGGCGCCGGGGGTGATGTTGCGGTCAAGCTCGATATTATCGACGTAACCGCAGTCATCGCCGGAGTTGACGCTGCTGTCCTTTGTGAACCTCCACTCGAAGGTGTAGGTGCCCGCGCTGGAGGCGGTGTACTCCTTGGCAGCCCAATCGACGTTGCCGCTGATGAGGGTGCCGTTCTGGGTGTTGTTTACATAGAAGCCGAGCTTATCGTAGTTCGACTCGGAGCTGACCTTCCAGTCGAACTTGAGCTTATCGCCCGCCTGCATCTGGATCTGGACGCGGAGAGTGGAAGTACTGCTGCTGACGCCGGCGTTGCCGCTCTTTACCGCAGCCCTGTCGCCATCGAACGTGACCGCCCAGGGGTAGTTGCTGGTTGCGGAGACGACGTTAAGCGTGCCGCCCTCAACGTTTGCCGCCTCGGCAAGGGTGGGATAATGCAGAACTTCAACGTCGCAGTAATCCCTGCCGATGATCTCGCCGTCAACGATAACGTCGCAGTAGATGCGGGTATTGCCATCTGCAACGCCGGTAATGGCGACCTTGCGGTTGTTGCCGGAAACGGTGGCAATGGAAGCATCCTCGGTACCCCAGGTAAGCTCATACTGGTTGGCATTCATGGGATTGGGATTGAACGAAACGTCAATGGTAGCGGTGCGGTAGACCTGAACAGAGGACTCTGCAAGGGCATGGCCCTCAAGCGCAACGGGCTCCTGGGGGAAGAGCGTCCAGTCGCAAACGGGATGCTGACGGGAATCGGGGTTGGAGGGGAAGGGATCGTCCGCGCTCATGACGATGGGATAAGCATCGCCATAGGGATCATAGCCGTTCGGGCAGTGTGCGGATACCATATGAGCGAATGCATCGGCAACGTTGGAGCCGTTCTTCATATCGGTCCAGAAGGTGGCTTCCATCTCATAGTCGCCGCGGAAGGTGACGGACTGGGAATAACCGTAAACGCAGCCCGCGCCGGCAGCAAGAAGCGCCGTACCGGTGGTGCCGCGGCCGCCGATCTTCATGCCTTCGCAGATAGCCATCCAAACGATGGGGCATGCGAGCGGGGTCACTGCATGGTTCTGGATGTAACGACCGTCGATACCGTAGAAGGAACCGCCGTTATAAGCCCAACCGTTGTTGTAGTCGGTGGTGGTAAGACCGGTGTTGGTGTGCAGATCGAGATAGGAGGTCTGCTTGGAATCGATGCAGTTGCCGTGGGAGTCATAGATGACGACGCCCTTGCCGGCGTAAGCAGCCGCGATAGCGGGACCGGTGGCGTTGTTGCCCTTGAGCTCGGTCAGAGATCCGCCGGTGGTGGCGGCAATGGAAGCGGCCTCGGTATTATACTGCTGAGTGAAGCTGGAATCGAATCCGCTGTAGGGCTGGACAAGAAGAACGTCGACGGCCTGCGCCCAACCGCAGCCCTTGGTCTCGATGATCTTTTCGATCTTCATGTCGGCATTGGTCTGCCTCGCGGGAGCCTTGGTGAAGTTCCTTACGCGGTAGTTGTAGCCGCCGAGCATGCCGTTGGTGGTGAAGGTGAACTCATTGTCGCTGAGGTCAGTAATGCTGCCCTTATCGATGAGGGGGCAGTTCAGCGCCGCCTGATAAACGGCGTAGGTGACCTCCGCACGGGTGGCGCCCTGAGCCATCATCTCCGCCTCGACGGGATCGAGAACGGCCCAGACGTTATCCCAGCGCCTCATACCCTCAGCCTCGGTCATCTGGTAATCGATACCGTTGGCAAGAGCAGCAGCGGGGATGATCGCAAGTACCATCATTGCGGACAGTACGATGCAGAAGAACCTTTTGATACTCATAATCATTTATTCCTTTCTTGGATTTGGGATATTGTATCACATTCCGAGCGGTTTGTCATCAGTTTTATATAAAAAAATCAAAAAAAGAATGGACGGACGCGGCATGCCGCGTCCGTCCCGGGTATTAAAACAATTTACGATCAGTTGATGCCCATGGACATACGGAGTATCATGAGCGCGTCCGTGCCGTCAACAGCGCCGTCGCCGTTGACGTCGCCCTGAGCGAGCTGCTCCGCAGTAAGATCGGTCATGATGCCCATAGCGTAGCGCAGCGCAAGGAGCGCGTCTGCGCCGTCGACAGAGCCGTTAAGATCGACGTCGCCCATGCCGGGGACGTAATTCCTAACATACTCCACGTCATCGACGTAGCCCGCGTCGGTCACGCCGTCCATGTAGGGATCCTTTACGAATCTCCACTGGAAGGTGTAAGTGCCCGCGGTAGTCGCCGTGAAGACGTAATTCTGCCAATCGGTCTCACCGTCGAGAACGGCCTTCTGGGAATTGTTGACGTAGAAGTAGAAGAAATCGTAATCCTCCTCGCTGGAGCAGAGCCACCTGAACTTGAGCTTCTCCCCCGCCTGCATATTGAGGACGAGCTGCATCGTGGAGGTGGAATTGCCCACATGCGCATTGCCGGACATTGCGACGAATTCGCCGCCCACTATACCGACCTTCCACGGATAATTCGCGGTCGTGGAGGTAAAGTTCAGCGCGCCGCCCTCTATATTTGTCGCCTCGTTGAGCGTCGGAGGTTCGAGAACCGTGACCTCGCAGGAGACGGTGCCGACCTGCTGACCGTTCTTTATGACGTTCGCGGAAACGGTGGTCGAGCCGAGGGCGACGCCGGTGATAACGACGCTCTTCTTCGTGCCGGATATCTCGGCGACAGACGCGTCTGCAACGGACCATTCGAGCTCATAGTTATTGGCGTTTTCGGGGATGCGGTCAAACGTTACCGTCTCGGAGAAGCCGCGGTAAACTTCGACCGAACCGTTCATGCTCCAGCTCTGAAGCTCGACGTCGGGCATTATCTTAAGATCGCAGTTGACCTCCTGCGCTCCGTCGGGATTCGAGGGGAACGGATCGACGGGGCTCATCACGATGGGATAAGCGTCGCCATAGGGATCGGGGATGCCGTGGACCTGCTTCATATAGGCGACCGCATCCTTAACGGTGGCGCCTTCCTTCATCTCGTTCCAGAAGGTCGCCTCATACTCGTAATCGCCCGCGAACGTGACGGACTGGGAATAGCCGTATACGCAGCCCGCGCCTGCGGCAAGGAGCGCATTACCGGTCACGCCGTGACCCGAAAGCTTCATTCCCTCGCAGATCGCCATCCAAACGATGGTGTTGGGCAGAGTGCCGGTGATGTGGTTCTGGATATAGCGGCCGTCGATATAAGCGGCGGAACCCGCGTTATAAGCCCATCCGTTGTTGAAATCCGTGGTGGTGACGCCCGTTTTGGTGGTAAGGCAGAGATAGGAAGTCCCGTTCATGGCTCCGCCGTGGGAATCGTAGATCACGACTCCGGCGCTGGGATATGCGGCGGCGATCGCGGGACCGGTGGCGTTATGACCGCCGAGGATCGTTACCTGACCGCCGGTGGCGGCGCCGATGGAGTTGATCTCGTTGATGTACTGATCGGTAAAGCTGGAATCATAATAGCCGGGATCCGAAAGATCTTCGCTGTAATGAGGTCCGACGAGCAGCACGTTCATGCTTCCGGTGTTGTTCTTTGTACTCGCTATCCTTTCGGCAGCGGCGGAAACGGTCTTAAGCAGTTTCGCATCCACAGCGGAACGGTGCTCCGAATTGCGCGCCCTGTAATCGTATGCGCAGCACATGCCGTCCACCTTGAAGAAGAAACCGTTGGCGCTCAGATCGCCGAAGCTGTCCTTGTCAACGCGTACGTCGTTGAGCGCGGCGTTATAGACCGCCATAACGACGTCCGTCTTTGCGGCTTTTGCAGCGAGGAGCTCGTTCTCCACCGCTTCAAGATCCGCCCATACCGCGTCAAGCAGAGCGAGCTTTGCGTTCTCCGCCTGCGCGTCGATGATACCGCCCGCAAGCGCAGCCGCGGGAATGACGGCAAGCGCCATCAAAACGGCGATCGCGATACTTAATACACGTTTGAATTTCATATTTATCTTCTCCCTTCAGGTATTTGATATATTGTAACACATTCCTGTCGTTTTGTCACTATAAAAAATACGGCGGCGGACTTTTTTTTCCGCTGCCGTATGCTCATTTTATTTGTCTGCGGGGATGAGGCCCTTCCTCGTAAGGTCGATCTTGCCGTCGGGCTTGATCTCTATAACGCGGACGAGTATCTCGTCGCCGATGGAAACGACGTCCTCGACCTTCTCAACGCGATGGTTGGAGAGCTTGGAGATGTGGACGAGTCCCTTCTTGCCGGGCTTGAGCTCGACCTGAGCGCCGATGGGCAGAATGTTGACGACCTTGCCGAGCATGACGTCGCCGACCTCGATGTCCTTGACGATGGAATCGATTATGCTCTTCGCTTCCGCGGCTGCCTTCGCATCGGTGGAGGCGATGAATACGCGGCCGTCATCCTCGATATCGATCTTGACGCCGGTCCTTGCGATGATGCCGTTGATGGTCTTTCCGCCGGAACCGATGACCTCACGGATCTTATCGGGATCGATGGTGAAGCGCAGGATCCTGGGAGCGTAGGGAGAGAGCTCTTTCCTGGGCTCGGCGATGCACTCGAGCATCTTGCCGAGTATGAACAGCCTGCCCTGGCGTGCCTGCTCGAGCGCCCTCGTAAGGATCTCCTCGTTGATGCCCTTGATCTTGATATCCATCTGGATGGCGGTGATGCCGTCCTTCGTACCGGCGACCTTGAAATCCATATCGCCCATGAAGTCCTCAAGACCCTGGATATCGGTCATGATGGCGATGTTGCCGGTGGTATCGTCCTTGATAAGACCCATTGCAACGCCGGCGACGGGCTTCTTTATGGGAACGCCCGCGTCCATAAGGCTCATGGTGGAGGCGCAGATGGAGGCCTGGCTGGTGGAGCCGTTGGAGGACACTACCTCGGATACGAGGCGGATCGCATAGGGGAACTCATCCTCAGAGGGGATCATGGGAAGGAGCGCGCGCTCCGCAAGAGCGCCGTGCCCGATCTCACGCCTGCCGGGAGAGCCGAGACGCTTTACCTCGCCCACGGAGTAGGGAGGCATATTGTAATGATGGATGTAGCGTTTGAAATCCTCCTCGCCGATGCCGTCGAGCGTCTGCCCGTCGCCAAGGGTGCCGAGGGTGGTCATCGTCATGACCTGGGTCTGACCGCGGGTGAACACGGCGGAACCGTGGGTGCGGGGCAGTATGCCGGTCTCGCACCAGATGGGGCGGACTTCGGTCATGGCACGCCCGTCGGGACGGATGCCCTTGTTGATGATCTTGTCGCGCAGGATCTCCTTCATGAGGTTATAGAGGATGGCGTCGATATCGGCGGCGGAATCGGGGTATTCCTCAGCGAAATGCTCCTTGACGTCGGCGGTGACTTCGGCGGTCCTTGCCTCGCGCTCCTTGCGGTCGAAGGTATCGAGCTGCCAAACGACCTTCTCGCGGGCATACTCTATGACCTTTGCCTTGAGCTCCTCATCGGGAACGTGGATCTCGGGAACGATCTTCTCCTTGCCGACCTCGGCCTGAATGGTATCGATGAACTCGACGATCTTCTTGATATGGGTGTGAGCGAGGAGTATCGCGTCGAGCATCTCCTTCTCGGAGACCTCGTTCGCGCCCGCCTCGACCATCATGACCGCGTCGCGCGTGCCGGCGACGGTGAGGGCGAGACGGCTCTTCTCACGCTGCTCGGAATTGGGGTTGATGACGTATTCGCCGTCTACAAGACCGACGGAGACGGCGCCGACAGGACCCATGAAGGGGGCTTCCGAGATGGAAAGGGCGATGGACGAACCGATCATAGCCAGTATCTCGGGCTGGATGTCCTGCTCGACGGACATGCAGGTAGCGACTACCTGAACGTCGTTATAAAAGCCCTTGGGGAAGAGCGGACGAAGCGGACGGTCGATAAGGCGGCTGGTGAGCACTGCCTTCTCGGAGGGACGTCCCTCGCGCTTGATGAACCCGCCGGGGATCTTGCCCGCCGCGTACATTTTCTCCTCATAGTCACAGCTCAAAGGGAGAAAATCGGCGCCTTCGCGGGGCTGCTTTGCAACGGTGGCGCAGACCAGAAGCGCCGTGCCGCCGCAGGAGATCATTACGGAACCGCCCGCCTGCTCGGCATATTTGCCGGTCACGACGGTGACTATGCGTCCCGCAAGCTCCATTTCGAATGTTCTCTGCATTTTCCTAATGCTCCTTTATATGATACTTTTAGTGTAAACGATCAAAGGGAGTATTTTCGGATAAGTCTCTCTTCAAAAGAAAGTGGGTACTCCCGCCCACTTTCCTTTTTCGCTGAATATTCGCTTATTTCCTGATGTTAAGAGCAGCGATGATAGCCCTGTAACGCTCGATATCGGTGGACTTCAGATAGTTGAGAAGGCCACGCCTCTTACCGACCATCTTCAAAAGGCCGCGGCGGGAATGATTGTCCTTCTTGTGCTCCTGAAGATGAGCGGTGAGGTGATTGATGCGCTCAGTGAGGAGGGCGATCTGTACCTCGGGAGAGCCGGTGTCACCCTCATGCAGCGCATGGGTGGTGATGATCTCGTTCTTGCGTTCCTTATCCATTTTTATCCTCCAAAAAATTTAGTATCCCTGCGGGCTGCGTAAAGCGCCGGAGTAATCGCCAAACGAAGCGGGCAGATCGCCTATGCCACAAACATAGACAATGTATTATAACACAGCCGAAAGACCGTGTAAAGAGCAAAAATCAAGATTATTCGGTATATTTTGACGAGGAGAGCAGGGCTTCCGCCTCCCGCTTATCGCGCGAAATCTGCTCTTTTAACTCCTCTACCGAGCCGAATTTGATCATGGGACGGAGCTTTTTGACGAATACCACCGTCATGGAGCGTCCGTAGCAATCGCCCTCGAAACCGAGCATATGCGTTTCGACGGTCACGTTCCGCCCGCCGACCGTGGGATTCCTGCCTATCGAAGTGACGGCGGGGTATTTTTTGCCGTCAAGCTCCGCAACGGTCGCGTAAACGCCCTCCTGCGGGAGCTGCCTTACGTCGTATCCCTCGAGATTCGCTGTCGGGAAGCCGATCCTTGTGCCGATATGATTGTGGCTGCCGACCCTGCCGGAAAGCTTCATACCCTTTATCTGATGCGCCTCGTCGCCGAGCCAGACGGTGATGCGAAGCTCGCCGTTCCTCGCTTCGCCGATGCCGAGGAATTCCCCGTGAAGATACACGCGGAGCGGGATGTCCTGCGGCGCCTCGGTGCATTTTATCGCCGCGCCGTGGATAAGAAGCTGCTCGTTCTTCCCGGAAATGCCGGAGATATCGAGCCGTTTCACATGGCTCACCGCCCTGTCCATGGGTATTACCGCCGTATCGAGCGTGCCGTTTTCCTTCATTTCGCCGAGCTCGGCTATCGAATACGCGTCCTCGAGCGTGAACGCGCCGGAGCGCGTCCTCAAAAGAAAGCCCATATACGCCGGACAGCCGACCGCGTCGCCTATGTTTTTGCACAGCGTGCGGATGTACGTGCCCTTGGAGCAGACGATCCTTATAAGGAACCGCCCCTCCCCCGTCTTCCTGATGAGCTCGAGCTCATAGACGCTGATGCGGCGCTTCTTTATCTCGGGCGCCTCGGTAAGCTCGCCGCGGCGGGCGAGCTTATACAGCTTTTCGCCGTTCACGTTGAGCGCGGAATAAACGGGCGGGGTCTGCTCGATCTCGCCTATAAAGCCGGGGAGCGCATTTACGAGCTCCTCCTCCGTGACGATCCTGTCCGACACGGCTGTGACCGAGCCGGTCGCGTCCTCCGTATCGGTGGCGGCGCCGAAAACGAGCTCGGCAATGTATTCCTTTTGCTTGTCTACCAAAAAATCAAACAGACGGGTCGCCCTGCCGATGCAAATGGGGAGCACTCCCGCAGCCGCGGGATCGAGCGTCCCCGTATGCCCGACGCGTTTTTCATCAAAGACCCGCCTGACGTCCGTAACAGCGTCCGAGGAGCTCATCCCCGGAGGCTTCAAAACACATATAACACCTTCAGCCTTTATCATTCGCCCAACACTTCCGCCGCGTCATGCAGCACGTTCGCGATGGTGGTGGAAAGCGACTCGTGCGAGGTAAAGCCCGCCGCGCCCGCGTGACCGCCTCCGCCGTATTTGCCGGCGATCCTGCCGACGTCGGCGCATTCCTTGGAACGCAGACTCACCTTGAAAGTGCCGTCGCGCCCTTCCCTGATGAATATCGCGATGCGGACGCTCTCAACGTCGCGTACGCTGTCGACGATGCCTTCGCAGTCCTCGTTCGTGGCGCCGTACATATCCATCTCGGCGACGGTGAGCTTGGCAAGACCTATCCTGCCGCCGCCCTCAAGCCGCATATTGGAGAGCACGTGCCCCTGCAGCCTCGTTTTGGAGAAGGGGACCGTCCTGTAAATGTTGCGGTTGATCTCGGTGATATTGAGACCGTCCTCGAGCATCTGCGCGACCATGCGGATGGCGTCGGGAGTGGTGTTCGAGTAAGTGAGATTGCCCGTATCGGTGACGATGCCGGTATAGAGACATACCGCGGCGTCATGTCCGATCGGCTTGTCCATGGCGCAAAACAGCTCATAGACCACCTCGCAGGCGGCGGAAGCGTCCCCGCAGATGAGGTTCGCGTCCGCATAGCCCTTGTTGGTGAAATGATGGTCTATCGCCATCGTGTATTCCGCCGCGCGGAAGATATGCTCCGCCTTTTTGAAGCGCTGCATATCCGCGCAGTCGCAGGAAATGACGCAGGGATAGCCAACGGCGTTCTCCGGAAGCACGACCTTGTCCGCATTGGGGAGATAGCCGTAGATATGAGGCACGGGCTCCTCGCAGATGACCTCCGCCTTTTTGCCCATCTCGGCAAGGAGAATGTACATGGCAAGCGCCGAACCGAGCGTATCCCCGTCGGGCGATACGTGGGTCAGTATGCTGAAGGAATCATACTTCTCGATGCCCTCTATTATTGATTTTTGTGCCTTTAAGTCACTGATCATCTTTGCCGTTTTCCTTTCGCTCGGCGTCGAGCTTGTTCAGTATCTCGGAGATCCTGACCGAATACTCGATTGAATCGTCCAGCCTGAACTCGAACGTGGGGATGTGGCGGATGTCGATCCTCCTGCCGACCTCCCTTGCGATGAAGCCCTCTGCGCGGTTGAGCTGCGCCACGGTCTCACGGCGGACCTCGTCGTCCTTATCGTACACGGAGATCATGACCTTGCAGAGCTTGAGATCGTTCGTGGCTTCGGCGCGCATGACCGTGGTGAGCGGCGAAATGCGCGGATCCTTCATATCGCGAATGATATCGGAAAGCGCCTTCCTGATCTCCTCATTTATCCTGTCAAATCTTTTGAATGCCATTTTTTACCTTTTTCGGAATACCGATTATCGTTTTACCTCTTCCATGACGAACGCCTCAATGACGTCGCCCTCATGGATATCGTTGAAGTTCTCTATGCCGATACCGCACTCATAGCCCTGGGCGACTTCCTTGACGTCGTCCTTGAAGCGGCGCAGAGAGGATATCTTGCCCTCGTGGATAACGATGCCGTCCCTTACGACGCGGACCTGCGCGTTCCTCTGCACCTTGCCCTCGGATACGTAGGCGCCCGCGATGATGCCGACGCCGGGGACCTTGAAGGTGTTCCTGACGCTTATTGTGCCGAGAGTGACCTCCTGATATACGGGCTTGAAGAGACCCTTCATGGCGTTTTCGACGTCCTCTATCGCCTGATAGATGACGCGGTAGGTGCGGATATCGACCTTCTCCTGCTCGGAGAGCGCCTTCGCGCCGGAGTCGGGACGCACGTTGAAGCCGATGACGATGGCGTTCGACGCGGATGCGAACATGACGTCCGAAGCGGTGATAGCGCCGACGGCGCCGTGGATGCACTTGACGCGCACTTCCTCATTGGAGAGCTTCTCGAGCGCCTGCTTGACCGCCTCGACGGAGCCGTCGACGTCCGCCTTGATGACGATATTGAGATCCTTGACCTCGCCTTCGGCGATATGGGAATAGAGATCCTCGAGCGAGACCTTGGAGAGCTTCTTCATCTGCTCCGCCCTGATCTTGTTGCGGCGCTCCTCCGCGACGAGCTTCGAGAGCTTATCCATATCGGCGACTATCATTTCGTCGCCTGCGGAGGGGACTTCGTTGAAGCCGAGCACCTCGACGGCGGTGGAGGGACCTGCCTCCTTGACGCGCCTGCCCTTATCGTCCATCATGGCGCGGACCTTACCGAATGCGACGCCTGCGACGATGGGATCGCCGATGCGCAGCGTGCCGTTCTGTACGAGCACCGTGGCGACGGGACCGCGTCCCTTATCGAGCTGCGCCTCTATGATAGTGCCCTTCGCCTTGCGGTCGGGATTGGCGCGAAGCTCCAGAACGTCCGCCTGGAGAAGCACCATTTCGAGCAGGGTGTTGAGACCCATCTTCGTCCTTGCGGAAACGGGCACGGTGATGGTGTCGCCGCCCCATGCCTCGCACAGGAGACCGTGCTCGGTCAGCTGCTGGAGCACGCGGTCGGGATTCGCCTCGGGCTTATCCATCTTGTTAATGGCGACGATAATGGGAACGCCCGCCGCCTTGGAGTGATTGATCGCTTCGACGGTCTGGGGCATTATACCGTCGTCCCCCGCTACGACGAGGATAACGACGTCCGTAACCTGCGCGCCGCGGGCACGCATGGCGGTGAACGCCTCGTGACCGGGAGTATCGATGAACGTGATCTTCCTGCCGTTGCAGGTGACGGTGTAAGCGCCGATATGCTGGGTGATGCCGCCCGCCTCGCCCGCGGTGACGGAGCTGTGGCGGATAGCGTCGAGCAGCGAGGTCTTGCCGTGGTCGACGTGACCCATGATGGTTACGACGGGCGGACGCTCGACGAGGTTCTCCTCGGTATCCTGCTCGCCCGCAGCCTCCGCGAGGGCTTCCTCCGCGGTCTTTTCGAGCTTGAGCTCGAGCTCGATATCATAATCGGCGGCTATGAGCTCGCAGGTCTCGAAATCTATCTCGTTATTGATGGTGGCGATAGTGCCCATCATGAAGAGCTTCTTAATGATCTCCGCGGCGGGCTTGCCGATCTTCTCCGAAAGCTCGCGAACGGTGATGTTCTCGGCGGTGATGACCGCCTTTTCGATCTTGACGGGCTCGGGCTTGCGGACGGGCTGCGCCTGCTTCTTCGAGGCCTTCCTGCGGTTGCCGAACGCGCCCTCGTCGTCCCACTGGCTGGCGGAGGGAGCGGCTTCCTTCATCATGGCCTTCTTGTTCTTGGGCTGCTTCTTGTCGTTATCGAAGGTGCGTACGTACTGACCCTTATTCTCATGCTGACGGCCGGGCTGCGGTATCACCACGGGAGCGGAGGGCTTTGACTTGCCGCCCTGACCCGAAGGCTTCCTGTCGCCGGGCTTCTTGTCGCCGTAGGGCTTGTCGGTCTTGGGTCTGTCGCCGGGCTTGTCGGAATAGGGCTTATCGGTGCGCGGACGCTGTTTGTCAGCGGGCGTACGCCCCTCCTGCCTGGGCTTTGTCTCCGTGCGCGGACGGTCCTCCCTGGGCTTTGCGGGCGCCTTCTCGGGCTCTTTTTCGGGCTCGGCGGGTTTGGTCTCCTCCGCGGGCTTAACAGGCGCCGCCTCCTGCTCCGCAGGCTTCTCGGGCGCCTTTTCGGGCTTGGCGGGCTTTACCTCGGGGGTCTCGTCTTCATCGCTGCCGCTGGAATAGAAGCCGGTCTGCTGCTCGGACTCGAGGAATTCCTTCCTTCTCTCCTCCCTTTCGCGTTCCGCCTTCGCCTTAGCGGCGGCCTTCTCAGCCTCTATGAGCTTCAGCTCGTGGCGCTTCGCCTGCTGAAGAGAGGCGCCGAGATCGTTCTGAAGCAGCTTGACGCGCTCCAGAAGCTCCGCCGTCCTGGACTCTATCTGTTTTGCGGATTCTATAAGTTCATTCTTTGCCATACTGTTTACCCCCGAATTACAATTCGTTTTTCTGCCGGCAGCGGAGGATCATCTCCGCGAAGCCGTTATCGAGAACACAGGCGACCATGTGGGAATCCTTTCCGATCGCCCTGCCGGTTCCCTCCGCCTCTATGAGCGGAACTCCGGCGTTAATACACATTTGCGACCAATGCTTCTTCGTCTGTTCCGAACAATCCTTGTCTATCACGGCGAGCGCCGCGCGCCCGCTTTTAAGCGCCTTTTGAGCGGCGAATTCGCCGGATCTTACCTTGCCCGCCTTCATCGCGAAGCCGAGCGCGGCAAGGAGCCTTTCGTCTTCAGGTGATCTCACTCGCTCTGCCCCCGCCTTTCGACCTCCGAGGCAAGGCGCTCCATCACCTCGGGCGAAACGGTAACCTCGAGCGCACGGTCGAGCGCACGGCTCTTGACGGCCTTTTTAAGGCATTCCGCAGAGGGGCACACGTACGCTCCCCTGCCGTTCATCTTGCCCGTGGGATCGACGCAGGCGACGCCGTTTTCTGCCCTGACCACCCGAACGAGGGACCTTTTCTCCTTCATTTCGCGGCAGCCGACGCACATTCGCATTGGTATCTTCTTTGCCAAATCAAAAACCTCTGTTTATTCCTCGGATCCGGACTCGGCGTCTTCGCCTTCGTCAAGCTCCTCAAACTCTTCCGCGGGCTCGATATCCATTTCCTCGTCGGCGACGGACTTCGACTTGATGTCGATCTTCCAGCCGGTGAGCTTGGCGGCGAGCCTTGCGTTCTGACCCTCCTTGCCGATCGCAAGCGAGAGCTGATTATCGGGAACGACGACCTTTGCGGCCTTCTCGTCCTCGTTTACGTAGACCATGAGCACGCGTGCGGGGCTCAGGGACTTCGCGATGTAAACGGCGATGTCGGGATCCCACTCGATGATGTCGATCTTCTCGTTATGGATCTCGTTGACGATCCTCTCGACCCTGATGCCCTTGGGACCGACGCATGCGCCGACGGCGTCCACGTTGGGATCGAAGGAGACGACGGCGACCTTCGTCCTCTGCCCCGCTTCGCGGGCGATGGACTTGATCTGCACGACGCCGGACTGGATCTCGGGCACTTCAAGCTCGAACAGGCGCTTTACAAGACCGGGATGGGTGCGGGAAATGAGCACCTGCGGCGCCTTGTTGTTGCGCTGCGCCTTTAAGACGTAAGCCTTGATGCGGTCGCCGGGGTTATAGGTCTCGCCCTGGATGACCTCGTTAAACGGGATGATACCGTCGGTCTTGCCGAATTCGACGTAAACGCCGTTCTTCTCGACGCGCTGCACGATGGCGGTGAGGATCTCGCCCTCCTTCTCGGCAAACTCGTCGAAAATGGCGCCCTGCTCCGCCTCGCGGATGCGCTGTATCACGACCTGCTTCGCGGTCTGCGCGGCGATGCGGCCGAAGTCCTTCGTGAAGGCTTCCACCTCAAGAACGTCGCCCACCTCGTAGAGGGGGTTGATCTTCTTGGCTTCCTTGAGGGAGATCTCCGAGTTGGGATTCTCCACCGTTTCGACCACGGATTTGGAGGCGAAAATGCCGATGGTGCCCGTTTCGGGATCCATGGATGCGCGAACGTTGGTGTTGACGTTATAATTGCGCTTATATGCGGAGACGAGCGCCGCCTCTATGGCGTCGATAAGCACCTCCGCCTTGATGTTGCGTTCCTTCTCGATCTGCTTCATTGCAAGAATAAGCTCGTTCGAATTCATTTTATTATCTCCTTTACTTCTTTTAGAAATCGATATGCGGCCTAAGCAGCGCCGCAGCCTTCTTGGGAAGCGTAAAGCTGCCCTTTTCGTTTTCCACGGTAAACGTTTCCTCATCATGGGCGACGAGCACTGCGGTGAAATTCTTGTTCTTGCCGAGCGCCTTGTCGCTTGGAGCGGTGTAGAGCTTGACGTCGATCTTGCTGCCGATGCTGCGGTCGAAATCCTTGCTCAGCTTGAGAGGTCTGTCGATGCCGACGGAGCTTACCGTAAGAAAATATGCCTGCTCGATCGGATCCGCCTCTTCGATTATCGGATCTATCGCCGTGCTCACGCGTTCGCAGTCGTCAAGCGTTACGCCGGAGGGAGAATCGATGAATATCAAAAGCTCCCAGCTGCCGTACTCCTTATTGAATTCGACGTCATAAAGCTCGAATCCAAGCTCGCCGATCTTCGGCGCGACGAGCGATGCGACCTTTTCGGTGATCTTCAATGCCTCAACCGTCCTTTTCAAAATTAAAGAGCGGGTTTTGCCCACTCTTCACAACAAGCTCATAAAGCTCATTCACAGGAAACATACGGATCGTACCAAAAAACAATACGATCCCGTTACAACAATAACCAATATAACACAGTTTATTCATATTTGCAAGGCTTTTTTTCAAATCAGCCCTATTTTTTTGATATAAAAACTTACCGCCGCGGCTCTCGAGCGCATTTTTCGACGCTCACTCCTTCGTCCAAACCTCGGCAAAAAGCAGCATAGCGGTCGAATTATCGCAAAAAACGACGCTCCCGGGTCAAAAGAAGCGGGAATACGACAAATGTTCCCGTGGAAATGCAGGTTTTGCGGCATTACAATTTTGTCATAAGGCGGGGACATTTTTAAAGAATGCCGTCGACTGACAAATGAATTCGGAGGTGTATGAAAAATGAGCGAGTATCGTGTATTGATGGCGGACGGGAACGCGCTTTTCAGAAGATCGGTAAGGGAGATGTTCAAAACCGACAAGGACGTGATAAGATTTGTCGAGGCGTCGAACGGGCAGGAGGCGCTCGAGAAGCTGCGCGAGGAGCATTTCGACGTGCTCATTTCGGAGCTCGTGATGCCCATGCTCGACGGGCTCGATCTTTTGGAGGCGCTCGCGGACGAGCCCTCCGCGAAGCCCGACGTGATAATGATCGTTTCCTATATGCGAAACGACGGTCTTTTGCAGCGTGCGTTCTCGAAGGGCGCGAGCTACGTGATGCTTAAGCCGGTCGAGCCGGAATACCTGTATAAAAGGATGCTCGATCTTATGACTGCGACCGCGGCGGACGCGGAAAAGAGCGCGGCGTTCTCGCCCACGGCAAGGACGCTCGACGAAAAGATCACCGCGGTGTTCCTCTCCGTGGGTATCCCGGCGCACATAAAGGGCTACCATTACCTGCGCGAGGCGATACGCATGGTGTTTTACAAGCCGGAGCTCATAAGCCACATTACGAAGGAGCTCTACCCCGGCATTGCTAAGCGGTTCAACACCTCGCCCTCCAAGGTGGAGCGCGCGATACGGCACGCGATCGAGGTGAGCTGGACTCGCGGCAAGATAGAAAACGTGAACAAGCTCTTCGGATTCAATATCTACGGCAAAAACGAAAAGCCGACGAACGGCGAATTCATCGCTCTCGTCGCGGACAAGCTCATTATAGAGGACGGGCGCGGCGCATTGAAGCCGGCGCCCGAGGCAGAGCTCAAAAACGCCGTCGTGTGACGCAGGGCGGTTGAATAAATACGAAAGGAGCGGCATAAAAGGATGCGCCTCCGACTTGTTTCCATGCCATCCCCCGGGCTTTGGGCAACAGGTCGGCGGCGCGTTTTCGCTGTTTTGGAACATCCGTCCGTCCGCGGAGTGAATATCGTTCACCCCTCCGGACGCTCTTGCGCCGATATATGTTACTTTTTTACTTTATTGTGCTTCCACGAAAAATCATCGAAGTTTTTCCACATGGGTTTTTAACAGGCGTAATCGCCGCAGTTCCTAAAAAAGTGGATAACTCTGTGGAAACTGTGGAAAACTCGCACCGAAATGCCTGCCGTCGACAATAACCGGCTCATTTTTCATGCTGTAAATTATTCACGGGGATTTGTTTCCGCGGTTTCCGATTTCTTTGGGAGCGGCGTGTTTACAGGTCGAAACGCGATTTTTACAATCATTCCCAAGGCTTTTATTGAATAATCGACCGCCGCTTCGTCAAAGCTATCCGTAAATGCTCAAGACCTGAAAAGGGCATGAAAGGAGGATCGATCAATGGATACAATTTCACTTATACTGATAGTTGTCGGCGCGCTGAACTGGGGTCTTATCGGGATCTTTCAATTCGATCTCGTAGCCGCGATATTCGGAGGCATGAGCGGCGTGGTCTCGAGGATCATCTATACGCTCGTCGGGCTCGCGGGAATATGGGGCATAACGATGCTCTTCCGCAGGCGCAACCGTGCCGGGATCATGAGCGAGAGCGAAGCATAAAAATGGGAGCATGCACCCTTGGGCGCATTCACTTAACGATATGCAGCCTCAAAAGGTATCTTTTTGTGCCCTGCTTCGTTGAAAATGCTCAAAAGACTTTCCAAGTATTTTTCCGCTTTTCGCCTTGCATGGCGCAAAAATCTCCTCTTTTGAGACGCTTCGCGGTTTTAAGCCGATATAAAAAAGAAAATCCGGGGATATGAGCTATCCCCGGATATCTTTTTATACGGTGATTT
>JAEEGF011418820.1_pt1 | contig 18828 bp, 15 predicted proteins | sample 9134171 | NCBI WGS metagenome assembly JAEEGF01 (sample SAMN16246542, study PRJNA631951) | gut metagenome | biome: gut microbiome; feature: rumen; material: AP-attached | host: Bos | place: Iran: Karaj | collected 2018-10
TAGTACTTTTTAGGAAGATAGATATGTCCATAGAGGATATCAAGAAGGTTCTTCTGGAGAATCAGGACATCACAGAGGTACTGGAAAGTCAGATGGAAAAGCTTCAGCAGGATAAGCTTCAGATAGATAGTTCTATCCAGCTTTGTCAGAAAATGATGGATGAGGGCTGCACTGATTTCGATACTGAAAGGTACATTTCGTATGTTTATGAGGCCGAAAGTCAGGGCCAGAAGTTTCCTGATATTATGCCTGTGCTGGACCAGATAAGTCAAAACTCCGGCATGGAAAAGGTGATTGGATATCCGATTTTCCTTAAGTTAATGGCAAATACGCTTAGTAGGAGATTGCTGTCAGTTGGAATTTTTCTTGTGATGGTGATTTTTCCGCTGACCGAGCTGGTCATTAGCATATTTAAGTTTCTGTCGGGTAATGGCAGACTGATAGTGATAGTTCTCTGGTGTGTATATTCATTTTTGCTGATCTCTATTTTCGGGAAGATGTTGGGAATAACGTCAAAAGCTTGATATATTAGCGTTTGTGTCGTATTATGGATAAGGCTTGAAGGGGGAATACTAGAAAAAGGAGACATTTTGGGATGAAAAAAGTTTTAACAAACGCTTGCCGCATGCTTATGGCATCAGCGGTAGCAATCGTCATGCTTACAGGCATGAAATCAGCTGATGTTGAGAAGAAATAATTAGCTACATTTTTAAGCAGCTATATGGCACTATTCGGGAAAAAAGTACCGGATAGTGCTTTTTTGATGCAAATAAGCATGTTTTATTTCGTCCAATTTAATAAGTTGCTCGAATATACTTGAAAAAATGGTTAGCTAGTGCTAACATAGTCTCGGAGTTAAATTTTGATAATATTTCTCAAAATTGCGAGGTATGAAATGCAGCTTGAATTACAGAACATTAAAAAGTCATACGGGGAGGGAGGAAGCAGGATAGAAGTCCTGAAGGATATAAGTCTTGGCATAGAGAAGGGTGAGTTTGTAGTACTTCTTGGGCCGTCCGGTTCAGGTAAATCCACGCTTCTAAACATAATAGGTGGAATTGACAACGCTGATTCCGGTAAGATCATTATCCGGGAGAAAAGCATGTCAGATATGGATGAAAAGGCGCTTACAGCCTACAGAAGGGAGCATCTGGGTTACATTTTTCAGATGTATAACCTGATTCCAAATCTCACTGTACGGGAAAATATCGAGGTGGGTGCTTATTTATCAAAGAATCCGCTTAACATTGATGAGATTATAGAGGTTCTGGGCCTTAAAGAGCACCAGAACAAGCTGCCCAGCCAGTTATCGGGCGGACAGCAGCAAAGATGCGCTATCGGAAGAGCAATCGTAAAAAATCCGGATATCCTTCTGTGTGACGAGCCTACAGGTGCACTGGACTACAACACTTCCAAGGAAATACTTGCACTTATAGAAGAGGTCAACCAGAAGTATGGAAACACCGTTATTATGGTCACTCATAATGACGCAATAAAGAATATGGCCGATTTTGTGGTCAAGCTAAGAGATGGCGTGATCAGGAAAAGCTATAGAAATGAAGAAAAACAAAAGGCTGCAGAGCTTGACTGGTAAAGGGGCTGGATATGAAAAATCCGTTAAAGAAAAGGCTCCTCAGGGAGCTCGTTGGGGATATAAGTAAATATATAGTAATCTTCATACTGCTTGTGCTTTCAATAGGCTTTGTTTCAGGCTTTTTAGTTGCCGGAGAGAGCATGATAAAGGCGTATGATGAGAGCTTTGAAAAATATTCGATAGAAGATGGTAATTTCAGGACAGAAGACAAGCTGACTGAATCACAAAAAAATCGCATAGAAAACAAGGGCGTAACAATATACGAGAACTTCTATGTGGAAAAGGGCTTTGATAACAATACAAAGCTTAGGATTTACGCAAACAGAGAGGAAATAGACAGGGTCTGTGTTATGGAAGGAAGGCTCCCTGAGGAGCTTCTGGAGATAGGCATAGACAGAATGTATGCAGATAACAATGGCCTCAGGATAGGGGATACGCTGATATCTGATGGCAAAAGCTATACGATTGTAGGACTTGTGGCACTATCCGACTACAGTGCACTTTTTTACAGCAACAACGATATGATGTTTGATTCATCAGCCTTCGGAGTTGCAGTGGTTTCAAAGAGTCAGTTTGAGGAGTATGGAGACTCAGAGCTTCACTACAACTATTCCTGGCTTTATGATAACAAGCCTGCAGATGATATAGAGGAAAAAGAGATTTCCGATGATCTGATGGAGTATATTGCGGATAAGGCATCCCTTGAGAACTTTATTCCAGGCTATTTGAATCAATCCATCACCTTCACAGGAGAGGATCTTGGAAAAGATAAGGCAATGATGCAGGTGCTTTTATACATCATTATCGCCATTGTGGCCTTTGTCTTTGGAATAACAATAAATAACACGATTCATAAGGAGGCATGCGTTATCGGTACCCTCCGTGCTTCCGGATACACCATACATGAGCTGATAAGGCACTATATGGCAATGCCTCTTATAGTAACGGTCATAGCGGCAATTATCGGCAATATCCTTGGATATACGGTTTTCAAGAATACCTGCGTGGCCATGTACTATGGAAGCTACTCCCTGCCAACCTATGTGACGGTGTGGAGCGCAGATGCTTTTTTGAAAACTACCATAATCCCCATGCTCATAATGCTTGTGATAACGTATTTCATTCTGAGGAAAAAGCTATCGCTCAGTCCTCTTAAGCTGATAAAGCGTGATCTGTCGGGAAAAAGGCAGAAAACAGCGATTCCTTTGAACAAGGGAATCAGATTTTTCGATCGTTTCAGGATCAGGATACTGATTCAGAACAAAAGCAGCTACATTATCCTTTTTGTAGGACTTTTATTTGCAAATATGCTGCTGTTCTTTGGAATGATGCTGCCGCCTCTTCTCATTCATTATCAGGGAATCGTGACAGACACAATGCTTGCAAAGCACACCTACCTGCTTCAGATTCCGGCAGGAACCATAGATTCGGACAATGAGCTGTCCGCAGCATTTTCTTATACATTTTTGAAGAGCAAGATTAACACCAATAACACAACTGCTGAGAAATTCACGGCAGTCAGCCTGAAGACCATAGGAGAGCATGGTGCCAGAATCGAGGATGTGACTTTATATGGCATCAGGGATAACAGCAGGTTCATCAATGCGGATTTTGATGATAAAACAGTGCTTGTTTCCTCAGCCTATGCGGATAAATATGGTCTGAAAAAGGGAGATGTGGTGACATTAAAGGAGCCCTATGAAGACAAATATTACGGCTTTAAGGTCACCGGAACCTATGATTATGACGGTGGAATAGCAATTTTCATGAGTAAAAAGCACCTGAATGAGATCATGGGATTTGATGAGGAGTTTTTCTCCGGATTTTTCTCGGATACGGAGATAACTGATATAGATGAAAAGTACATAGGAACAGTTGTAGATGAGGAATCACTTACGAGAGTATCAAGGCAGCTCATGATCTCCATGGGAAGCATGATGTATATGGTGGATGGATTCTCTGTAATTCTGTTCATTGTACTCATATATCTGCTGTCGAAGCTGATTATCGAGAGGAATGTGCAGTCCATATCCATGGCCAAGATACTGGGATATTCCAGGATGGAAATAGCAAAGCTTTACATAGTTCCGACAGCGATTGTGGTTGTAGCATCTCTCCTCATTTCATACCCGATATTGGCCAATGTGATGGTGGCAATTTTCAGGGCTATGCTGAAGCAGATGATGAGCGGATGGATGGTCATTTGGCTTGATCCGTCGGTTTACGTAAAGATGTTTTTGATGGGAGTAATAACATATGTAATCGTTGCAGTGCTGGAATATCGCAAGATTGGGCGTATACCCATGAGTGAAGCATTAAAAAATGTAGAATAAGAGGAATGGATATGAGCAATGATCAGATTATTGAAGCTTTAAAGGACAAGGGGTTACGAATTACAAAACAGAGACAGCTTGTGGCAAATGTGATCGCAGAGAACGACGGGGCGTCCTGCAAGGACATCTGCTGCATAGTAAGGAGCAAGGATAAATCCATAGGAACAGCAACTGTATATCGCATGATAAAGGCTCTTGAGGACATCGGGGTTGTTGAGAGAATAGATATGATCAAGCTTCAACAGGACTAAAAAATTCAGAAAAAATCCGCTTCGCGGCTGCGAAGCGGATTTAATAGCATACGCGCCTTAGGCGCGATATTTATTGAATTTACAACAGGTCAGATAAATTTCCATCTGCCAAAATGGCAAGGTTTCTTGTGGCGCGGGACATCGCAGTATACAGGCAGTGCTTTCCGAGCTCATCATCAGGATAGGCTTCACTATCCGCATCAGCCAGAATTACATTATCAAACTCAAGGCCCTTGGCAAGAGCAAGCTCTAAAAGGAATGCTCCGCTCTTAGGAAGAGCGTCATGCCCGGATATTATCTGCGGGGCATTGTCTCCAAGTAAAGAGGCTGTTTTCTCCAGGGTAAGCGGATTTCTGCATATTATGGCAGTAAGACCATCCTTTTCCTCGAATTCCTTTATCATGCCCTTTAATTCCTTCAGATAATCCTTCTCGGACTTGCATTCTTTTGTGATAACCTTTTCACCGGGTCGCTTTACGGAGGATACCATCATCTTCTTTTCCTTGGGCAAAATGGATGCGAACATGTCAGTTATTTCCGGTGAACTACGATAGCTGGTCATGAGCGGAAGAGTGGCAAATCTCTTTTTATCAGCCTTAGCCATTTCCTCGATCTGGGCGAAGGTTATGGTGCCTTCGCGTATAGCCTGGAATTCATCTCCCAGAAGCATGAACTTGGCATTGGGGAAAAACCTGGTAAATATCATCATCTGCGCCATGGTGTAATCCTGCACCTCATCCACCATAACGTAGCGCATGTTGCGGTCACATATTCCTGTAAGCTCCATCTTGGTGTAGAGCCATTCAGCAGGAGTGATGCGCTTTTTGCCAAGAATTCTCTGCGCAACATGAAGGGGATTAACAAATCCTGCATGTCTGATATAGCGAAGAGCCCCTCCAAAGTCGTTCTCAAGGCGGTTATCCTCAGCAGAATCGGATTTTGCAGTGCTTCCGGAGGCGTTTTCCTCGTCGCGGTCCATGTTGTGAAGCACATTTTTAGCTCTTTGCTCAAGCTCATCAGATACTGTCTGAATAAGGCGGACTCCCATGGGGAATTTCTTAAATCTGTTAACAAGGGAAAGGACCTCTTTTCTAGAGATTACAAGGTTGCCCTTCTGCTTGATATCATTGAAATCGCCTATTTCAGGAGTGAGTGTCGGCAAAATATCATGGATTTTCTGCAGGCTTTCTGCTTCAGTGTAGTCATACTCATTATCTGTAAAGGGCACATTGACCATCTCAAGGAACTCACCCCAGGTCAGTGTCAGAGGATTGGTCTCACCCATATCCGGCAGAACATTGTCGATATACTCGCGGAAAACAGGGTTCAAAGTCATAAGACACACCTGATCCGGACGCAGAGTGTTTCGTTTCTGATAGAAAAGGTAAGCAATACGCTGCAGTAAGACTGAGGTCTTTCCGCTTCCTGCTATACCATTTACAAGAAGAACCGGTACGTCAGGATAACGGATGACGATATTCTGCTCCTTCTGGATAGTGGCAGTAATTGCCTGCATTTTGTCAGAGTGTGTCTGGGACAGAGACTGCAAAAGCAGCGGATCCTCAATGGCAATCTGCGTATCAAAGTAGGAGATCAGCTTGTTCTTCTGCAGGTCGAACTGACGACGAAGCTGCAGATCCACAGGAATTTCCCTGTCTTCAACGGTGTAGTGGGTGTGACCGGTCTCCTGATTGTAGTAAACCTCTGCGATAGGAGATCTCCAGTCAACAACCATCTGATCGTAGCCGTTTTCAGAGATGGCAGCGCGGCCGATATAATAGCTCTCAGGCTCCTCGGAAGGGTCAAACTGAAGCTGAATCTTGGCAAAATAGGGCGCTTCCAAGAGCTTATTTACGCTGTTTAAGCGATTGCCAAGGGAGCTGCTCTCGACATTGTAGGTATCGATGTAGCGGTTCCACACCTCGATCTCAGCCAGTGTTTCCATGGTGGTCTCAATATCCGCGTAATCGAAACGGATATTGTCCCTGATGTCGTTTTTGTCATCAAGGGCCTTTTCATCCAGGGCTGTTATCTGGTCTTCAAGCTTATTCTTCATCTCCAGGAGCTTGTCATAGGTCTTTGTCAAATGTTCCTGTTCTTTATCAAATATCTCTTTTTCCATATGTTTTTCCTTTAAAAAAGTGGTTAGCAAGGTTTTATATCTCTATGTATCTTTTAAGTATAACATGCCATTACAATCATCTCCAAATTTGGAGCAAACCGTTAAATATGTTATGATTTAATGGAAATAGAGGGGAGACTATTTTACGGAGGTTATTGGGTATGAAAAATAGGAATGTGGCAGTATGCTTGCGTATGGCTGCAGGCTTGTTTAGTGTACTTCTTTTCGCCCAGAGCGTTGGCTGTGCTTCTGGAAATGCCACTCAGCAGGAGGCTGCGCAGATCCAGGAAACAACAGAGGCTCAGGAAACGGAGGAGACCCAGAGTGCAGAATCTGTTGAAGAGGATGTGCATCAGGAGACAAATGAAGAAGCAGCGCAGGCTGGAGATAAGGAATACGTCTATGATTTCGATGCCCTGGTAAATGACGATTGGAAAAACAGCGTCATGGATGAGGTAAATGAGAAAAAATACGACAATTTTTCACCTGTTGCAAAAGAAAATCTGGTTATCGAGGACCGTATTAAGGATATCTTCCAAAATACTGATATTTCCTCACTTTCTGAGGATAGTGATCTCTACAAAATTCTCACATTTTACAATCAGATATTGGATCCCGAATGGCAGGAGACAAGCGCCAAGAAGGAAATAAAGGAAAAGCTTGACCGGATCGACAGTGTAAAGAGCCAGGATGAGCTCTATGAACTGTTCCGTGATAAGTTTTATGGACGCTACAATCAGGGAATGAGCCGGTCTGTTAATTTCATGGGACAGACCAGCACTAATTCCATTTACCCTCAGACCATCAACTATGCAGGAAAAATGTCTGAGGATCAGAGTAATGCAATAAGGGATTACCTTATTTTGCTTGGTTTTTCTGAGGATCGTGCAAATGAGATAGTAGCTAATGCCGTGGAAATGGACGATCTCATTATGTCATTTTTCGAAGGGCTTCCACAGGATTACCAGGAAGGCTACGTGGATAAGCAGGATTTTAGGGATAAAAACGTGAAGTATCCGCTTTTTGACATCCTGGAGGCTCAAAATGCTCTTGGAATGTACAAGGAGATTTACTGCATCATCTCTTATCCTGATTTCCTGGACGAGTACTATTCAGATGAGAATACGCTTAAAATCAGGGATCATATGCTGTGCTCTGCTGCGATAAGCTTATCAAGACTGGACGAAGCAGATGGCGGGAAGACATACTATACACTATTTCCCTCTGGTACGGACGAAGAATTTTCGGAGTTCCTTTCCTATACCTGCTATAATCTGGCCCCGGATGTTTTCATGCAGGAATACAAAAACAGATATCTGGACGAGAAAAATATCGAGGCTGTGCAGACCATGCTTGAGGATATAAAAACCTCCATGCGCAGCGTAATAGACAGCTCTGACTGGCTCTCTGTCCATGGCAGGGAGATGGCAAATCACAAGATTTTCTATCTTAAGAATTACATAGGGGAAAATGGAAAGAAGGATGATTTATCAGAGGTCGAGCTTTCGGATGACCCTATGGAAAACTTCGTGGCCTTTAAGCTTAGCAGGTACAATTTTGAAGATGAGCAGTTATCTGTGAAAAAAGGGGAAGAGGAGCAGTATGGAGTCAATTTTCTTGTAGATAACGCATTTTACTATCCTTCCGGAAACAGCATAGTTGTAGGGGATGGCTGCCTCGAAGGTGAAAGCTTTGAAGGAGACTCCTCCTATGAAGAAAAACTTGGATATTTAGGAAGTTTGCTGGCACATGAGCTCTCTCATGCTTATGATCCTCAGGGAAGCAGCTTTGATTATGAAGGTTATTACAATCCCTGGATGACTGATGAGGAGTACGAGGCTTATTCAGAGAAGACAGGAAAAATTGAGGAGTTCTTCGATGGAATTGAGGTCGGAGAGGGCATAATCCTTGATGGAAAAAGGGTTAGCTGTGAAACCTTCTCTGATCTTATGGGAGTAGAATGTTGTCTCAAAATTCTGGAGGGTATGGACAATCCTGATTATGACGCGTTTTTCAAGGCTTATGCCAGGTCCTACGCCTGCTATTATACGCAGGATGGTCTGATCAAGGCGGTTGAGGATACTCATCTTCCCTGCAAAGAGCGTATAAACTATGTTCTAGGCCAGTTTGATCAGTTTTACGATACCTATGAGGTGGATCCTGAAAGTCCATATTTCATTCCTGAGGAGAAGCGATTAGAGAATTTTTGCAAATAAATATAAGAGTAGATAAAGACAGCCAGGGAACATATTTCCCTGGCTGATTTATATTACTTAGAAGTTACTTTTGCGGTAACGCCTGCTTTTTTAAGAAGCTTTTTATAAGATTTCTTGCAGGATTTCGGTACCTTTACCTTGAGCTTGGCTGAGTTTTTACCAAAGGCCTTCTTTCCGATTTTTGTAAGGTTCTCGGAGTTAATGGTGATTTTTTTAAGCTTTTTGCACTTGTAAAATGCCTTGTCACCAATTGTTGTAACGTTAGCACCTACTGTAACGGACTTAAGGCTTTTGTTTGACTTAAAGGCATTTGCTGCAATGTCGGTTACCTTCAGCTCTCTGTTTCCGTCAACTACGATGGTATCGGGAATAGTTACATCCTTTGTCTGGTTATCAACACTTACAAAGGCTACATTTCCCTTTGTATCAAGGACTTTGTACTGGCAGTTTGTACCCTTGATGATATTACCGGGCTGATATGATGCTTTTACTGTTGTCTGAGAGTCCTTTTTATCTGCTACAGCAGGAACCTCAGAAGGCTCTGTAGCCTCAGGCTGATCAGCTTTGTCTGATTTTTCATCAGTATTAGGAACCTGTTCGGGTTCAGGAGATTTTGTGTTGCTTGGAACGTCCTTAAAATCTGAATCAGAACTGCCGGTAAACTTAAGAACTATTGTATATACAGAATTTCCAAGCTTTGCTGAACCTTCGAAGTCACGCTCAATTCTTTTCATGTCGTTTGTGGCCATTTTATCCGCATAGGCATCAGAGTAGAAGTAGCGCTCCTTATAGCAACGCTTGAACAATGCTTTAGACACCTCGAGCTTTTTTATACCTGAGCAGTTTTTGGCAGGAATATAAGTTAAAATAGCGTGATTTTGGGGATTTGTTTTACTATATATGGCCTGATATGGATTTTTAGAGAAGGTCCAAAGGCCGGTGGATTCGTTCTGTTTCATATTTACATCATATAGAAGTACGTTGTAGACGCCTCTGCAGGCTCTAGATGAATCAGGGGTTTTGTCGGTATACGGCGCATATCTGTCGAAGCTATAGGTCTTACCGTTTGAAAAGTCCAGTGAATATTGCCTGCTGGCAGCCTTGGAATGAATGGATGAACATCCGAATAAGATAATCATGCAAACTACAGACGCGACAACTAGTAACAGCTTTTCCTTGATGATCTTCATAATATTATCCTCTTTAGTCTGAATCGATTTTTGTCCCACAAAAAACGATTATACATAAAGTAATATACGAATACAAGAAAAAGTCTGAAATTAAAAATAATTAATAAAATATTCAGAAATTTACTGAAATCAAAACATATTCGGATCTGGTGCCGGTTTTAAAGAATATTTCCCAGTCAGCAATTCCGGAGGTTACGATAAAATCTGTGTTATTTATTCTCTTATAACCATAGGTGCTATCGTTAAATCCAAGCCAGACTCCCAGATAGGTAATAGGAATCAGCTGACCGCCATGGGTATGTCCGGAGAGCACAAGATCCGCAGGGGAAGCGGCTTCGTTGTCATAATCCGTGGGTTCATGGTCCAACACAACTATATATTTTGTGGTATCGACGTCTGATAGAAGGTCCGAGATATCTGCTCTGTCAGAGGCTACATGGGCATCCTTTCGTCCCACAATGCACAAATCCCCAATATATTCATAGGAATCTTCCATAATATGTATGTTATTTGCAGATAATTCTGCTTCCAGCTCTTCCTTTGTAACGCCAAGGTTCCCCCAGTTAGTTACGTCGTGGTTGCCATAGGCGTACCATACGCCATATTTTGCCTTAACATTTCCAAGTGCCTTGCAGGCTACTGCCAGATCCTCCTTTTTAGTGGAAGCGTCAACGAAATCACCGGAGATCACCAGAAGGTCCGGGTTTTTACTGTCAATTTCTTCTATATGTTTGGCAAAGCCCGCACCATCAAAGGTTGTACTCAGATGAGAATCTGCGATAAGTGCAATTTTAACAGGTGCGATATCTTTATCCGTACTCAGAGAATAATCGGTCTCCCATACGTGAACACACAGATAATAAGCGGTTCCAAGATAAATAACAGATGTGATTATTGCAAGCCATCCTTGGTAATAAAAACGGAAATTCTTTGTTTTTCCGAGTGAGATAATCTTAAAGATAAGACCGGATAGAAGGAAAAATATCAGAACATGAAGAAGAACAGTAAGCGCATTTATAAATGACAGCGTTACTGTGATAATTATAAAGCCGCAGGCTATTGTGCATAATACCAGAAGGTTACGGAGCCACTTTTTCTCAATACGCTGAAATAGCCCAAAGCGGCCTATGGCAGATATAAGATAAATTACACCTGCTATGCATAGAATTATTGCTAATGCGAAAGAAATTAACCAAATCATAGAGATACCACTGAGCACTTGCCCTCGAAAATACTGTTGATGTAGTCCTTATTAAGGCCCTCACCTATTATAATGACCACGTTTCTGCTACTTACAATGTCGCTTAGGATGACGCCTTTTTCTGTGGCGTTTATCTGAACCTGACTGTTTTCGCCGGTTTTGACAAAGCCCTTTATTCTTATAATATGTCCTGCCTTTTCATCTGCAAAAAGATCTGTAGCCAGCTTCTTAAGCTCATCCTCGTTCATTTCCACATCAAAATAGAAGAGAGGAGTAAACTGCTTATCCTCGATAGGAGTCTTAACATATGATGCATGCCTGTAGCCGGAGCTTTTTAGACCTTCAAAATCCTCATTCGTATATTCTGTAAGATTTTTTGCGACAAAGTCTTTTTCTATATCAAAGGCCTTCCCGCCAAATTCTGCCATTATTTTATTGGCTTCATTCATAACATCGACCGGATTTATGGAATCGGATAACTTGGTGACAATGAGCTTTCCGGCGCTTGCAATCTCTGACATGAAAACATAACGCTCGATACCTTCAAGACCAAAAACAGCTTCAGCGTCCACCAGTGAAATCACACTTCCAATCTCATACCAGCGATCAAGCGGTTCATCATAGAGCACATCAAAGAATTCATCCATGTCGTAGATTCCGGAGGGCTCTATCAGAACTCGGTCATAGCCGCTCATTCCCATGGAGATAAGCTTTGTCTTAAAGCGTCTTCTATGGGCTTCCTTGCCGTCACCGCCAACGATCATCTCCAGATTGCAGTTATCGCCCAAAAGCTCCTGAAGCATGACCATGTCGATATTTACTGCACCGTAATCATTCTCGATAATGCAGATTCGCTCGCCTTTGGAAACCAGGTATTTAGCGTATTCACGTATAAATGTTGTTTTACCGGATCCTAAGAAACCCGTTATCAAATCTATTTTAACCATATAACCTCTAAAATCCTTCTAATTGATTAGTTTATTTTACCATATATGAATAAGTATGCTATGCTTAACGAAGCGTTTTGAGAAATTTTATGAATATTGAAATATATGAAATGTAAGAGAGGATATGGACATGAATATTAGTGAGATCATTGAGGTTGCAAAGGAAGCCGGAGAAATAATGCTTTCAGCAGTACGTCCGAAGATAATGGAAAAATCCGGACATGCCAATTTCTGCACTGAGACTGATGAAAAAATACAGAAGTTTTTGATTGAAAAACTACAGAAGGTGCTGCCGGAGGCTGCATTTTTAGGAGAAGAGGACGGACAGGACGTTTTTACTGAAAAGATGCGAAGCGGATACTGCTTCGTACTTGATCCGATAGACGGAACCTCCAATTTCATCTATGAGTACAGACCTTCAGTTATTTCTATAGGTCTGCTCAAGGATGGTAAGCCTCACATGGCCGTAATCTACAATCCCTATGACGATATGATGTTCTCTGCAACAGCGGGACAGGGAGCTTATATGAACGGTGAAAAGATAATGTCTTCAGATTCGCCGCTTTCAGATTCTCTCGCGGTTTTTGGAACAGCGCCATATTACACGGAGCTTAGAGATAAGACCTTTGACATTGCTAAAAAGCTTCTTCCAAGATGCGTTGATCTTCGCAGATCAGGAACAGCTGCATGGGATATGTGCTGTGTGGCACTTGGAAGATGCGGACTTTACTTTGAACTCAGAGTGCAGCTTTGGGATTATGCTGCTGCAGCTCTCATTGCAGAGGAGGCAGGCTGCAAGCTGACAGATATAGAGGGCAATCCCTTATCATACAGCGGCCCGACCTCTGCGCTTTGCGTGTCACGAGGTGTTGACGTAAATGCGTTAAAAGATATTCTGTAAATTCACATATAGACTCTCAGGATAATGCCCAAAAGTGCCAGGTGTAACGGATAGTACCAATAAAAGAATTTACCAAGCCAGCGTAATTTGCCGCGCTGTCCATTGTAGAGATACAGAAGCGGAACAGCCAGCCAGCATGCCATATGCAGCATACCGTAGGTCTTATTGTTGAAAATAAAGAAAGCAACTGCGTACATTGTGGTTATGGACATGAGCCACAGCATCTGTCTGTGGAAATTACCACGGCTTCTTCCCATCATAAGGATAGCCATGGGTGCAGCGCAGCTCCAGTCTGCTGTTATGGTAACCACGCAGGCTACTATTGTGATCAGCACCTTAAGAGGGACATTGATCCGCTCGGTATCCCATACCTTCAACAGGATAAGTCCCCACATAAGCGGCCACGCGATGCTCGTGGTATTAAATAGCGTATTTTCAAAAGGATTGAAGTTGGCCGGATTATAAAAGCCAAACAGAAAAGCGAAATGGCTCACCACGGCAAGGATAGCCATGCGGCCAAGGTATTTTCCGAAGTTATGAGTATAATGATAGCCCTCTGCTACAAAGAAGAGCATGATAGGAGCAGTTAAGCGTCCTATAGTGTGTAAAAATAAAAGCAAAGGCTGTTCAGCCTCAGCATAGTCAACTACTCCGATCCATGCAGAGTGGTCTATGGTCATGGCTATGATAGCTATGACCTTAAGGGCATTACCTGTAAGCCCAAATTTTGTCTTGATTGATGATGTTTCTGGCATTGATGAACCTCCCACAACTATTTTTACTGCATATATGCAGTTCTCCCCATCATATTTATTATAACACGTTTTAGAGGTCGTGCGTTTCCCGGTTAATATTTCTTTAATAATCATATCGGTAGCAATAGATTATTCCTAAGAGTATAATTGTATTCAGGATTATTATCGATTAATATTGGCAAACACAATTGGAGAAAACATCTGCTAAAAAGGTTTTTTCTTTTATGTAGGGGATAAAACATTATGATGGAATGGCTAGAGTTTTCCGATATTGTTGGAATATCAATTGTTATATATGTTGTTGTTCTGGCATTAAATAATATTCATCTTAAACATAGTGCAAAAAAGGGAATTATCGTTTCCGGAATTGCTCTTGCTGTGCTGTATACTTTTGATATGCTCTGGTATGTTATTTACTACAAGTGTCCCCAGTCTGAAAAAACAGACTATATCCTGAATTTAGTGACATGTATTGTTTATCTTATGATACCACTTGCACTTAGTACATTTTTTGCAATCTATGCGCATGGCATAAGGAAAATACGACACTATGTGGGCGTTACAACTATAATCTTGCTTGCGGTCATGGATATCATCAATATTTTTTATCCCATACTGTTTTATCATGAAAACTCAAACATGTATTTCAAGCCATTGAGCCTCATAATGCATATTCTATGCTTTGTGGCCTTCCTTATTTTGCTTGCAGATATGATTTTGGCAAAGTCCTTTGATTATGAGGATACTTTTCTCGCAACGTTTGTCGGTGTGACCATGTTTATTGGACTCCTTGCCTCCTGGATTAATTATGATCTAAAGACCCTTTGGCTGGGGCTTGGTATTTCTTATCTGCTGATGTATCTTGCAGTTTCAGAGCTCTATAATAAAAAGGATTTTTTGTCAGGACTGCCAAACAGAAATGCGTATGAGAAAACCATCGCACATATGAAGAATAATTATGCCACGATTGTGATGATAGATATGAATGATCTTAAGCGCTACAACGATACGATGGGCCATGCAGCAGGTGACAGGTATATCTTTGCGACATCCAAAACCCTTGCAGATGCCTATGCTGAAAGCGGTAAGCTCTTCAGAATCGGAGGCGATGAGTTTTGCCTTATTTCTTCAAATACAAAAGAGGAATTAAGCAGGATAGCAGAGGCTCTGCTAAAGAACGGAAAGTGTAACCCTAAATACGGCGATTTCCCCATCAACTTTGCCTATGGAATAGGTGTAAGGGAAGAAGGGGATACAGCTAGTTATGTGCTGAAAAAGGCCGATGAAGCAATGTATGAAAATAAAAGGAAAAAGGAAAGAGTATGAAATTAGGAAAGATAACTGACTACAAGTATGAAGGAAATAAGCTTACCCTTGATTATGAAAAGGGCAAGGCAAACATTTATTTTATTACCGATGAAATCGTAAGATTTGAGATTCCCTATGCAACTGACAGCTATGAGTCAATTGCGGTAGAGGGAGACAAGTCGCTTCCCTGCGAGTTTAAAGTGGAGAAGACAGCAGATGAGCTGAGCATTTCCGGAAAAAAAGTGAATATAAAGGTAATGAAGGACTTTGCGATTGAAGTAACAGATAAAAAGGGTAAAGTCCTTATGACTGACTATACAGGCGACAGAACAATCCGTGAGACAATAAGTGTAAAGTCCATGCAGCAGCTTGAGGCTGAGGGGCATGAGGCCTTTGGATCTATCCATGGAGAGTACAAGGTACAGAATCTAAAGGCTATCGACAAGGATGATCTCTTCTATGGTCTTGGTGATAAAACAGGCTATCTCAATAAGAGAGAGTACTATTTTGAAAACTGGAACTCCGATATTCCGCTGGCTCACACAGAGGCTGTTCCTGCCTTATATAAATCCATACCCTTCTTTATATGTAAGAAGAAGGACGGAGTTTATGGCCTTTTTTATGACAATACTTACCACGGATATTTTGATTTTGGACAGGAAAACAGTAGTTATTTTGTATATGGAGCAGACGACGGAAACCTGAACTATTACTACATTCACGGCGAGTCTATGGCTGAAATTATCAAAGGGTATACCTACCTTACAGGCAGAACGCCAATGCCACAGCTTTGGACACTGGGATATCATCAGTGCCGCTGGGGATATGAATCTGCAAAGGACATCAGAGATGTTGCATACACTATGAGAGAAAACAGGATCCCCTGCGAATCTGTGCAGTATGACATCGATTATATGGACAATTTCAAGGTCTTCACATGGGATGAGAACTTCTATGAAAAGAAGGGCAAGCTCATGGAAGAGCTTTCTAAAGTGGGCTTTAAGCCTGTAGTTATCATCGATCCCGGCACCAAAAAGGAAGATGGCTATTTTATGTATGACGAAGGTGTCGAGAACGACTATTTTGCTAAAGCAGCGGACGGATCCTTATATATCAATAAGGTATGGCCCGGAGATTCCGCTTTTCCTGATTTTGGAAGGGAAGATGTAAGAAAATGGTGGGCTAAGAGTCATAAGAACCTCACGGATATGGGTGTTATGGGCGTTTGGAATGACATGAACGAGCCTGCAAGCTTTGAGGGACCGCTTCCCGGTGATGTTGTATTCCATATTGGAGATAGGACCACTGATCACAGGGAGGTTCACAATGTCTATGCTCATTTCATGGATATGGCAACTTTTAGCGGCATGAAGGAGCTGACAGGCAAAAGACCTCTTGTAATTACAAGAGCCTGCTATGCAGGTACTCAGAAATATGCTGCTGTTTGGACCGGCGACAACCAGAGTCTTTGGGCACATCTGCAGATGCTTATACCACAGCTGTGCAGCCTTGGGATGAGTGGCTTTGCCCTTCTTGGTACGGATATTGGCGGCTTTGGCGGAACCTGTAATTCTGAGCTGCTGTGCAGATGGATTCAGGCGGCTGTTTTCTCACCCTTCTTCAGAAACCATGCTGCCAAGGGTACAAGAAATCAGGAGCCTTGGAAATTCAATAAGGAAACAACTAATATATATAGAAAGTATGTTGAGCTTCGTTACAAGTTCTTACCATATATTTATGATCTTTTCCATGAATGTCAGGAGACAGGACTGCCAATAATGCGTCCTCTTGTTCTGCATTATGAGGATGACGAGAACACCTATAATCTCAATGATGAGTTCCTTGTAGGCGAAAACATCCTTGTTTCACCTGTAGTTATGCAGGGAGCAACCAAGAAAATGGTATATCTTCCCAAGGGAACCTGGTATGACTACTGGACAGGCGAGAAATTGCAGGGAGAGACATACTTCATTAAGGATGCACCTCTCGGAGTATGTCCTATCTACATCAAGGAGGGCAGCATTATTCCTACCTATGAAAGTGTTCAGTATGTCGGCGAAAAGCCATACGATAAGCTTATCCTCCTCACTACACCCGGTGCAGGAAGGTATGTACACTATCAGGATAATGGCGAAGACTATAAATATGAAAACGGTGAATATAACCTCTATGAGTTTACAAAGTCTGAAAATGGCGAACTTTCAACGAATATGCTCCATGAGGGCTATGCGAAATATAATTCAATAGAAGTATCCGAACTGAAATAAAGGGGCCTGATTTGAACTATACTTTCAATTTTCTGAGCTCCTTCATGAAATAATTACCCACACAATAAGTAATTATTCATGAAAATTGTCCTTTGGATTTATAAGTTTTGTCGGATTCATGAAAGATATAATATCTTGCGATATTGTTAATGACATCCTCATGCTCGCGTGATATAAATGTTCTCACAGAAAACGACGAGCCAAAGAACGGAGGGCGAGATGGCGGATACAAATGATATGACTATGCTTTCTCAGGAAGAGATAGATAAACTCATTAAGAAGATGGAAGAGGAAAAGAACTCCTAAATTAGATGACGGCACTTAGGTGTCGTCATTTTTTTACAAAAATTTAAGGATTTGCTATCATCACTAATATGAAAAACGAGAAAACATCTATCTGGGCGTGGTTCCCCATTACCTTTTTAACTGCATTATTCTGCTGTGTTCTGTGGGGCAGCGCAACGCCGGCTATTAAAATTGCATACGAAATCTTCCATATAAGTTCAGATGATACGGCTTCAAGGATAATGCTCGCAGGGGCACGCTTTTTCCTTGCAGGGATAATGACTGTTGGCTTTGGATCAATCCTCGCAAAAAAGCTACTTTTACCTAAGCGTGATTCATTAAGAAGTATTGCTGTACTTTCCCTGTTTCAGACAATAGGACAGTATTTCTTCTTCTTTATGGCACTTGCGCATATAACAGGTGTCCGCGGATCCATCATAAATGCATCCGGGAACTTCTTCGCCATACTGCTTGCAGCTTATCTGTTCCATTTTGAAAGGTTTACATTAAGAAAGTTCATTGGCTGCGTCACCGGATTTGCAGGTATTTTCCTGATACTTGGAGGCGCAAAAGCCATTAGCGGAGCAGAGGCGGTTACTCTCTCAGGAGAGGGAGCAATGCTCCTTGCTGCGATTTTCTACGCCCTTTCATCCTGCTGTATCAAGATATACTCACGAAAAGAGAACCCTGTTGTTCTCAGCGGCTATCAGTTCATGCTGGGAGGAGCTGTTCTTTTCATCATAGGATTTTTCATGGGTGGACACCTTGTATTTGGAAGCTTTTCATGTGTGCTCAACCTGATATACATGGGATTTATCTCTGCAGGAGCATACACACTGTGGGGGATATTGCTAAAACACAACCCCGTGAGCAGGGTTTCGATCCTTGGATTTATGAATCCTGTCATGGGCGTGATGCTCTCAGCATTATTCCTTCATGAGAATCAGGAAGCATTCTCATATACAGGCGTTATTGCGCTTGTACTTGTTGTAATAGGAATCATCGTCGTTAATTCTGAAAAGCCAGATTGACTTCTTTTATAAGAAGAATTTTGGGTGTAAAGCATTAAATTTAAAAATTTTTGGAGAAAAATTTAAAGATTTATATTTTTTATTGTATTGGCTGAAAACCGCATAAACAGTGAGTTTTGGGAGATTTATCCCGGATGAAAAACGGCATTTTTGACCCCAAAATCCTGTAATTAATAAATTCTTAATAAATTTATGTGTTGACTTTGGTATTTCAACATGATAATCTAACTGAGCTGCGAGCGACGAGCTACAGCAAAGCACTTTGACAATAAAATAGTAATGCAACCCTGAAAATTCCAAAAAAGAAATTTCAGAGAACAAAACAACCTAACTAAAGGTAAAACGGACAGAACAAAAGCCAAGCTTAAGTTCTGGTCAGACGAACGATCTGGTCGCTTCGGCGATGAGATACATTTAAACGTGAGAG
>JAEEGF012326329.1_pt1 | contig 18827 bp, 14 predicted proteins | sample 9134171 | NCBI WGS metagenome assembly JAEEGF01 (sample SAMN16246542, study PRJNA631951) | gut metagenome | biome: gut microbiome; feature: rumen; material: AP-attached | host: Bos | place: Iran: Karaj | collected 2018-10
ACGAAAGCCGAGGTCCTCTCTGCATCAATAACATCGAGGCTTATTGTGCGAAGGGAAACTAGGCACAGTTAAATCGCAAACGTATAGTGTGACGTTGGCGATTTACTAGTGTGACGTTTGCAATTTACTAGTGTGACGTTTGCGATTTACTAGTGTAACGTTTTCAATCGTAACATGAAATCTTGTCGCCATACAATAAAAAAAGACAGATTTATTTTGTACTGTACTTGCTTATTCGTACCTTTGCATCCGAAAAACGATAATAGCAGGATAAATGAAAAGACTGATACTCATTCTGATTGCGGCTTTTTGCCTTTCCATACATTATGTTCAGGCTCAGTTGCCGACCATCACCTTGAAGACGATGAACGGTGTGGAAGTGCGGACAGACACCCTTTCGAACGAAGGCAAACCCTTCATCGTGGACTTCTTCGCTACTTGGTGCAAGCCTTGCAATCGCGAGTTGGACGCTATCAGCGAGGTCTATGAGGAATGGCAGGAAGAAACTGGCGTGAAGATTTTTGCCGTGAGTATCGACCAGGCGCAAAACATCAATAAGGTGAAACCTTTGGTGGGCAATCACGGTTGGGAGTACGAGGTCTTGCTCGACCCAAACAGCGACTTTCTCCGTGCTGTTGGAGGTCAGATGATTCCTTACACGCTCATTGTCGATGGGAAGGGTAAAGTCGTGTATAAGCATAGCGGTTATACCGATGGAGCCGAAACGGAACTGATAGAGAAAGTGCGTGAGTTGCTGAAGTGATGGAACGGCTTTTGGCATATCTTTCGTTGTGCCTGTGCTTCCTTTCTGCAAGTGCTTGGGAGCGTAAGGGCGTTTCGCTTTCTGGCAGCATACAGAGCGATATGCTTGTCCCTCGACACGATAGCGGAACGGGTGCCGAGAAGACCGGCAGTTTCCTCAACAACACATATGCCGACCTGCTTTTGCAAAGCAAGTATCTAGATGCGGGAGTCCGTCTGGAGTTCCTCGAGTATCCTTTACCTGGCTTTGAGAAAGATTTCGAGGGTTGGGGTGTGCCTCACTTCTGGATGAAGGGCAAGTTCGGCAAGGTGGAACTGACTGCGGGCACTTTCTACGAGCAGTTCGGCTCTGGTTTTATCCTCAGGACCTACGAGGAGCGTTCCCTTGGCATCGACAACTCCCTGCTTGGAGGTCGGGTTGTGGTGAAGCCCTTTGCAGGCCTTACATTAAAAGCGCTTACGGGTGTCCAGCGTCGTTATTGGAATTGGAACAAGTCGCTCATTAGCGGCACAGATGCCGAAATCGGTCTGGAAGAGTTCATCCCCTCGTTGAAGAAGCATGATGTAGGCATCGTGCTTGGCGGTTCGTGGGTGAACAAGTACGAGAAGAGCGACGAGAAGATTTACGCTTCTCCTGTTTATCGCTACCGTTTTCCGAAGTTCGTGAATGCCTGGGATGCCAGGATGGGCTTCAACAAAGGTGCTTGGAACGTGTTGGCCGAGTATGCGCAGAAGAGTGCAGACCCGTCTTTCGCGAATCAATACATCTACAGGAAAGGCTCGGCAGTCATGCTTTCAAGCTCTTATTCCGAGAAGGGACTGAGTGTCCTTTTGCAGGCAAAAAGGTCGGAGAACATGTCGTTCAAGAGCACGAGTGAAGTTGCGAAAGCCATCGGCATCTCGTCTGCCATCAATCATTTGCCCGCCTTCACGCAAGACCAGACCTACGCCCTGGCAGCCCTTTATCCCTACGCCACGCAGCTTGCAGAGGGGGAATGGGCCTATCAGGCCGAGGTGGGCTATAACTTCAGGAAGAAGACTTTACTGGGAGGGAAATATGGCATGAATGTGAAGGCCAACCTCTCGTATGTCCGAGCTATCGACAGGCAGTTCTACGACACGGACGACCTCGTGCAGAAGACGAACGGCTACACGTCGAAGTTTTTCAATTGGGGAGACGAAACCTATTACAGAAGCTTCGACCTCGCATTGACTCGCAAGTTGTCCAAGGCGTTCAAACTCAGCCTGATGTATGTCAACCAACAGTACAACAAGACCGTTGTCGAGGGACACGGAGGCATAGTCCATACTAACATCTATATTGCAGACGGAAAGTACCAGTTCTCTCCAAAGGTAACGCTTCGAGGCGAGTTGCAGTACTTAACAACCAAGCAAGACCAAGGCGATTGGGCATTCGGTTTGCTCGAACTCTCGTTGGCTCCGCATTGGATGTTTACTGTGAGCGATATGTGGAATTGTGGCGAAACGGACCTGCACTACTATCAGGGGCTCGTGACCTACAACATCGGCCAGCATCGCATACAAGGCGGTTATGGACGGACCAGGGCAGGCTATAACTGCTCTGGAGGCGTTTGCCGCTATGTGCCAGCCTCTACGGGATGGACGCTCTCGTACAACTATAACTTCTAAGACAAGAGATGCCAGGACGATACACATCATACTTAATTGGTTGCTTCTGCTTGATGCTGCTTGGATGCGACCGTATTTCAGAGCTCGACCGACTGGTTTACGAGAAGCCTGAACCAGCCCGGCGTGTCGTGCTCCTGGAGGACTTTACGGGACAGAGATGCACGAACTGCCCAAAAGCAACGGAGGTCATCGAGCAATTGCAAGAGACGTATGGCAACGCGTTGGTGGCTGTCGGCATTCATGGAGGCCCTCTTGGCTTTGCAGGCAATGCCAGAATCGAAGGGCTTGCCACAGAAACAGGCAACGAATACTACAACCATTGGAACCTCGAATATCAGCCGGTCGGACTGGTCAACAGGCACGGACCGGTCAATTATCCCGAATGGGCTGCCGCGGTAAAAGAGGAGTTGGCAAAACCTGCGCCTTTGCATCTGAACGGCACTGCTTTCACGGAAGGCAATTCCATATCCATACGGCTCAAAGCCGAAGGTACTGACGGTACCGTGACGGGCAAGCTGCAGGTATGGCTTCTCGAGGATAGCATCCAGACGCTCCAGCTCATGCCGGACGGTACAGCCAATCAGGAATATGTCCACAACCATGTGTTCCGTACGGCCGTCAACGGCATTTGGGGCGAGGACTTCAGCATAGGGGAAGGAGAGACGGTGGAGCGGACATTCACCCAGGTTCTAGAACCTGCTTGGAACAAGGACAAGTTGAGCGTCGTCGCCTTCGTCTATAACGATAATGGCGTGCAGCAAGCCGTCAGAATAAACTAAGGAATCGAGATGTATATGAGAAAAATAACTACACTGATCGTCGCACTCGTGGCAGTTCTTCCCTTGCAGGCACAGGGTTTCGTGTTCCAGTTCCAAGGGGAGGACCTGACCGATGGGGAGACCGTAGTCATTACGGCCCAGGAGGACCTGTTCGGAGACTTGTCGTGCGAAACCGGCAGTCTGGTTTTGACGCTGTTGAGGGGCACCACAGCCACTGTGACTGCGACCTTGGAAGTAACCTCCAACAGCCTGAACGCAACAGCCCTGCAATGGTGTATGGGAGGCAATTGCCAGGTGTTCGAGACTTCGCTCACCAAGCGTTTTGCGATGGGTTTCAGCGAGCAAGTGCAGTTCGACGCCATCGGCATCCAAAGCGAGGGCTACCTCAAGGCAACGCTGCGGGCAACGGTCGGCATCGAGTCGCACCAGGTCAACATCTTGTTTGTCAATGGCGATGTGGACGGCATCAAGCCGCTTTCGCAAAGGAGAGACGGAGCGAGAGCCGTCTATGACCTTCGTGGCAGACGGGTGCAGGGGCGTCTGCCTGCCGGTATGTATATCGTGACAGAAGGGGAGCGCGTCCGCAAAGTTGCAATAAAATGACATTTCCATATAAACTAAACAACAATAACATTATGATGAAACATCTACTTACAATGACGGCCGCCCTTTTGCTGGCGGTCAGTGCGCAGGCACGAATCATCGAAGCTGGCGAAGGCCAGACATGGTGGGGTTACTTCAACGAAGGTGACTTCAGTACACGCGAAAGTCTGCTCGGCACGGGGTCGGCAATGGCTCTAATGGCGGGCATTTACATTCCTGAAAACCACCAGAGCCTGAAGGGAGCGACCATCAAGGCTGTCCGTGTGTATGTCAAGGGGACTGTCGTATCGAAGCTCAGCGACATGAAGATATGGATTTCCAAAGAACTCCCCAACAAAGTGGCCGATGCGGACTACGTTCAGAGTGACCTGGGCACGATAACTGCCGACGCCAACGACTTCAGCCTGACGACTCCCTACGAGATAGGCAGCGAGGGATTCTACATCGGATACTATGTGAACAGTTCCACGGGCTATTTCCTCAGATGTGGCGGCACGGATGCGCCCAATTCCTTCTGGGTGGGCAATCCCGCCTCGAACATGAGTTGGCAGGACCTCTACGGCAACGGCTTCGGCAAGCTCGCTTTCCAGATTCTCGTCGAAGGAGCCGTCTTCAACGATTGCTGTGCGACGGCCGAGGACTTCGGACCGAGCTATGTAGTCCAAGGAGAGGAATCCACAGTCCCCATCACCCTCACCAACCTGGGCAAGCAGGCCATCACCTCCATTTCCTACACGATAGCCACCGAAGGCGGTGGCGTCACCTCCGAGAGAACGCTTGCTGTAGGGAATCTGGCCTTCAACAACTCCAGCGTCATCAACGTGCCCTTCACGGCAAACGAGGAAGCCAGAAGGCACAAGTACACATTCACCATAACGAAGGTCAACGGAGAGGAGAATACGGCTCAAGACAAGAGCGCAGAGGGCGAAGTCATCTCCCTGACACAGAGATTCACCCAGAAGCCCGTCATCGAGGAATTCACCGGCACCTGGTGCGGATACTGTCCCCGAGGTGCAGTCGGAATGGAGAAGATACGCGAACTGTATGGCGACCAAGTGGTGCAGATTGCCGTGCACAATGGCAATGGTGATCCCATGCAAATCAGTGCCTACAGTGATGTCATCAGAGACTACGTGGACGGTTACCCCTCTTCCATCACAAACCGCCATTGGATAGCCGACCCGTCGTTCTCCTCCCTGAAGAATGTCATGTCTGTCGTCTTCAAGGAGACTGTGCCAGCCTCCATCGAATTGTCTGCCGAGTGGAAAACAGCCGAGCAGAAAGCCGTCATCTTCAACACGAAGACCAAATTCGGCTACAGCGAAGACAACACCAAGTTCGGAATAGCCTTCGTCCTGACGGAAGACGGACTGACGGGAACAACCTCCAGTTGGGCCCAAACGAACTACTATAGTGGTATGAGCACTTCTCAGGCCGGTACGGACATGGCTTGGTGGTGCGGGCAAGGCTCTTCCGTGACGGGCGTAGAGTACAACCACGTGGCCGTGGCAGGATGGGACGTGAGGGCCGGTGGAAACAACTCCGTCAGTGCGACAATCAATGCGAACGAAGAGCAGGAGTACACCTATACAGGCGATATCACCACGCTGTCTCTCATCCAGGACAAGACGAGGCTGAAAGCCATCGCTCTGCTCATCGACCGCACGAACGGCATCATCCTCAATGCCGCACAGACAACCATAGCAGAAGATGCGACGGGTATCGGCGCCGTATCGTCCAAGGACGAAGTGCCCGCAGCCATCTATTCCCTCGATGGCCGCAAACTCCCCAGTGCCGAGAAAGGCATCAACATCATCCGCATGACCGACGGCACCGTCAAAAAAATTCTGGTTAAGTAAGTAAAAACCAGCCCTGAAACTTTGCCCTCAAGACCGCCAAGGATGGAACGCCGCAAACTGATAATGAGAACTCTCAACTGACCATTAACTCTAAACACTACAATCTAAACTAAGAAAGCCCCCTGACTGTCAGTCAAGGGGCTTCTCTTTGCTTGTGCCCGGAACGGGAATCGAACCCGTACGGCCATCACTGGCCAAGGGATTTTAAGTCCCTCGTGTCTACCAATTCCACCATCTGGGCAGCCTTGCGGATGCAATTCGCTAATTGCGCTGCAAAGGTAAGAAAAAAAGTGAAAAGTGAAAAGTGAAAAGTGAAAAAATATGCTTTATTCACTAATCTCTAATCTTTAATCTGCGATATTATCACGTCAGGATGAAGTAGATGACGGAGGCGGGGATGGTGAGCAGCGCGCTGTCGAAGCGGTCGAGCATGCCACCGTGACCGGGCAGGACGTGCCCGCTGTCCTTGATGCCGAGCTGACGCTTGATGAGGCTCTCCACCAGGTCGCCCCAAGTGCCGAAAATCACGACTGTGAGGGCAAAACCAATCCAGCGCCAAAGGGGCATCGTCTCGGGCTGCCACCGCCAAATGATGACGGCTGCCAGCAGGGTGAAGAGTCCGCCGCCGATGCTTCCCACCCACGATTTCTTGGGCGAGATGCGGGGGAAGAGTTTATAGGGGATGTACTTCTGAAGCGTGCATCCGCAGAGGTAAGCGAAGGTGTCGTTCACCCAAAGGAAGATGAACAGGGCAAGCGGATAGATCCAGTTGTAGGCCAAGGTCCCGGAACCTGCGTCGTAAACGATGCAGAGCAGGGGCAGCAGGGCAAAGGGTAAGGCGATGTAGAGCTGCGAAGCGAAGCAGAGCGCCCAGTCCTGGAGGGGTTTCTGGCTGTGCCTGTAGAGTCCGCTAATGATGATGTAGAGCATGAGTAAACCATATAGCGCGAACATCTGTGCCGTTTGCGGACTGGCGATGGCGCTGAGCCAAACGGCTGCCACAAGCACGACACCCGTCATCGCGTTGATGGGACGGGGCATCCTGGCTCCAAGATGTGTGTTCATCAGCGTGCCGAACTCCCACAACGTAGCCGCTGCAACGAGGGCAAAGAAGAAGAAGGCACTGACGGGACTATAGACTGTGCAGCCTACAAGCAGCAGGACATAAACTGCACCGGTCAGGGTGCGGATGATGAGATTCTTCATAAAATGCGACCCCTTCCCGACCTCCCCGAGGGGGAGGAGAGAGTGGGGTTATTGGTTAGTATTCGTTTCTTCTTGGTTGGTCTCTTCCTTGGAAGCAGGCTTTGAGTCGAGTAGTTCTTCTGTGCGGCTTGCCCAAGGACGGGGGCCGAAGATGCGCTCCACGTCTTCCGCGAAGATGACTTCGCGCTCGACGAGCAGTTGGGCAAGGGCGGCATGACCTTCTGCGTTCTTCTGCAGGATGTCCTTCGCACGGGCGTATTGCTCGGCTATCATGGCCTTCGTCTCCTCGTCGATGAGCTGTGCCGTTGCCTCGGAATAGGGGCGCTGGAAGCCGTATTCCTGGTTGTCGTAGTAGCAGAGGTTGGGCAGTTTGTCGCTCATGCCCATGTAGGTTATCATGCTGTAGGCCTGCTTTGTGACGCGCTCCAGGTCGTTCATGGCGCCGCTGCTGATGTGACCGCAGAAGAGTTCCTCGGCAGCACGGCCTCCAAGGGTAGCGCACATCTCGTCGAGCATCTGTTCGCGTGTCGTGATCTGTCGCTCTTCGGGCAAGTACCAGGCAGCACCAAGGGCACGGCCTCGCGGCACGATGGTGACCTTGACGAGCGGATTGGCGTATTGCAGGAGCCAGCTGATTGTGGCGTGACCCGCTTCGTGGAGGGCGATGGTGCGCTTCTCCTCGGCCGTCATCACTTTGGTCTTCTTCTCCAGTCCGCCGATAATACGGTCCACAGCGGCCAGGAAGTCGTCCTTGTCGACAGCCTTCTTGCCGTTTCGAGCCGCGATGAGAGCCGCTTCGTTGCAGACATTTGCGATATCCGCACCGCTGAAACCGGGTGTCTGACGGGCCAGGAAGTCGATGTCGAGCGTACTGTTGGTCTTGATGGGTTTCAGGTGCACCTGGAAGATTTCCTTGCGCTCGTTCACATCGGGCAGCTCGACATGTATCTGGCGGTCGAAGCGACCTGCGCGCAGCAGGGCCTTGTCCAGGATGTCGGCGCGGTTGGTGGCGGCCATGATGATGACGCCGCTATTGGTTCCGAAACCGTCCATCTCGGTGAGGAGCTGGTTGAGGGTGCTCTCGCGTTCGTCGTTGCCTCCCACTTGCATGCTGCGGCTACGGGCGCGGCCCACAGCATCAATCTCGTCGATGAAGATGATGCAGGGGGCTTTCTCTTTAGCCTGACGGAAAAGGTCGCGAACACGACTGGCTCCGACGCCCACAAACATCTCGACAAAATCGCTGCCCGACATGCTGAAGAAAGGCACATCGGCTTCGCCGGCAACGGCCTTTGCCAGCAAGGTCTTACCCGTTCCCGGAGGGCCTACGAGCAGAGCGCCTTTGGGAATCTTGCCGCCCAGTTCGGTGTAGCGTTGGGGGTTCTTGAGGAACTCCACGATTTCCTGCACCTCGAGCTTTGCGCCTTCCTGACCGGCCACATCGGCAAAGGTCACCTTGTTGTTGTCGTCCTTCTCGAAGAGTTTGGCGCGGCTCTTGCCGACATTGAAGATGCCCATCGGTCCGCCTCCGCCTTCGCCTCCGCCACTCATTCGTCGCATCAGGAATATCCAGAAGAAAACGATGAGGATGAGCGGACCGAAACTCCAGAAGAAGTGCATAAAGTCGTCTTCTCCCTGACGGTACTCAATCTCGCCCTTGAAGTTCTCGAGGGCCTGCTGCTCGCTGATGAAGTCCTCCAGCTTGTCGGCCGAGGGGATTTGCACCACGACATAGGGGCGCGTGCCCTGGTTGACCTTCTGCTCCTTGAAGACATCGCGGATATGGCTGGGCTCGACATACATCTGCAGGGCGCCCTCCTTCTTGTTGACAACGATGCGCGAGGCAAAACCCTGTTGCACGTAGCTCTTGAACTCGCTATAAGTGGCGTTTCGCGAAGAGCCTCCGGAAAGGAGGGAGCTGTCGCCACTCAGGAACATCCAACCCAGCACGAAGGCGATGATCAGGTAGATCCAAGTGAGACTAATCTGCGAACCGGGTTTCTTGTTCTTGTTGTTTTTGCTATTCTTGTTGTTTTCGTTCATATTCAATCCAGATTAGGAATGCTTTGCAAGTCGGCATCGGCCCAAAGGTGTTCGATGTCGTAGAACGAGCGTAGTTCGGGCACGAAGATGTGCACGATGACCTCGGCATAGTCCATCGCCACCCAAACGGCATTGTGCAATCCGCTGACGGCAATGGGTTTGGCAGCCGCCTTCTCGCGGCAAGTGTCTCCCACAGAATGCGCCAGGGCGGCAACCTGCAAAGGCGAACCGCCCGTACAGATGACAAAGTAGCGGCAAACGGCATCGGGGATTTCCGTCAGGTCGGCCACCACGATGTCCCGTCCCTTCTTATCCTGCAATCCTTCTACTATGGCTTCTACCAACTCGTTCTTCTTTTTCTTCATTCGCAATATATTATAATATGTATTATACCTAATTGGCTGCAAAGATACGAATAAGTGAGCGAAAAACAAAAGGAAACGTAAGTTTTCTTTTTTATTTCCGAACGAAAGTGTCTTCGAGCAGAGGTCAAAGATACGAAGAAGCATGCAAAATGCAAAATAAATTAGTTTTTTTTGGCAAATTATTTGGTCAGTTTACAAAAAAGCCATACCTTTGCAGCGCAATTGGGCTATGGTGTAATGGTAACACTGCAGATTCTGGTCCTGCCTTTCCTGGTTCGAGTCCGGGTAGCCCAACGTTGAAAGGTAGAGGCTGTGCTGAGGAAGTGCGGCCTTTTTCAAACATAAAAACGGAGAAACAAAGCATTTCATAACAACAATGGACGACTATCACGCGGATAATTACAGTTCTTAGTGCTCTGGAGTCTGCATCGCATTGCACGCTCCACGAAGGAGCCAAGGATTTCTGTGCAAGTACCCCAAACAAAAACGGAGGAAAAAGACGATGCGAACTTACTGGAACACTACGAATGGTCTGCGTACCATTAAGGAATGGCAGCCTGGCTGCTGGGTGCAAGTTACCTGCCCAACCGAGGAAGACAAGAACTTCCTGGAAGAAACCCTCAAAATCCCCGATTATTACGTAAGCGACATTGCCGATACGGACGAACGTGCCCGTTACGACATCGACGAAGGCTGGGTGCTCATCATCCTGCGTATCCCCTATGTAAAAGAAACGAAGAGCCGCACACCCTACACCACGATTCCCTTGGGTATCATCATGAAGGGCGATGTCCTCATCACGGTCTGCAACTTCGAGACAAACATGATGATTGACTTCGTCTCCTATCAGCAGAAACGCGGTCTCGGCTTTGTCGATTCCGTGGATATGATATTCCGTCTGTTCCTCTGTTGTGCCGTCTGGTATCTGAAACGACTCAAGCAGATAAGTACCCGCATCGATAAGGCCAAACAGAACCTCGACCACAAGATCAGCAATGCAGACCTTATTGCCCTGAGCCGTTTGCAGGACAGCCTGACCTACTTCGTCACATCCATTCGTGGCAACGAGAACTTGCTTTCGAAGCTGAAGTTCAAACTCCCCATCGACGAACTCGACGCGGATATGATAGAGGACGTGAGCATCGAGATGAGTCAGGCCCGCGAGACCACAAACATCTATGCGAACATCCTCGACTCCACGATGGACACTTATGCCAACCTGATCAACAACAACATGAACTCGGTCATGAAGATGCTTACGAGCATCAGCATTATCCTGATGTTCCCAACGCTCATTGCCAGCCTCTTTGGCATGAACTTGGTGAACGGTATGGAGACGGTTTCGTGGGGCTTCCCGCTTGCTCTCGTCCTCTCGATTGGCGTGACCGTTCTCTTTATGTGGTATTTCAAGAGGAAAACGTGGATTTAAGTCATAGTTCATAGTTCATAGTTCATAATTAAGAGTTGAATTTTCAAAAAACGCGATAAAAATCGAGCCCTTTCCTTGCAGGTTAGGGCTTTTTTTATTTACTTTGCGTCCACTATACCTATTTTTATTAAACAAACACAATGATGGACTCTTTAGAGACTAACGAAACCACTGCCCTTGAGCAGTCTTCTGAGATTAAGAACGAACAACAGGTAGAACCTACAGTTGAAGCAGTTGAACAAGTAGAAGCCGCAGAGCAGGCCGAACCCGAAGCAGAAGCTCCCCAACAAGAGCCTGAAGCAGAAGCACTTGAGTCGGAACCTGAAGCAACCGAAGCAGAGCAGCACATCGCCGAGCAGACCTTCAAGACGAAGGACGAGGTGGTGGCCCGAGTTCAGGAAATAGCGCAAAGCGGCGAAGCTGGCGACCGTACAGAGCTCAACCTCCTGAAGCAACTTTTCTACAAGTTCCATAATGCCGAAGTGCAGGAGGCCTTCAAGGCTTTCGTCGAGGCAGGCGGAGAAGCAGAGAAGTTCATGCCCGAGATTGACCCTGCCGAGCCTGTTTTCCGCGAAGCAATGCAGACCATTCGCGACCGTCGCGCTGCCATCCAGGAAACATTGGAGAAGCAGAAGCAGGACAACCTGAAGCGCAAGCTCGAGATCCTGGAGCGCATCCAGCAACTTGCCTCTACACCCGAGGAAGCCAACAAGAACTTCGACGAGTTCAAGGCTCTCCAAACCGAGTGGAAGGAAATCAAGGCCGTTCCCGCAGAAAAGGCTACGGAGCTTTGGAAGAACTACCAGCTCTACATAGAACAGTACTATGACTTGCTGAAGCTGGGACACGAACTCCGCGACTACGACTTCAAGAAGAACCTCGAGACCAAGATGCGACTCATCCAGCAGGCTGAGGCCCTTGCCGAGAATCCCGACATACTGCAGGCTTTCAATCAGTTGCAAGCCCTCCATCAGGAATGGAAGGAGACTGGTCCTGTTGCCAAGGAAATCCGCGAAGACGTTTGGGCAAAGTTCAAGGAAGCCTCTACGGTCATCAATAAGAAACATCAGGCTTACTTCGACGCCCTTAAGGCTCGCGAGGAAGAGAACCTGACGAAGAAGACCGCACTCTGCGAACAGCTTGAAGCCTTCTCGACAGAAGGGCTCAAAACCTTCGCCGATTGGGATGCCATCACGCAGAAGATTAAGGAGTTGCAGGCTGAATGGAAGACGATAGGCTTTGCTCCGCAAAAGATGAACACAGCCATCTTCGAGCGTTTCCGCCAAGGTTGCGACGCTTTCTTCGAGAAGAAGAACGCCTTCTTCAAAGACCTCAAGGACGAGCTTAACAGCAACCTTGCCAAGAAGAAGGAACTCGTGGAGAAGGCCGAATCGCTGATGGAAAGCACGGAATGGCGTTCCACAGGCGACATCCTCATCAACCTGCAGAAACAATGGAAAGAGATTGGAACCGTTCCTCGCAAGTATAGCGAAGACCTCTGGAAGCGCTTCACAGCCGCTTGCGACCATTTCTTCGAAGCCCGTCAGGCAGCAACTGCAGACGTTCGCAACGAAGAAAAAGCCAACAAGGAACAGAAGCTTGGCATCATCGATCAACTTAAGGAACTTGCTGAGACTCAGGGCGAAAACGTTATCGCTCAGGTCAAGGAGTTGCAACAGAAGTGGAGCGAAGTGGGCCATGTTCCTTTCCGCGACAAAGAGACGCTCTACAAGGAGTATCGCGGCCTTTGCGACAAGATCTACGACGCTTATGGTGTGAGCCAGGCAAAACGTCGTCTGAACAACTTCCGCAAGAACCTTGCCGAGAAGGTGGAGAATGCAGGAGGCTCGCTCGAAAACGAACGTCAGAAGATGCAGCGCGCTTACGAGCGAATGCTGGCTGAAATCAAGACCTACGAGAACAACATCGGCTTCCTCAATGCCGGCAGCAAGAAGGGCAATTCCCTCGTCGAGGCGATGAACAAGAAGGTGGAGAAACTTCGCGACGAACTCAACCTCTTGGCTCAGAAGATTAGGGCCGTCGACGATGAGATGAAGGAGGACTAGAAACGACCCCAGTGTCGTTGGCGATTATCACGTGTGACGATTGCAATTTACTAGTGTGACGTTTGCATTTAACTAGTGTGACGTTTGCGATTTACTAGTGTGACGTTTGCGATTATCACGTTAGACGTTTGGAATCTTCCCACGTGACGTTTCCTTCCGCCACCAATCAAATTTATGCAAACGCCTGCTTCGGAATCATTTTCCTGAGCAGGTAGTTTGCTTTTTTTGTGTCCCTTATTTCAACTTTTTACGACCAAAAACACTTATTCTCTTGCGAAAAAGAGAACAAAGTCGCATTTTTATTGTCCCAAATAGTGCAATTTCGTGTAAAAATTTGTACCTTTGCAGCCGATTAGTGCGCACTATGCGCGCACGTATTTATAAGGAATATTAGTATGAAATGCACCGTTAAGGCCGTTCAGACAAAACGTCAGATGGATGACTTTGTGAAGCTTCCTCGGAAGATTTACAAGGGCAATTCGTGCTATGTTCCCGATATGGAAGGCGATGTTCGAAGTTGGTTCGACCCCAAGCATAATCCGGGTTTGCAGCACAGCGAAGTGGCTCCCTTCGTGGCTTACGACGAGAGGGGAGAAGTGGTGGGCCGCATTGTAGGCATCATCAACCGCAAGGCCAACGAGATATGGAACGGCTCGTGTGTCCGCTTCGGCTGGATCGAGTTCGTGGACGACACAGATGTCTCTGCAGCCCTGCTGAAAGCGGTGGAGGACTGGGGACGCTCGAAGGGGATGGACTCCATTCAAGGACCTCTCGGCATCTCGGACTTCGACAAGGAAGGAATGCTCATCGAGGACTTCGACAAAATGGGTTCCGCCATCACCATCTACAATCCTCCCTACTATCCGCAGCATATGGTTCAGCACGGCTTCGGTAAGGAAGTGGATTGGATTCAGGTGAAAATCGAAATTCCGAAAGAGGTGCCGGCCCGCTTTGCCCGCGTACAGAAACTTGTGGAGGAAATGTACGGACTGAAAGTGAAGAAACTCACGCCCAAAGAAGTCTTCAAGGAAGGCTACGGACGCAAGATCTTCCGACTCCTCAACGAAGCCTACAGTCAGCTCTTCGGCTACACACCTCACTCCGACGAGGAAGCCGATGCCTTCGTCTCGCAGTACATCAAGATGCTCGACCTCAAGATGTTGCCGATGGTGGAGGACGAGAAGGGCGACCTGATCGCTTGCAGCATCACGATGCCAAACCTGTCGAGAGCGCTCCAGAAGTCAAAGGGAAGAATGTTCCCACTAGGCTGGTACCACTTGCTTCGCGCCCTCAAGTTCAAGCACGAAGATGAAGTCGAGCTGCTCCTCATAGCCGTCCATCCCGAATGGCAAGCGCTGGGTATCAACGCGCTCATCTTTGCCGACCTCATTCCCGTCTTCAACGAAAAGGGGTTCCGCAGCGCAGAGACAGGGCCGATGCTGGAGGACAACCTGAAAGTGCTGACACAATGGAAGGCGCTCAACCCGACAGTCTATAAGCGTCGCCGTTGCTTCAGCAAGGAAATACAATAACAGAAAAACGTAAACAACATAATAAAAGAATGGCAAATAGAGTAGTTATAACAGGCATGGGCATTTGGTCCTGCATCGGAACAAGTCTCGACGAAGTGCGCGATGCACTCTATCAGGGCAAAAGTGGCATCATTTTCAGCCAGGAACGCAAGGACGCCGGCTTCCGTTCGGCATTGGTGGGCAACGTCCCCAAAGTCGACCTCAAACCATATGTGCCCCGCAATCTCCGCAACTTCATGCCCGAAGAGGCAATGTACGGCTACATCGCAACCAAGCAGGCACTGGAAAATGCCGGCATCGATGAAGACTATCTCAATACTCACGAAGTGGGCATCATCTATGGCAACGACTCCGTAGCAGAAGCTACAATGCAGAGCCTCGACAAGTTCCGTCAGGCAAACAGCACAGTGGCTTGCGGCAGCGGCGCCATCTTCCAGAGCATGAACTCCAATATCACCATGAACTTGGCTTGCCTCTTCAAACTTCGCGGCATTAACCTTACCGCCTCAGCAGCCTGCGCATCAGGTTCGCAGAGTATCGGTTTGGCTGCACTCCTCATCTCTCAGGGCTTGCAGGATTGCGTAGTTTGCGGTGGTGCAGAAGAGAACAATATGTACGGCATCGCATCCTTCGACGGCATTCAGGCATTCTCCATTCGCGAGAACGAACCCGAGAAAGCGAGCCGTCCCTTCGATGCCAGCCGCGATGGTCTCGTTCCAAGCGGTGGTGGCGCAACAGTTGTCCTGGAGAGCTATGAGCATGCTGTAAAGCGTGGAGCCAACATCATCGCAGAGATTGTAGGCTGGGGCTTCTCGGGCAATGGCGACCATATCTCTACGCCCAATGTGGCAGGCCCAGCCCGTTCGCTCGAGCTCTGCCTTCGTAATGGCGGCATCGACCCCAAGCAAGTGGGTTACATCAACGCTCATGCCACAAGTACTGTCATTGGTGACCGTCGCGAAGCACAAGCCATCGCTCAGCTCTTCGGCGAACGCACAGTTCCCGTTACCTCGACGAAGAGCCAGACAGGACACGAGATGTGGATGGCCGGAGCCAGCGAAATCATCTATTCTACCCTGATGATGAAGAACGGATTCATCGCCGGCAACATCAACTTCGAGAAGCCCGACGAGGAGACAGCCTGCATCAATGTCCTGCCCGAGACAAAGGAGACACACTTCGACATGTTCCTCTCCAACAGTTTCGGCTTTGGCGGCACCAACTCCACCATCATCGTGAAGAATGTATAAGGAACATTATCTATAAACAATAACCAAATCAAAAGAAAATGACAAGAGAAGAAATCATTGCTGAGATCAATGCCGAATTGGCAGAAGAGTTTGAAATCGACGAGGCTACAATCACCCCCGATGCTCCCATCTACCAGACACTTGAACTCGACAGCCTGAGTCTCGTGGACCTCATCGGTATCGTACAGACCAAGTATGGTGTGCTCATCTCTAAGGCAGAGCTCCCCACAATCAAGACTTTCGCTCAGCTCTACGACTACATCGAGCAGCACCAGAAGTAAATGCACGATGTCCTGATTATCGGCAGCGGACTGGGCGGATTGGAGTGCGGAGCACTACTCGCCAAGCGTGGGTTCAAGGTACTCGTGCTGGAAGGTTCCAATCAACCTGGAGGCTGCATGCAAAGTTTCCGCAGAGGCGGGCTGCATTACGATACGGGACTACATTATGTGGGCGGTCTGGCTCAGGGTGGGGCGATGCACAAAGCATTTGCTGAACTCGGGCTTCTTGACCTGCCTTGGCAAAGGATGGACGAGGACTTCGACCACGTCATAATAGGTGGCCGACATTTCGCTTTCCATCAGGGCTACGAAGCATTCGTCGAAGGACTGGCAAAGGACTTTCCCCATCAAAGGGAAGCGCTCCAAAGCTATGTCCAACGTTTGCAGAACATCACGGCTGAAGACATGGATGTCTGTGCCTACGATTACTTGCAAGAGACTTTTTCCGACGAATTGCTTTTGAATGTGGTGAGTGCTGCCGCCATGAAGACTGAGCTTCGCAAAGAATCGCTTCCCCTCTTCAATTTCGCCCATACCTGCTCCAGCTTCATTGAAAGCAGTTGGCGGCTTAAGGGAGACGGCAATATGTTGGTGAGGAAACTCATCGGCACGATTGAAGAGGTTGGCGGAGAAGTGCGGACAAACAGCAAGGTGGTTCGCCTGACAGAGAAAGACGGTCGCATTTCGAGCGCCGTTTGTGCTGACGGGCAGACCTACGAAGCGGAGTACTTCATCTCGGACATTCATCCTGCAGTCCTTTGTGATTTGCTCGAGGGATGTCCATCAGTCCGCAAAGCTTTCCGCAGAAGGATGACCTTTGGCGAGAACACTTGCGGCATGTTTACGGCGCAGCTCAGCGTCAAGCCTGAGTCTTTGCGCTATTTTGCCCACAATGTCTTTGTCTACGACAAACCGAATGTCTGGACGATGACAGAAGAGAACGACCCCGTAAAGGGTGTGATGATAAGTGCAAGGGTTCCTGAGGACGGCTCGGACAATCTCCGGCAGATAGACCTCCTCACACCCATGCCCTGGCACGAATGCCAAGCCTGGGCTGAGACCAAAGTAGGTCGTCGAGGCGAAGACTACAAAGCGTTCTGCCAGCAGAAAACAAAAGAATGCATCAGGTTGGCTGAGCAATACATTCCCGGTTTGAGCGAGATGGTGGAGCAATGCTATACAAGCACCCCTCTCACCTATCGCGACTATCTGGGAAGTCCGGAAGGCGGAGCCTTTGGAATGCGGAAAGACTGCCGATGCTCGATGCTCAGCTTCCATTCTGTGAGCACTCCGTTGCCCAACCTTCTGCTCACGGGCCAGAGCATCATCCTGCCTGGAATTGAGGGCGTCACAATGACGGCTTTCGAGACTTGCAGAAAGATTAAACAAGACAACGAGACAAACAACGATATATGACAAGAAAATTCTTTGCAACCCTTGCTTTGCTCATGGCATTCTGCGTGAATGTTCTGGGACAGAAGATAACTGGTGTCATCCTCGATGCTTCTACCGGTGACAGTCTTTCTCTTGCAGGCGTGACATACAAGGAGCGCAAGGTTTCCGCCATAGCCGACTTGGACGGCATCTTCTCCATTGCGCGTATCAACGGCGCCACGCTCACCTTCTCCTGTATGGGGTACAAGGACGAGACTGTGAACATCACCAAGGCAACGCCCAGCCGATTGACCATCAAGCTCAAGCCCGACACGAAGCAACTGGGCGAGGTGGTTGTCGAAGCGAAGAGGACGCGCTATGTCCGTAAGGACAATCCCGCTATCGAGCTCATGAAGCGTGTCATCGAGATGAAGAAGAGCACCAAGCTCGAGAATCACGACTACTACATGTACAACAAGTACCAGAAGCTCTCGATGGCCCTGAACGACTACAAGGTGAAGGAGCTCGACAGTACGGACGTGGGCAAGGTGAAGTGGACGCAGCAGGCTGAGCTCAGCCCATACAACAAGAAGATGGTTGTGCCCATCTCGCTCGACGAGACCGTCACCCAGCACATCTACCGCAAAGACCCGAAGACGGAGAAGGACATCATAACGGGCGAGCAGAGTTCCGGTTTGAACCAGCTCTTCGCTACTGGCGAGATGATCAACACCACTCTGAAAGAGGTCTTCCAGGATGTCGACATCTACGACAACTACATCAAGCTCCTGAAGTTCCCCTTCCTGAGCCCCATCGGAGCCGGAGCGACGTCTTTCTACAGGTACTACATCACCGATACTGTGCTTGTGGACCGCGATTCGTGCTATCATCTGACGTTCACGCCCAACAACCCTCAGGATATCGGCTTCAACGGCGACATCTACATCCTGAAGGACTCCACCCTTCACGTCAAGAAGTGCCACCTCTCCATTCCCAAGAAGAGCGACGTCAACTTTGTCAGCTCGCTTCATATCGACCAGATATACAGCCAGCTTCCCAACGAGGAATGGGCGCTGACGAACGACGATATGTGGGCCGAGATGACTTTGCTTGGCAAGAGCGTGCTGGTGGTCCGCAACACACGCCTTTCCGACTACAGTTTCGACCCCTTGCACAAGAACCTTTTCAAGGGGCAGGCGAAGGTGAAGCGCATGGCCGACTCGCGCAACCAGGACGAGGAATTCTGGGACAAGTACAGGGCTGTGGAGCTTTCGCAGAAAGAGGGCGGACTGGGTGACTTCATGACCGCCATGTCGAAGTCGAAGAACATGCGCATCCCCTTGCTGGTGGTCAAGACGCTCTTCGAGAACTACATCGAGACCTCCCGAGCCGGCAAGCCCAGCAAGTTCGACATCGGCCCCGTCATCAGTACCTTCTCGAGCAATTTCTACGACGGATTCCGTCTGCGTGCCGGAGGTCAGACAACGGCTGCCTTCAACAAACACCTCTTCCTCGAAGGCCACTATACGCACGGCTTCAAGTCGGGAGGCAACTACTATGGCGGGCAGGTCACCTATTGCTTCAACAAGAAGAAGAACTCCTACTTCGAGTTCCCGCAGCGAATGATA
>JAEEGF010218301.1_pt1 | contig 18825 bp, 15 predicted proteins | sample 9134171 | NCBI WGS metagenome assembly JAEEGF01 (sample SAMN16246542, study PRJNA631951) | gut metagenome | biome: gut microbiome; feature: rumen; material: AP-attached | host: Bos | place: Iran: Karaj | collected 2018-10
CATCAAAGTACATATTCAACATGTAATCCTTTTCTTTACGGAAGTTCATTACAAATTCTTCAGATGTCATAATGTCTTCTCTCCCTTTATTTGCACTTTCAAATGATTAAGTTATCTATACTGTTTATTTTCTGTACTAAGGAATCACTCCCTCAGACAAGGTAATTATATCATCCCAATCAAGAACACTTAGCGTACTTTCAACTCAGTTTTAATGATGCAAAAAGACGTATTTTGAGTTTTTAGTGGCTTTTTAGTGGCTTAAAAAATTGAAAGCCCCTGTTTTAGGGGCTTCCAAGCGTTTTGCGATTATTCGTACTCTACTGTAGCTGTCGGCTTCGGTGTGTAATCGTAGAGGACACGGTTGATGCCGGGTACTTCGTGAGTGATACGGTCTGTGATGCGGCACATGAGGTCGTAGTCGATAGGTTCAACTGTGCACTTAACTACGTCTGTTGTGTTGATCGCACGGACGATGCAGAGCCATTCGAAAGCTCTCTTGCCGTCTTTGATACCTGTGGACTTGAAGTCGGGTACTACTGTGAAGTACTGCCAAACCTTGCCTGCGAGGCCTGCCTTCTCGAACTCTTCGCGGAGGATAGCATCAGACTCTCTTACTGCTTCGAGTCTGTCTCTTGTGATAGCGCCGGGGCATCTTACACCAAGTCCGGGACCCGGGAAAGGCTGACGGTAAACCATGTTGTCAGGAAGGCCCAATGCGGATCCTACAACACGTACTTCGTCCTTATAGAGATACTTAACGGGTTCTACGAGCTCGAAATCGAGTTCCGGAGGAAGTCCGCCTACATTGTGGTGAGCCTTGATACCCTGTTCGCTCTCGAGGATATCAGGATAGATGGTGCCCTGTGCGAGGAATGAGATGCCATCGAGCTTTGCAGCTTCTTCTGCGAAGACCTTGATGAACTCTTCACCGATGATGTGACGCTTCTGCTCAGGATCTGTAACACCTGCGAGGAGATCTAAGAACCTGTCGACAGCATCAATATAGATAAGGTTTGCACCGAGCTCATCTCTGAAGACTTTGCATACCATCTCAGGCTCGCCCTTACGGAGGAGACCGTGGTTAACGTGGACGCAGACGAGGTTCTCGCCAATGGCCTTGATCAAGAGTGCTGCTACTACTGAAGAGTCTACTCCGCCTGAAAGGGCGAGGAGGACCTTCTTGTCACCGACCTGTTCCTTTATTGCTGCGATCTGATCAGCGATAAAAGCGTCAGCGAGTTCTCTGGTTGTGATTCTTTTTAGGGATTCCGGTCTTACGTCTGCCATAAGCAAAGCCTCCATTGTATAAAATATTGACTTAAACATTTTACAATATTGTGCAGAAGTTTAGGGGCACAAATGATACAATCAGGCAAAACTTTTTTATTGGCTTTTAGAGGAGATATTTATATATGCGCAAAACTAAGATTATTTGTACGATAGGTCCTGCTTCCGATAACGAAGAGACCCTGACAAAGATGTGCGAAGCGGGAATGAATGTTGCAAGGCTCAACTTTTCGCACGGCACACATGAACAGCACCAGGCAAAGATCGATCTCATCAAGAGGGTAAGGGAGAAGATGAATCTTCCTATCGCGATCATGCTCGATACAAAGGGTCCTGAGTACAGGATCAAGACTTTCAAGGACGGCAAGGTCGAGCTTAAGGACGGCGCTGAGTTTATTCTTACGGCAGATGAGATCGAAGGCGACGAGACAAGGGTATCCGTAACCTACAAGCTCCTGCCCGAGCAGCTTAATCCCGGCGACAGAGTGCTTATCAACAACGGACTCGTTATTCTCGAGGTAAAAGAGATCAAGGGTGCAGATGTTATCTGCGAAGTCGTAGTCGGAGGAATCCTTTCCAACCAGAAGTCGATGAATTTCCCGAATAAGGTAATGCAGGGTGACTTCTTAAGCGAGCAGGATAAGAAGGATCTTATCTTCGGCATCAAGAATGATATTGATTTTGTTGCTGCTTCATTCGTTTCGCGCAAGGAAGATATGATCGAGATGCGTGAATTCTTAGACGCTAACGGCGGCGAGAATATCGAGGTTATCGCCAAGATCGAGAACCGCGCAGGTGTTGACAATATCGATGAGATCTCCGAATACTGCGCAGGCATCATGATCGCCAGAGGCGACTTAGGCGTTGAGATCCCGTTCCACGAGGTGCCGAGCGTACAAAAGCAGCTCATCAAGCGCTGCCGTCTCCTTGGCCGCCGTGTTATCACAGCTACTGAGATGCTCGAGTCCATGATCAACAATCCCAGACCTACAAGAGCTGAGATCTCTGACGTCGCTAACGCAGTCTATGACGGTTCTTCCGCGATCATGCTCTCCGGAGAATCCGCTGCAGGCAAGTATCCTGTAGAAGCAGTCCAGACCATGTCCCAGGTAGCTGAGTACACAGAGATGCACATCAACTACAAGGAGCGTTTTGCCAAGCAGGAATTCAATATGAGAAATAACCTGGACGCTATCTCCCACGCTACATGCCAGATGGCAATAGACGTAGGCGCCAAGGCGATCGTCGTTCACTCCAGAAGCGGTGTAACCGCGAGAATGGTCTCACGTTTCAGATGCCCTATCGACATCATCGGCATGACCACATCCGAGAGGATCTGGAGAAGACTGAACTTGAGCTGGGGCGTTATCCCGATCCTGAATGAAGAGTTCAATTCGACGGATGTTATGTTCTACCACGGTCTGAACGTTGCCAAGGATGTGCTTGCGCTTGAGGCCGGAGACAATGTCGTAATGACGGGCGGCCTTATCAACGGCAAGGCCGGCAATACCAATACGATCAAGGTTGAGACTATAGTCTGATCAATCAATACATTCTACGACCAGCCACCTGTAACTTAAGTCCGGATCATAGACTGAGGTTACGGTGTTGTCGTATACGACTTTATATCTGTCGGAAGCTGCATAGAGATCGTCTGCGAACCATTCGTCCGTTGTGCCCGGCAGGAGATCCAGCACGATGGCATCGCAGTCGTATTTCTCGACAAATTTATCCATTTCCGAGATGTTGTTGATCATCATCTGGCCCGATATGTAATCGGTGCCGGAAAAGCTTGCCATATAAAGGTCAGAACGGTTGTCGATGTGGACGGGGACGCCGTAGAAAGCAAGCCACGTACCGGTATTGAACGAATTGTATATCCTTTTGTAACCGTTCTGCTTTACGCATTCCACGGCACCTTCGTCGTAAGCGGCGATGGCGCTGGCGTCTGACATGGTATTCGTGCGGATATATCTTGCGATGGAGAAGATCGTGATGAAGAAGAAAAACAGCAGGCAGAATACCGTGAGGATGTAGTATGAGATGTCGCTGAACTTGATCTTATCTTTCTTGATGCGGAAGATGTTTGCGTTGATCCACCTTATGAGGCTCTGGATCTCTTCGGTGCAAAGAGCGAGGATGAAGAGCGCGACGAAATTCATAAAGCGGCAGTATTTGCAGGAGATAACGATAAACATGCAGAAGATGCAGAGTCTTGTTATCGCGTTCTTATCGAATTTCTTAACGCGGCCGTCGACTGCGAATGCGACGATTATGAGAAGGAGGACCGCGATCTCCCAGATGGCAAAGGTCTTGGGAGCCCACTCGATGTTGTATTCCCAGACTGCCTTGCCGTCAGACTGGACGAGAGCATAAGCCCACACCTTGATGCCCAAAGGATTAAGGAGCGAGCATACGAATGCGCCGGCAGCTGCTGCGAGGTAAAGAAGAGCGGTCTTAAACTGTTTGAATATCAGTTCGATTACGATGAATATGAGGAAAACAGCGAAAAGCAGGGGCACCATGCCTCCGTGTATCCAGGACAGGAGGAATGCCGCACCGCAGAAGAAGAGCGACTTGAAAAGCGTGCTCTTTTTCCCGAGCATCACATAAATGACAAGAAGGAAAGCGAGCTCAGAGAAAAGATGAGGCCTTGCGTTGTAGTTTGGGAAGGAAAAGAGCCTTGCGACAGCGGCGACGCCGACGATTATCAAAGGGTTGACCTTGCCCTGGTAGTATTTGAAAGCTATAGCTGCGATCGCATAGTTGAATGCAGCCGTTACGCAGATAACGCCGATAAGGCCGAAGAGCTTATAAGCGATACCTACGATGTAGTACCAGCCGATCTCGTGAGGCCACCAGTTAAGGCCTTCGTGCCAGCTGTAGATCTCAACGGGGATGAATCTTCCGCTTGTTAAGCAGTCTAAGCCGATCTTTATCTGGATGGCGGCATCACCGGTGTAGTTGCCGATCATGTCAGTGTAGAAGAACGGACAGTAAATGAGGACAAGCGCGCAGAACAGAAAGACTTTCTTCGCGTCTAAGATCTTGCCGTGTTTATAGTTCAGAGAATTCTTAAGGTCCATGTCCGCTCCACATAAAATCTTAACCAAATCTTTATCAAATAATTATACTATCCTCGGGCCGACAAAAGATATACTCTTATAGTTGGAGGGCAAAATACCCGTGAAACCCTTAATTGATGCCATTTTGATGCCGGTTTGCCACAGTTTGCACCAAAATAAAGAATAGATATAATTGAGCACAAGAGTATAATTTTATTGAAGTGTGGGGACACTGTTATATTTGTATGGATAATAGGATAAACAAAAAGAATCACTTAACTGACAAAGGTGAAGTCAGCGGCATGCGCCCGGGTTCTGAGATTTCTCAGGCCGAGGTTAAGGCTGCCCAAAAGCCTGAAGTCAAGACTGCAGTAAAGGCTGAAAGAAAGCCCGGTACTGCCATTGTTTCTCAAAACGGAGCGAAGCTGGAATATATCGAGAGGCCGAAGCCGAAGAATGTCACGCCTCTTGCGAGCCAGAAGCTCACGCCCAAGGACATCCCTGTTTTCGAGGATACTCCCGAGAGAAAGATCAAGCTCGAACTCCGCAAGAAGAGCCACTTTAAGAGAAAACTCCGCGACTGGGGTATCTTTACCGGCTATCTGACACCGAGCTTTGTCGGCGTCCTGGTATTCTTCTTCCTGCCTTTGCTTATGCTCCTTAAGACTTCATTCTCGAAGTCTCCTACAAATTCCGACTTTGTCGGTTTCCGCAATTATGAGAGAGTCCTTACCAACGAAGCTTTTATCTCAGCGTCAAAGAACACACTCACATTCGCTGTTATCTCGGTGCCGCTCGCAGTAGTACTTGCTCTGCTTATCGCGCTGCTCCTTAATACGGGACTTCCGGGAAAGAGCTTGTTCAGAAGCTTCCTTCTTAACCCGATGATGGTCCCTGTCGCATCCGTCGTTCTTATCTGGCAGGTATTCTTCAGCTACAACGGCGTTATCAACGGCATTACCGAGAAGCTTTTCGATTCGGCGCAGAAGATAGACTGGCTCAAATCGAATTACGCGCAGATCGTAATCATGCTGTTGTTCCTATGGAAAAACTTAGGCTACAACATGGTCTTGTTCCTCGCGGCGCTCAACAGCATTCCGCACGAGATCCTGGAGTCTGCCGAGATGGACGGCGCAGGCCCCGTGAAGAGATTCTTCAAGATCAAGCTTCACTATCTTTCACCTACGATCTTCTTCGTAGGCATCATGTCGCTCATCAATTCATTCAAGATATTCAGAGAGGTCTATCTCTTAACGGGTGACTATCCGTTCAAGAACCTCTACATGCTGCAGCACTTCATGAACAACTCGTTCACGCACCTGGACTACAGTAAACTTTCTGCGGGCGCGATAGTAATGTGCGTTGTCATGATCATAATCGTAGGCGGTCTGTTCTTCGCAGAATCCAAGTTCGATAAGGATGTGGAGGAGTAAGATGGACGAGACCAAGAGATTAGAAAGAAGAAAACAGGCAACACTCGCCCGCCGTAACGTATACGTTGAGACGGTCCAGCCTGAGACATTTATCACTTCGCTCAGTGAAGAAGCAAGAGAGAACTTTTTCGCGGGCGAGAAAAAAAGGATCGAATTAAACTTAAGGAAGCGTAAGATCACCAAGACAATAATTACGGGTTTAGGTGTCATGGCAGCCGTATTTATCTCGGCTCTGGCTCTGGTACCTATCTTCTTTACATTCCTTAACTCATTTATGTCATCTGAAGAGATCGTCGCAAATTACGAGACGGTCTTCCAGAGTATGTCCGGACACGCCAGCCAGGGCGCGACATATATGTCAAGGACGCCTGTATTAAAGCTCATTCCGGAAGAGGTCACGATCAACCAGTACACCACGCTGTTGTTCATGAACCCCGAGTACCTTTTCAAGTATTGGAATTCGATCGTACTGACACTCCCTATCGTCGGAGGCCAGATGGTCGTAGCCTGCCTTGCATCTTATTCATTCGCAAGATACAGAAGGAAGAGAAGAGAGGTCTTGTTCTTCTCATATATCATTCTCATGCTCATGCCGTTCCAGGTAACGCTCGTTCCTAACTACATGATCGCAGAGAAGCTCGGTATACTCGATACTATCTGGGCGATCATACTGCCGGGTATCTTCTCGACGTTCGCCATCTTCCTTCTTACCAAATACATGCGCCAGATCCCGTCAGGATATATCGAGGCGGCAACGCTCGACGGCGCGACAGAATGGCAGATATTCACGAATATCGCATTACCGCTTTGTAAGAACGCGATTTTCGCGTTGACGATATTACTGTTCATCGATTACTGGAACATGGTTGAGCAGCCCCTGGTCCTCCTGACCAATTCGGACAAGCAGCCGTTGTCAGTATTCTTATCGCAGATAAACGAACCGGAATTGGGAATCGCATTCGCGGCATCAAGTGTCTACATGATCCCGCCGCTGCTGATCTTCTTCTGGGGTGAAGATTATCTCGTTGAGGGTATCTCGAGATCAGGTATTAAGTAACATCTACGTCGCGCAAAGCACACGCAAAATATGGAGGAGTAAAGAAAATGGCAAAGGGAAGCAGAAGAAGAGCAAAAGTTATAAAAGCGATGATCGCTTTTGTAATCATACTCGCGTTACTGACGTTCTTCTCGAACACGATCATGAACCTTACGATACCGAAGGTTATGGGAACATATGCATCAAGAGGCAATCTCTCATATTCCAACAGTGCAAGAGGTCAGATCACAGTTGATAATCAGACCGAGGTAAAGGGTCTTGACGGCAGGACCGTTGAGCAGGTCCTGGTCGGTAATTACGACATGGTCCAGAAGGGTGACACGATCTGCACGCTGAAGACAATGGAAGATTCAGAAGAGCTTCAGACAAAGAAAGAAACGCTTCAGACTTATGAGCGTACTGCTGAGTATGAAGCGAGAAAGCCTTCAAATCAACCGGATTACTCCTCTTTTTACGATACGATAAACACGTGCAAAGAGACACTTGCCGCTGCCAAGGACACTTTATCCCAAGTACGTAATAAGAGTTCTGTAGAATCAACAAACCAAGCGATAATCGATGAAGAATCAGTTAAGGCCGTATCCCTTGAGGCCTCAGTTGATGCTGCTGCAAAGACCGTTGAAGATATCAAGAAGGATATCGATGCCATTGACGCAGCAATTGCTCCTCTCCAGTCACAGATTGAAGTATATAAGGCATTGGGCACTCCCACTCCTACTCCCACGCCCGGCCCCGGCGATCCTGTAACTCCGCCGGATCCTTCTTATGTACCTAATCTTGACGGCGACGGCTTAGACAAGAATTCTCCTACATATGAGATGGATAAGCTTATATTCAAGATCGATCAGTATGAAGAGCAGAAGACTGCTCTTAAGTCCCAGCTCTCATCTGCACAGGACCGTCTTGATGAAGCAGCCGCTGCCCTTGCCGAGAGCCAGGGTAAGATAGCCGACGCTAAGGCTGAGCTCGCTTTATTGGATGCACTTCCTTCTGAAACTGCAGCTCAGAATGCAGTAACTGCAGCTCAGAATGCGCTCAATGCAGCTCAGAAATCATTAAACGATCAACAGATAAATGACGGTATCACAAGGGATCAGGCTCAGGATGACATTGATAAACGCAACAATGATATAGAGAAGCTCAAGAAAGAGATTGCCGAATTGGAAGCTATGTCTAAGATCACAGAGATCAAAGCTCCCGCATCAGGCTATATCTATAACATTTCAATAGCCAAGGATGATGTTCTTACAGCAAAGCAGGTCATCACTTATATCCTTCCTGAGACGGACAGAGTATGTTCCGTAACATTCTCATTCTCCGCTCAGGCTGCTCAGAATATCTATATCGGAATGGATCTCGAAGTTACATCCGGATTTATTGAAGGGTGCACCGTAGCATCCATGAAGCCCGATCCGAATGACCCGAGAGGTACAAGGCTTGTTAAGTGCATTATTCAGGGTAATGATGCATGGCCGGGAGAAGAGATCACCGTTAACGCAGGCAAGGGCAACGACAACTACAAGTGCGTAGTACCGGCAAGTGCCGTCAACCAGGATAACAGCAATGATTTCGTCTATGTTATCGAAGGATCCTCCACACCTTTGGGCGATAAGTACACAGTCAAGAGAGTGGACGTAACGATCGAAGCTACTGACGGTATGGTAACCGCTATTAAGGGCGAAGGTCTTGATAAGTACGATGTCATGATCGTCTACAGATCAGAGAAGCCTTTGGAAGACGGACAGCGCGTAAGACTTGAAGACTATAAGGCAAAATGATCCCGACTCTTGTTTAAGAGACCGGATCCGTTAAGGAAAGATTAATGCGAATAATAGAAAAGACAAAATCGTTCTTAAACAGAGAGAAGGGAAAAGCCAAGGTAAGACTCCTGAAGCTTATCATGGGCGCGCCGTTCTGGATAATCGTTGCCGCCTTGATCCTGATCGCGTTTGGAGCCGGCAGGGCTATATACCTGACTGATACCAGACCGGACCAGTATATGGCTGAGGTATGGCAGAACGGTTCGGAGACTTCTTTCAGACACATGACAGTATATGCCGGCGGCATAAGACCCGGCGGCGATACGACACCTATGGTCTGTGCCGAAGGCGGCAAATCGATAAGACTTGCGGACATAACCGAGATAAGAAAGTCGCTGCAGAGTTCGGCTTCCTCCGGTTCTGAGAGTTCCGGCAAGAACACCACGTTCCGCGAAGACAGGCTCAAGGGCTGGGAAGACTGCTATTCTTCTACGGTCATGGCCAAGATCAATGCCATAGAATATAGAGAAGGCCGCGAAATAACGAGTGATACGGCTGATGTACAGCTTGTCGCAGTCGGAGGCAATTACAAGGCTTTCCATCCTTTCAGATTCATGTCCGGCGGTTTCCTTCCCGAGACACCTGTCGATACTTACCAGATAGTAATCAACGACGTTCTCGCCTGGAAGTTTTACAGTTCCTACGATGTAACAGGCAACACGCTTATCATAAACGGACAGATGTTTACCATCATCGGTGTCGTCGAAGAGAAGAATACCAAGGTCGCAGAGCTCGCAGGCGAGCAGAGCAACAGGGCTTTCATCTATTTCTCAGCGCTCGAAAAGATCTATGGCAACGGTTCTGAGCCTTCCGCTTCAGGTGATTCTTCCGATTATGGCGAATTCGGCGATTACGCTGATAACAGTGACTACGGCACCACCGGTTCAGCCACAGGCAACGGATACATCGATTATGCAGTCCAGTGCTATGAAGCTATGCTTCCCGAACTCGTAAAAGGAGTTGCGGTATCAGACTTCAAGAACGCAATGCCGAATTACTCCATTTCGAACCCTCAGGTCTATGTAGTAAATAACACCGGGCGTTTCGGCGTGACCAGGGTATTTGATACGGCTTTCCCCTTAGGAGAGACTGACAGGCAGAGATTAGGCTATGAATTCCCGTATTGGGAGGTCGCAGCCCAGATGACAGAGCAAAGGCTCTTGTACGATTACATTCTCATCGGTATCGGCATACTGCTTATCTTTATCGGCTGTGTCATGATCGCCCTTAAGTTCCGCGCAAAGAGGGCTGTAAAGCCGGAGGAACTCGATGACGAAGAAGAGGAAGATGTTCTCGAGACTGATACAAAAGATCTTCTCTTAAGGTAGTCATCTGACTTTTAAGGATAGAATAATAATCAAGTTTAACTTATAATTCCCTTTAGGCACATTAGCCTGAAGGGAATTTTATATGCGCGGAAAACTAGCAAAACTGATATTGCTGATAATGGCTGCTGCCTTATGTTTCTCACTTGCAGGGTGTATGGGCGATTCAGATTTCTCTTTCTCGGCAACTGATCCTTCAGGCAGCGGCGAGTCGCCTGCGGCGCCGGCTGCTTCTTACGTAAGAAAAGATTACGATGCCGACAAATATCCTTATTTCGCGATGCTGAATGAGACCGAGAAGAATGCTTACTCTCTGATCTGCGAGAATCTCACGATGGGCAACAAGGAGTTTGAGTGTGTGGTCAGCATCAAGGCCGACCGGCTCACCACTGTTATTGATTCGGTATTAAATGATCACCCCGAGCTCTTCTGGGTAGACAATACTTACGGCTATTCTTACGAGCCCGCTACAGGGGATATCAAGGACATCACGTTTGACTTTTTCGATTTTGCGGACACGCCCGAAAAACTTGCTTCCGCAAAGACCGCCTTCAACAGCGCCGCTGACCTCATAGTCGCACAGGCCATGACCAATCAGAGAGCCGTCGAAAGAGAGCTTTATATTCACGATTACATCTGCCAGAACACTGATTACGATACCGAAGCGCCCTACAACCAGAGTGCTTATTCGGTTATCGTGCTTCACGAATCCGTCTGCGCCGGCTATGCCAAGGCATTCCAGTATCTCGCGCAGAGATGCGGACTTACCTGCTACTACGTGACAGGAAGGACTGACGGATTAGGCGGCAGGTTAGTTAGCGGCAGCAACGAAGACGGAAGCCATTCCTGGTGCATGATGAAGATCGATGCAGATTACTACAATGTGGACTGCCTCTGGGACGACACGGCCAGCGATTCATACGGCAGCCAGATCTATCCCTTCTTTAACCTGACAGACGAGCTGTTCATATACCACGCCAGGATCAATATGGCTGTCTCGCTCCCCAAATGTACTGCCACGGAATTTAAGTATTCCAACCAGTTCGGACCTACGGTCGAAGCTTCGAGCATCACTTTTTCCGATGCTGCCTGAACCATACCTTTTCCATATAATATTTATTATTTAAAGGCGGTTCGATTTGTCGTATAATGGACAAATTGATTTATGTATAAACCAGTCTAGGAGATGAAATCATGAAAGAACTAATGCTTGGAAACAAAGCTGTTGCAAGAGGTCTTTATGAGGCCGGCGTAGCAGTCGCAAGTTCGTACCCGGGAACACCCAGTACAGAGACTACCGAAGAAGCTGCAAAGTTCGAGGAGATCTACTGCGAATGGGCACCTAACGAGAAGGTCGCTATGGAGACCGCTTTCGGTGCTTCCAGAGCAGGCAAGAGATCTTATTGCGCAATGAAGCACGTCGGACTTAATGTCGCAGCAGACCCGCTCTTCACCATGAGCTACACCGGTGTCAATGCGGGAATGGTCATCCTCGTAGCAGACGACCCCGGAATGCACTCTTCCCAGAATGAGCAGGACTCAAGACATTATGCCATCGCGGCTAAGATGCCTATGCTCGAGCCCGCTGATTCCCAGGAAGCTAAGGACTTCGTAGTCGAAGCTTATGACATTTCCGAGCAGTTCGATACACCCGTGCTCATCAAGATGTGCACGAGAGTTGCTCACTCCCAGTCTGTAGTTGAGCTCGGCGAGAGGATCGATGTCCCTGTAAAGCCTTACGAAAAGGATGCAGCTAAGTACGTAATGGTACCTGCAAATGCCAAGAGACGTCACCCCATCGTTGAGGAGAGAACGAATAAGCTCATCGCTTTTGCTGAGGAGTCTTCTCTCAACCGCGTAGAAGAAGGCACAGATACATCAATGGGTATCATCACTTCTTCCACTTCATATCAGTACGTTAAGGAAGTATTCGGAGATAAGTATCCTGTATTGAAGATCGGACTTATCAATCCGCTTCCCGTAAAGAAGATCAAGGACTTCGCAGCTAAGGTAGATAAGCTCGTAGTCGTAGAAGAGCTTGATCCCGTCATCGAGACACACTGCAAGACATTGGGCCTTGAAGTAACAGGCAAGGATGTATTCCCGCTTATCGACGAGTTCTCACAGGGCCTCATCGCTACTAAACTGGGACTTCCTGAAAAGCCCGCATGCAAGCCCATCGAAGGACTTCCCGGAAGACCGCCGGCAATGTGCGCAGGCTGCCCTCACAGAGGCATGTTCTATGTCCTTTCCAAGCTCAAGCTCACAGTCATGGGCGATATCGGATGCTACACATTGGGCGCTACACCTCCGCTCTGCGCTATCGATACCACGGAGTGCATGGGCGCTTCCATCAGCTCCCTCCACGGCTTCAACAAGGCTCTCGGTGCAGATGCTGAGAAGAAGACGGTTGCAGTCATCGGTGACTCCACATTCATGCATTCAGGCATGACAGGTCTTGCCAACATCGCATACAACCAGACAAATTCCACTGTCATCATCCTTGATAACTCCATCACAGGTATGACAGGACACCAGCAGAATCCTACGACAGGCTTCAACCTCCGTGGTGATCCGGCAGGCAAGATCGATCTCGAAGCTCTCGTGCGCGCAATGGGCATCAGCAGAGTAAGAGTAGTTGATCCTTATAATCTCGCAGAGGCTGAAGCAGCAGTTAAGGAAGAGCTCGCAGCAGAAGAGCCTTCCGTAATCATCTCCAGAAGACCCTGCGCGCTCCTTAAGAAGGTTAAGCGCGGTGAGCCTATCCAGGTCAACCCCGACAAGTGCAAGTCCTGCAAGGCATGCATGAAGCTCGGATGCCCTGCGATCTCCTTTAAGGACGGACATGCTCACGTAGACACGACACAGTGCTTCGGCTGCAAGGTATGCAGCGAGCTCTGCAAGTTCGGCGCATTCGAGACATTGAACGGGGAGGCAATCACATGGTAACCAGCATAATGATAGTAGGCGTAGGCGGACAGGGTTCGCTCCTCGCAAGTAAGCTTTTAGGCAGAGCCGCTATGGACAAGGGCTATGACGTAAAGGTCTCAGAGGTTCACGGTATGAGCCAGAGAGGCGGAAGCGTTGTTACTTACGTTAAGTTCGGCGACAAGGTAAATTCTCCCATCATCGATAAGGGCGAAGCTGACTACATCATCTCTTTCGAGCTTTTGGAAGCTGCAAGATACGTTCAGTTCCTTAAGCCCGGCGGACAGATCGTCACCAACTCACAGCAGATCGATCCTATGCCCGTAATCGCAGGCACAGCAGAATACCCTTCCGAGCTCATCGCCAAGATGGAAGCTTCCGGCGCTAAGGTAGACGCCATCGACGCGCTCACGATCGCTGAGCAGGCAGGTTCATCCAAGGCTACGAACATCGTCCTTATGGGTGTCTTCTCAAAGTACATCAAAGAGATCAGCAAGGAAGAATGGGTCAAGGCTGTTGAAGCTTCTGTTCCTGCTAAATTCCTTGAGCTCAATATGAAGGCTTTCGAGATGGGCCTTGCAGCGGAGTAATACATGGCAAGTCTTGAAGAAGTAAGAAAGTTTTTTGAAGGCGACAAGTACGCCACGGAAGCAACAGGGATCGTTATCGAGAAGGCTGAAAAAGGCCACAGCGTCGTTACACTCGAACCTGACGGCAGACATCTTAATGCTGTCGGAGGCCTGATGGGCGCAGTCTATTACACGATGGCTGATTTCGCTTTTGCCGTTGCGGAGAACTGCGAACTTGATTCCGATACGGTAACTGTTACCCAGGCAACACAGATGAACTTCTTAAGGTCCTGGCACGGCGGCAAGGTAACCTGCAAGGCCGATATCGTCAAGGACGGCAGATTCATCTGTCTTTACGAGGTCAAAGCCTTTGATACCGAAGGCAAAGAACTCGCACTCATCATCGTCAACGGTTTTAAGACCGCACGAAAATAACCACCCCGTTAGGAGGGCACCATTTATGATTTGGAACGAAGCAAAGGAGTGCATGTCGCGTGACGAGATCGAAGCACTGCAGAGCGCAAGACTCGTCAAAGTAGTTAACCGCGTTTATCACAACGTTGAGTACTACCGCAAAAAGATGCAGGCAGTAGGCCTCGAGCCCGGCGACATCAAGGGCATCGAAGACTTAGACAAGCTGCCTTACACAACATACCAGGATTTAAGAGACACATACCCCTTCGGTTTGGCAGCAGTTCCCAGATCAGAGATGGTAAGAGTTCACGCATCCTCAGGTACAACAGGTAAGCCGAAGATCGCCGTCTACACAAGACGCGACATCGACATCTGGGCTGAGTGCGTTGCAAGATGCCTCTCCATGGCAGGGATTACAAGAGACGATATCATCCAGGTAGGCTACGGATACGGCCTCTTCACAGGCGGTCTCGGAGCACACTATGGTGCTGAATACCTCGGAGCTTTGGTTCTCCCTATGTCCACAGGCAACACACAGAAGCTCATCGACATGATGATCGACTGCGATGTTACATCGATCGCATGCACACCTTCTTATCTCCTGCACGTTGCAGAGGATCTTGAGAAGATGGGTCTCGTTGACAAGATCAAGCTCAAGTCCGCTATCTGCGGCGCTGAGCCCTGGACAAACGAGATGCGCGACCAGATGGAATCAAGACTTCACATCAAGGCATACGACATCTACGGTCTCACAGAGATGATGGGCCCCGGCGTTGCATGCGACTGCGAATACCACAAGGGTCTGCATATCTGGGAAGACCACTTCCTCCCGGAGATCATCGATCCTGCCACATTGAAGCAGCTTCCTAAGGGTTCTGACGGCGAGCTCGTCATCACAAACCTCACTAAGGAAGGCATGCCTTTGATCCGTTACAGGACTAAGGACTTAACATCCATCGAATACGACAAGTGCGAGTGCGGACGTACGATGGCAAGGATCCAGCGCTTCAGAGGAAGATCTGACGACATGCTCATCATCCGCGGCGTAAACGTTTTCCCTTCACAGGTAGAGGCAGCTCTCCTTACCATCGAAGGCACAACACCTCACTACATGCTCGTAGTCGACCGTGTTGACAATAACGATACTCTTGAAGTCCAGGTCGAAGTTGCAGAGAATGCCTTTACAGACGAGATCTCCAGCTTGGAGAAGCTCTCCAAGGAGATCCACGCAAAGCTCAAGCAGGCAATCGGCCTCAATGCTAAGGTCAAGCTTGTAGAGCCCAACGGCCTTGAGCATTTCGACGGCAAGAGCAAGCACGTTACAGACAAGCGTAAGCTTTATCAATAATTTATGGGGAGGTACCACTTATGTTCGTAAAGCAGATTTCGATTTTCCTCGAAAACACTGAAGGCAGACTCGATGAGGTCTTGAAGATCCTTGCACAGGGCGGTATCGACCTGCTCTCTGCAAGCCTTGCAGACACAACGGAATTCGGCGTTCTCCGCCTTATCTCCAAGGAACCCGATAAAGCTAAGCAGATCCTCAAGGATGCCGGCTTCGCAGCACGTATCGATGAGGTCATCGCTGTCGTAGTTCCTGATGCAGTCGGAAGCCTCGCAAAGGTTATCGGCATGATCCACGCTGCAGGCATCAACATCAGCTACATCTATGGTCTTTCGATCGACGGCGAAGGTGCTCCGATCGCTATCAAGACTGATGACAACACAAAGGCAGAGGGACTTCTTAATGCTGCAGGAGTAAAGACTCTCGGCATGGAAGATCTGCAGTAAAGAGCTTTTCGCGAATTAATATATTTATGGGCTGTCTCATGATTGAGGCGGCCCTTTTTGTGCCGGGCCCCGGTGTTTGAATTGGAGACTATTTGAACCCGAAATAGTCTCCAAAACGTGATTTACGGGTAAAGAAAATACGCTTATCTGTCGAATGAGAACATCCGCTTATTGTTCGATGCAGGGTCTTCGTGGGCGCCGATCATGTGCTGCGCGTATGCAATAATAACCGTGTCATATCCGTTATTAAGTATGTGATTCTTTAGATTGAAGTTGCTTTTTGTGTCGCGGAGAATGATCACATCGATTTCATGCACACCGAGCGAGAGAAAACATTCGGTTACGTGATCGTAGGAATCGGCAATGAGCAATACCTTCCCGGATTCCACATTGTTGTTGATGCAGTTAATCAGCTGGTATGAATAATGCCAGCTGGCATAAACATTGTCGCTTGTAACGTAAAAATCCTCGTTAATAAAGTTCGAGAAATCGCCGTCATAAGTCGTTTGGTCATCATTGATGAAGGTGTAATCAGTCTCAAAGGCCGGCTTGATCTCCGTATAATCTTCAAGGTCCGAATAAGCTCCGGTCTTTCTGCCCTGTTCTCCGAGCCAGCATGAGGTCCATGTTTTGTATTCGTATTTGTCCTCATCGTAGATTGAAAGATCTATATCGTAACCGCAGTAACGGTTGAGGCCGTCTGCCATGATCCTTGAAGCCCAAAGGCCGGCTCTTGTTGTCCAGTGATGATCAGTCTTGTAGAACAGATCCTTGATGTCAATCCTCTCTGCGGATATGTTGTCTCTAAGGTCTATGGTATTAACTCCGGCCTCGCGGATCCTGCTTAAGAACAGATCGGCATTGCGGTTGCTGTATGATTCAACGCCCAATGATTCCCTGAACTGAAGGTCATCGACATACTTTGTGGGTTCGTTTACATACATCAGGTTGATGTCGTTCTCTTCAAGGAAATCGCGGAAAGCCAGAGTCTGTTCGACCTCGTAGTCTGTCGAAGTTTTGCCGGTGATACTGACATAGTAATAATCGTCTGTCGCATATAGTCCGATCTCGCTGTTGTACCCCTGCATGTGAATGATCTTGCTCATATTTCCGTTAAAGTCTATTAGCTTGTAGCCCAGTGCTTTAAATGTCTTATCGTACGTTCCGCTAGTTATGAATACCGTTTCAAGAAGGAGCAGAAGGCTGATGGCTAAAAGCCGAAGAATGATATTGTTTGTTTTTTTCATGTACTTTGCCTCACCCTAGAAGTTGCCATATGCGAACGGATTATTAAGGCCCTCCATCACGAATGAAAGAGACCAGATAAATGAGAAGATGATTATGACTGCAGACGCTGCTTTGAACACAATGAGCGCAGCTTTTTTGTCTTTTAACTTCTTTTCGAGAAACGGCACAAGAGGGAAACAAAGGATAACGGCTGCCATAATGAAAATACCGTAATTCCTTATAAAAAATAATGTCCTCAGATCAGCAAGTTCATTATGCGGGCAGACGAACATCCGCTTAATGAATCCGAGGCCTGACCCGATGTTATCTGAATTAAACAATACCCACAGGAGATTGATAAACAAAAGCGAGAGGATCCTGTATATGAACTTTGCCCATTTATGCTTGAACCTGTCAGGAAGCCCGGTCAGTCTTTCGAATGAGATCGCAGCAAAATAGCCCAATCCCCAGAACACAAAATTCCATGTGGAGCCGTGCCATATGCCAGTTAAGACCCATACGACGAGAAGGTTAAAGTAAACTCTCCATTTATTCTTTGTTCTCGAGCCGCCCATAGGAATGTAGATGTAATCCCTGAACCACCGGCTTAGTGATATGTGCCATCTTCTCCAGAATTTGCTCACGGATTCCGTCATGTAGGGGTAGTCGAAGTTTTCGATGCAGTGATAGCCGAACATCTGCGAGATGCCTATGGCCATGTCCGAGTATCCGGCGAAATCGAAGAGGAGCTGCAATGAGAAGCAGACAGAACCGATCCATGCATATGATATGGAAAAGCTTTCCCAAGGTGCCGCGAAAACTTCCACGGTTATCTTGGAAAGAACATTGGATATCAGGATCTTTTTGCAAAAGCCGATGAGGAAACGGAAGAACCCGTCAATTATCAATTTGCCGTCTATGTGATCGAAACGTGACAGGCCGCTGTACCTTGTAATAGGTCCTGCCTGGACCTGCGGGAAAAAGGACAGGTAAAGCGCATCGTGGACCGGATTAGCAGATAATTCGGCTGTGCCCTTATAAACATCGGTTAAGTAAGATATTGCCTTAAAAGTAAAGAACGAGATGCCGAGCGGCAGGGCAATAGACGGGATCTCATCACCGGAAGCAAAAAGCCCCGTAACGGAATTATAGTATTTGTAGAAGGCAAGAAGGACCACGTTGAGAACGATGCCCGTTATCAGCAGAGCTTTTGCCAAAGGGGTGTTCTTATTCCTGTTGATAAGTCTTCCGATGGTGACGGTAAGTATAATCTCGATAACGAACAGCGCAATATATTCGAGTGAGAACATCGAATAGAATGCCAGGCTGACAGCCAGCAAGATATATTCTTTAGCCTTTTGGCCCGCAATATAGTAGATCGCCAGGGACAGCGGCAGAAAGAGAAAAATAAATGGAATAGTCGTCATTGATTATCCTAAGCCCTTGTTCGCTGTGACTTTTTCCGGTTGCTGTTGTTACACTAAGATAGTTTACATTATTTATATTTCAGGTAAAGCGCATGTCTGAAAAACTCTTTGTAACAGTTTAAAGAGGCTGCCTCTTTAGCGGAGACAGCCTCTTGTGTGCTAATAAATTGCGATCGCCTGATTATTCTTCGCCGGCAGGTGCTTCCTCGGGAAGTGAATATCTCTTCTCAATCGTGACCTTCTCGTCGTAGCACTTGAAGATCTCATCTACCTTAGCCTTGGAAAGCTTCGGAGTGATAAGGCTTACGACAGGAACGATAACGAGGCCTGCGAGCATTGTGATTGCGCCTGCATTAATAGGTGAAGCGATAAACTTCAGGAACATGTTTGCAACAGTGAAGCCTACACCGAAGATAAAGCATACCCATACGGAGAGCTTTGTTGTCCTCTTCCAGTACAGACCCCAGAGGAACGGTGCG
>JAEEGF010459723.1_pt1 | contig 18825 bp, 16 predicted proteins | sample 9134171 | NCBI WGS metagenome assembly JAEEGF01 (sample SAMN16246542, study PRJNA631951) | gut metagenome | biome: gut microbiome; feature: rumen; material: AP-attached | host: Bos | place: Iran: Karaj | collected 2018-10
GGTATGGGCAGTCCCGTGGCACTCCAGGAGAATGTCATAGAACTTCACGTCGGTCAGAAGCTGGACCGTAATATGTTCCTCAGGAGACTGGTATCGGCTCTCTATGTCAGGAACGACCTGGATTTGGGACGTGGCACTTTCCGCGTGAAGGGTGACACGGTGGATGTGGCAATGGCTTATTCGGATGTTGTTCTTCGGGTGACTTTTTGGGATGACGACATTGACAGTCTTGAAGAACTGGACAGTGTGACCATGCATCGACTGGGTAAGTTTGACCAGTATAAGCTCTATCCTGCGAACCTTTTCACAACATCGGAAGACCAGACGCACAAGGCTATCCGTCAGATACAAGACGATCTGGTGGAGCAAGTGGCCTTTTTCGAGGAATTGGGTGACCCGATGCGTGCACAGCGCATCAAGGAGAGGGTGGAGTACGACATGGAGATGATCAAGGAACTGGGTCATTGTTCGGGTATTGAGAACTACAGCCGTTATTTCGACGGTCGTGAGCCTGGTGAGCGTCCTTATTGCTTGCTGGACTTCTTTCCCGAGGATTTCCTGATGGTGATTGACGAGAGCCATGTGTCTGTGCCTCAGATAGGTGGGATGTATGGTGGTGACCGTGCGAGGAAGAAGAATCTTGTGGAATATGGTTTCCGTCTGCCAGCCGCCTTTGATAACCGTCCGCTCACATTCGAAGAGTTCCAGTCTATGCTGAATCAGGTGATTTATGTGTCGGCCACGCCTGCCGACTTTGAGTTGCAAGAGGCCGAGGGTGTGGTTGTGGAACAGCTGATCCGTCCTACAGGTCTGTTGGATCCTGAGATAGATGTTCGTCCTACAGAGAACCAGATAGACGACCTGCTGGAGGAAGTCCGTGTACGCAGTGAGCGCAGCGAGCGGGTGCTTGTGACCACCCTGACCAAACGTATGGCAGAGGAACTGACGGAGTACCTGTTGAATCACGGGGTACAGACCGCCTATATCCACAGTGACGTGGCAACGTTGGATCGCGTGAAGATCCTGGAGGACCTGCGCAATGGCAAGTATGATGTGCTGGTGGGTGTAAACCTGTTGCGTGAGGGGTTGGATCTTCCGGAAGTGTCGTTGGTGGCTATCCTCGACGCCGACAAGGAAGGATTTCTTCGTTCCCACCGCTCGCTGACCCAGACAGCAGGCCGTGCAGCACGCAATGTGAATGGAAAGGTCATCATGTATGCTGACCACATCACCGCCTCCATGCAGCTTACCATAGACGAGACGTTGCGTCGCCGTACGAAGCAGCTTCAATATAACGAGCAGCATGGAATTACGCCCACACAGATTGTGAAGACGCTGAAACAGAGCACGTTGAGCAAGGATGACAGACCCGATATCAAGGAGCTGAAGATGGCTGGTCTCTCACCACTCAACGGCCCGTCACTTGATATGGCTGCAGACCCAATTGTGGAACGTATGACCCGTCCGCAACTGGAGAAGTCCATTGCCGAGACTACTCGTCTGATGAAGGAGGCAGCCAAGCAACTCGACTTCCTGCAGGCAGCCCAGTATCGTGATGAGATATTGAGACTACAGAAAGAGCTGGAACTGAAATAAAGGTGAAAGAGTGAAAAGGGTGAAAGGATAAAAGGTAAAAAAACTGAAAAAAGGCGCTCAGTTAGCCGAAAAACAGAATATTCTTTGTAATTTTGCCCGATTTTAATTATTAAACGATGATGAAAAGACTGTTTTTTGCTTTATTCATGAGTCTGCCGATGGTGGTTATGGCTCAAGATAATACATGGGAGCGTGTAGAGACAAGTGCCAATAGTGTCAACCCTGACCAGAAGTATCTGGCGGGTGCAGTGCCCGAGGTGGATGGCAAGGTTGTGTTCAAGACCACCGTCGATGCTCCGGGCAAGTCGGCCCAGCAGGTGTACGACATTGTATTGGACTATATGAAGAAGCTGGTTCATGAACCCAATCAGTTTGAGCAGAGCCGTGTTGTCCTGGAAGACAAGGGCCGTCAGGTGGGTGCCACCTTGCAGGAATGGCTGGTGTTCAAGTCCACTGCCCTGCAACTAGACCGTACCCGTCTGCTCTATAACTTGATTGTGGACTGTGCCGATGGCAAGGCCGATGTCACCATGAGCCGCATCAATTATATCTATGACGAAGAACGTGACCCACAGCACTATGTTGCTGAGGAATGGATAACCGACAAGTGGGGACTCAACAAAAAGCAGACGAAGTTAGCGCGTGTCTCCGGCAAGTTCCGTCGGAAGACCATTGACCGCAAGGATTTTCTTTTCAACAAGTTTGCTGAGTTGCTGAAATAGTGTCTGTCAGGGATGAACAAGTATAACAATCTGAAACCCTTTAAGGATGAGGGACGTACCTATGGGTTGCGCCAGTGGATGAACGTGGTGTTTATCCTGGCAGCACTTGTGGGTATGGGTGTTTATTTCTGGCATAGTCACACGTTAGGTCTTTATATCGTAGGTGCTGCCTGTGTGGTGAAGTTCATAGAACTGACCCTGCGGATGATGAAGTTGTAGGAAAGGCTGGAAATGATGATGATGAAAACCTTATTGAAGGAGAGAGTACTGGTGATATGTGTGTTCCTGTTTCACCTTTTCACCCTTTCCCCCATACATGCCCAGGTCTACAACCAAATAGACGAGGAAGGTAATGTCACCCAGCGAGACGAGCGACAGAACCGGAACTTCAATCCACATAACAACGACTCAACGTCCTCTAGCCGGGAGGTACCTGTCGGGATCCATGTGTGGACTGTAGACCGGAGATTCGGCGATGTGATTCCCGCTGTTGTCGACACCATGCCCCATCTGTTTATGAAGACCACATTCAATTCGGGTCTGTATGGAGAATACAACACTACGGGCAACAACTTTACTGCACGTCAGAACCGTATATTCGCAGACCGTAAGATAGGTGAGCAGTTTATCTTCACCGAGCCATACAGCTATGTCTACAAGTCGCCGGACCAGGTGCATTTTACCAACACCCTCTCACCGCTGACAAATATGACCTATACCAGTTGTGGTGACAAGCAGGACGGTGAAGATAAGCTGGACGCTCGTTTTGCCGTGAACGTTGACAGAAGGCTGGGCTTTGGCTTTGATTTGAACTATGCCTATGCCCGTGGCTATTTTGCCAATCAGAGCACTTCTCATTTCGGTGCCACCCTTTTCGGTTCGTATCTGGGTGACCAGTACAACATGCATGCTGTCTTCTCTACTTATCACCAGAAAGCAGCAGAAAATGGAGGTATCACAGAAGATGACTATGTACGTCGTCCCGAAAGTATTGATGAGAACTATCAGGAGAACGATATTCCTACCGTGCTGTCCCAGAACTGGAACCGAAATGACAATCTCCATTTTTTCCTTACCCATCGGTATAATATAGGTTTCTATCGTGAAGAGCAACTGACGGACGAAGAGAAAAAAGCCCGTAAGTTTGCACAGGAATCCAAGAAGGAAAAAGAAGAGAAAGGTGACGAGAAAGACGGAAAGACCGGGAGTACATCTTCCAGGAAGAAAGCCGAGGAAGTGCCTCAGGGTCGTCCTGACGATGCCAAGGTGGCCGATGAAGTGTTGCCTCAGCCCGTCCTTAGCGACTCCTTGCTGATAGCCAGTGACACCACCCGCATCAAGGTAGACGATCATACCAATCTGGACAGTCTGCTGGAAGCCAGAAGCAAGGAAGAGCCCGACAGTTTGATGAAGCAGGTGTTTGTCCCCGTTACCAGTTTCATCCATACGCTTGAGACCAACAAGTATACGCGTACCTATATAGCTTATCAGTCTCCCGACGGCTATTATGCCGACAATTACTTCCCGTATGCTGCCAGTGACTCTATCCGTGACGTCACCAAATACCTGCAGGTGAAGAACACCCTGGCTTTGGCACTGGTGGAAGGGTTCAACAAGTATGCCAAGGCAGGTCTGAAGGCATTTGTCTCGCACGAGCTGAGGCAGTTTGAAATCGCCGATACCCTGCTTTCTCATCAACGCAAGTATACAGAGCACAATGTCAGCGTCGGTGGTCTGCTGTCGAAGACTCAGGGCAGGACCCTTCACTACAACCTGCTGGCAGAGACCTGGCTGGTGGGAGAGGATGCCGGACAGCTGAAGGTAGACTTCTCTACCGACCTAAGCTTCCCCTTGCCGCTGTTAGGTGACACCGTTCAGTTGGCAGCGCGTGCCTGGTTCTACAGGCTGAATCCTACGTTCTATCAACGCCGGTACCACTCCCGGCACTTCTGGTGGGACTACCAAGACGATCTCTCGAAGGAGACGCGCACGCGGATTGAAGGATTGCTCAGCTACCAGAAGACAGACACCCGCTTGCGTGTGGCCATAGAGGAAATACAGAACTATACCTACATGGGTATGCAGTACGTCAACACCAATGCCGTACGTTCCGCCCTGTCGGCTGCGCCCTTGCAGCACAGTGGCAATCTTAACGTCATGACAGCACAGCTGTTGCAGGACTTCAAGCTTGGCCCCCTTCATTGGGACAACATCATTACCTATCAGAATTCCAGCAACACCGATGTGCTGCCCTTGCCTGCGTTCAACTTCTATTCAAACCTCTACTTGCACTTTGTGGTTGCTAAAGTGCTGACCGTAGACCTGGGTGCCGATGTGACATACTTCACCTCCTACAATGCTCCCGACTTCTGTCCGCAGCTCAATCAGTTTGCTATACAGCAGAACGAGGAGAGTCGTGTTGAGTTAGGCGGATATCCCTTTGTCAATGTCTATGCGAACATGCACCTGAAGCGTGCCCGGTTCTATATCATGATGAGCAATGCCACTTCAGGCATGGCTAACCGCCGTGAGTTCCTTGCACCTCACTATCCTGTCAACAGCAATATCCTGCGAATGGGCGTATCCTGGAACTTCTTGAATTAAACCCCAATCGGTCATTAGGCTGTTATGCGCTAACAAGCTGTTTTCATCATAACCCTAATGACCGATTCGGGTTAAACCAGTATTCCTATTGTTACAGTGAGGCCATAGACAAAGATGTTGCGTGCCGTCTCACCCAGGCACAGATTCAAGGCCTTCCCTTTGTTTATCCGTTTGATTTTCAGGTAGGTGTACAGGTGCATCAGCAGATAGAGCAGAGGCAGGACGAAGGCCAGTACATGACCGTTCATCCAGTACACCAGCCCCATCATGCAGGCCACGATACCCACACCGAGGTAAAGTGCAAGGCTAGCTTTCTCGCCAATCCATACCACCAGTGTGTTCTTGCCCACCATGCGGTCGTTGTCGCGGTCACGGAAGTTGTTCACAATCAACAGCGCGTCAATTACCAGTCCGCAGGCCAGTGAAGCCACGATGACCTGCCATGTACAAGTGTGCAGCTGTACATAGTAGGTGATGCAGACGGGTACGATGCCGAAGAATACAACGACCATCACATCGCCGGCTCCCAGCTTCGACAAGTGGGTGGTGTAGAGGAAGCATCCTGCCACACAGACAGCTCCCACCAGAAGCATCTCAAGACCACCGTACCATATCAGGGGTAATCCGACCACGCAGGCAATGCAGGTGGTTAAGGCTATGGCGCGTTTCATGGCGTCCAGTTTCACCCATCCCTGTGCACAGGCTCTCCGTGGGCCTAATCGTGTGTCTTTATCGTCCAGTCCTCCCAGAAAGTCAAAGAAGTCGTTGATGAAATTGGCATCAATCTGCATGGTGAAGGCAAAAAGCATGCAGAGGGCAGCTGCTGTCCAACTGAATGCTCCCTCCCCATACATTGGTGCATCTGTCAGTGCCAGTGCCGTGCCAATCATCACGGGAACAGCTGCTCCAGTCAGTGTCTTAGGGCGTGCTGCAAGGAGCCAAGCCTTCGGCGAATTGGTCTTTACTTGTGTGTCGTTCATTATTTTTTCTCTTTTTTCTTGCAAAGATATAAAAAATATTGTATATTTGCAAGCAAATTTGCTCTTTTTTATGTCAAACACCGATTTACCGATTTCCGGCCGCCGCTCAGTAGCTCATCCAAGCCTTGACCTGGTAGAGTTTGTGGAGACCCAGATCCTGCCTCAGTATGCACAGTTTGACCGTGCCCATAACCTGGAGCATGTCACCCGTGTCATTCGGCGTTCCCTTGACCTGGCCCATCAGACAGGTGCTGACCTTAACATGGTATATGCCATTGCCGCCTATCACGACATAGGGATGTCGGGTCCTCGTGCTGTCCATCATATCACGGGTGGCCGCATCCTTGCCCAGGACCGTCGGCTTAGCCGTTGGTTCTCAGCAGACCAGATAGAGGTCATGAAAGAAGCCATTGAGGATCATCGCGCATCTGCCAGTCATGCTCCCCGCAGCATCTATGGGCGTATTGTGGCAGAGGCAGACCGGGACATCTCTGTCGATGTGGTTGTGCGTCGTACCATACAGTTCGGTCTTGCCAACTATCCTGAGCTGGACCGTTATCACCAGTGGCTTCGTTTCAAACAGCACATGGATCAGAAGTATTCTGTCGACGGTTATATCAAGCTTTGGATCCCTGGTTCGCCCAATGAACGCAATCTGAACGAGTTGCGCGCCCTGATAGCCGACACTCCCCGCCTGCGGCAGACGTTCGAGCAATTCTTTGAAGAAGAATATAATAACCAATAACAATCAGTGCTTTATGAAAAAATTTCCATTTGCATTCTTACCTATTGTTACCTCTTACCTGTTACTCACATCGTTTGTCACCGTCCGTGATGGTCACTTCGTCCGTGACGGAAAACCTTATTATTATGTAGGTACCAACTTCTGGTACGGAGCCATCCTTGGTTCTGAAGGCCAGGGTGGGGATCGTCAGCGTCTCTGTCGTGAGCTTGATGCCATGAAGCGAATGGGCATCGACAATCTTCGTATCCTTGTGGGGTCCGACGGTGAGCGTGGCGTGAAGACCAAGGTGGAGCCTACTCTGCAGGTAAAGCCGGGAGTCTATAATGACACCATCTTGGCAGGCCTGGACTTTCTCTTGCAAGAGATGGGGAAACGCAACATGCTGGCTGTGCTCTATCTCAACAACTCGTGGGAGTGGAGTGGGGGCTATGGCTTCTATCTGGAGCATGCTGGAGCGGGCAAGCAGCCTCGTCCCAATGAGGACGGATATCCTGCCTTTATGCAGGCTATGAGCAAGTATGCCACCAATGACAAGGCTCATCAGTTGTTCTATGACTATGTACGTTTTATCCTTACCCGCACCAATCGCTATACGGGATTGAAGTATGTGGATGATCCCGCCATCATGTCCTGGCAGATAGGCAACGAGCCCCGTGCCTTCTCCAAGGAGGCGCTTCCTGCCTTTGAGAAATGGCTGTCTGAAGCCTCGGCGCTCATCCGTTCGCTCGACCCCAACCACCTCGTCTCCGTCGGCAGTGAGGGCTCATGGGGCTGTGAGAACGACTTTGAGTGCTATGAGCGTATCTGTGCCGACCGCAACGTAGACTACTGTAACATACACCTTTGGCCCTATAACTGGTCGTGGGCACGCCAGGATCATCTCATCGAAGACCTTGGCATTTCCTGCAAGAACACCAAGGACTATATTGACCGTCATCTTGCCATCTGCGACCGTCTGAAGAAGCCCCTCGTGATGGAAGAGTTCGGTTATCCGCGCGATGACTTCCGCTTCACCCCGGGCTCACCCACCAAGGGACGCGACGGCTATTACAAGTATGTGTTCTCTCTGGTGGCCGACAATGCTGAGGCAGGTGGTAAGTTTGCTGGTTGCAATTTCTGGGGATGGGGAGGCTATGCCGTTCCGCGTCATGAGCAGTGGCAGGTAGGCGATGACTATACGGGTGACCCCGCCCAGGAAGCCCAGGGGCTTAATTCAGTCTTTGCTGTAGACAAATCTACCCTTCGTGTTGTGCGTCAGCAGGTTAAACGCATGAGGAAAGTTATCAGATAATACAAGTCTGCAGGTTAAACGCATGAGGTAAATTATCAAATAATACGAGACCGATGAACTCAAAAATGATCTTGAAGTTCCTGCGTGAGGTGATGAAAAACAATAACCGCCCGTGGTTCCAGGAACATAAAGCCGAATACGAAGCTGCCCGACAGGAGTTTGAGCAGGGTATCGCTGCTGCTATCGGACGCATCATGACGTTCGATGAAGAGATCAAACATGTGACGGTAAAGGATACGACCTACCGTTTCTATCGTGACACACGTTTCTCTCCTGACAAGTCTCCCTATAAGAACCATTTCGGAGCCTATATCAATGCACATGGGAAAAAGGCATTGCGCGGTGGTTACTATATCCATTTAGAGCCAGGCAACTGTCTGATGGCCGTGGGGAACTATTGGTTGCCAACGAATGTGCTGACCGCCTGTAGGAACGAGATAATGGGCAATACAGAACAGTGGTTGAAGTGTGTGGGAAACGTCGATTTCAAGCGCTATTTCCTGAGCGATGCTCATGCCGAGAACCCATTCCTTGGCGAGCATTCCGGCAATGGCTCGTCAGGGTTCGGGCTGGAGCGCCTGAAGACTTGTCCTTCAGGGTTCCCCAAGGACTGGGAACATGTGGAGTGGCTGAGGCTGAAGGACTACTGTGCCTGGCGTGGGGTGGAAGAGCGCTTCTTCGAGGGTGACCATTGGCTTGACGAGATGGAACGGGTGTTCCGGGCTGCCAAGCCTATGATGGATTTCGTGAATGCAGTGATTGATGATTACGAATAAAGAATAAAAAGTGATAGATTATGAAGTTGAAATGCTGTGTGTTATTGTTGTTGGTGTCGTTGGTGGTATCAGCCAAGAGATGGACTCCAACAGATGTGGAACAAGTGATCAGGAAAGTGAATACCTATTGGCAGGCGAACAACAAGGCCGAGGTCAGGGCTTTTTGGGACAATGCCGCTTACCATACGGGTAACGTGGAGGTATACAAACTGCTGACCGACGAGCCCATGCTGGAGTATTCTCAGCGTTGGGCGGAACACAACCAGTGGAAGGGCGCTACAGAGACCGATCCTGCCAAGTGGAAGTACAAGAACTATGGTGAGGGTCAGGATTATGTGCTCTTTGGCGACTGGCAGATCTGCTTCCAGACCTATATAGACCTGTATATGCTGAAACAGCGGAACGAGGAGAGAGTGGCACGCGCCAAGGAGGTGATGGGCTACGAGGCCGACTCCCAGGTGAACGACTACTGGTGGTGGGCCGATGCATTGTACATGGTGATGCCGGTGATGACCAAGATGTACAAGCTGACAGGCGACCGGAAGTATCTGGACAAACTGTATCACAATCTGCTTTACTCCGATTCAATCATGCTCGATGCCGAAACCGGCCTGTATTTCCGTGACGGGAAATACATCTATCCCAAGCACAAGACCGAGGCAGGCAAGAAAGATTTCTGGGCACGTGGCGACGGATGGGTGTTGGCAGGACTTGCCAAGGTCCTGCAGGATATGCCTGAGGATTATGTCCGCAAGCCTTGGTTTGTACATAAGTTCACCCGTATGGCCCATTCTGTTGCCCAGTTGCAACAGCCCGAAGGGTTCTGGACCCGTTCAATGATGGATCCTCACCAGGCACCGGGTCCCGAGACTTCTGGAACGGCTTTCTTCTGCTATGGCCTGCTCTGGGGGGTGAACCATGGTTACTTGCGCCATCAGGAGTTCGACCCAGTGATAGAGCGTGCGTGGAAGTATCTGACGGAGACAGCCTTGCAGAAGGATGGCAAGGTGGGCTATGTGCAGCCCATAGGTGAACGTGCCATTCCCGGTCAGAAGGTCGATGCCAACAGTCAGGCCAACTTCGGTGTGGGGGCATTCCTCCTGGCTGCATGTGAATACTACAGGAAACTGAAGAGTGGGAAGTAATGTGTGAAAAGTTGAGGAAGACAAGGTGGAAGGCAGCGTTCCTGCTGTTGTTTGTCGTGTGTGCTTTCAGGATGCAGGCACAGGTGTCGATGCCTCGTGCCAACGAGTCGTTCTGGCGTGACTCAGTTCCTGAGACGATGCGTCAGAGCTACATCGGCTACGGCGAGAAGTTCTTGGGGAAACCTTGGACGGTGCTGCCTTGGACGGTGTTTGCCGAGAACAAGATCAACGGCAACCGCGTGAACTATGAGGGCATCTGTTTCGAGAAACGTCGTCAGTTGGCTGCCTTAGTGATGGCCGAGGTGATGGAAGGGAAGGGGCGTTTCCTGAATGATGTCATCAACGGTCTGGGCAGTTTCTGTGAAGAGACCTGGTGGGGTATTCCTGCCCACTACGGCAAGCGCATTCCCTTGACCGACACGCAAGAGGTGGACCTGTTCAATGCTGAGACCGCCAGCCTCATTGCCTGGACAAAGTACATGCTTCAGCCGCAGTTCGATGCCTTCTCGCCAGACCTGTGCCAGCGTATAGACCGCGAGATAGAACGCCGAATTCTGAAGCCAGCCCTTCAGCACAACTACTGGTGGAAGACAGCTGGCATGAACTGGAACCCCTGGATATGCAGCAACTGGCTGACCTGTGTGCTGCTCTGTGAACATGATGACAGTCGTCGGCAGCAGGCTGTCAATCAGATTGAGAAAGCTACGCAAGCTTTTATTGATGCCTATCCAGAGGATGGCGGATGTGACGAGGGACCTGGCTACTGGGACCGTGCTGCTGCCTCTATGTTTGAAGTGTTGTCATTGTTGGGAAAAGAGCCTTCTCTTAAGATAAGAAACATGGCAGCCTATGCCTATAAGACCTATATTGGCAACGACTACTGCGTGAATTTTGCCGATGCTCACGACAACAAGACCCTGCTGCAGGTGAACATTGTCTATCCCTTCGGCCGATGGCTCGACGACAGGACCATGAGGCAGTTCGGAGCCTATCTGGGGCGTCAGAAGAATATACTGCAGAACCCGGCATCCCTTTATGACAAGAGTGGCAATTTCCCAACCTTGGGACGTGAGTTGATGTTTCTGAGGCATATCGGGGAGTTCATGCAGGAGGTACCGCGAGAGCCCGGCCTGAAGGATGTGTGGATGCCTGACCTGCAGATCATGACAGCCCGCAGGGATTCTTTCTTCGTGGCCATGAAGGGGGGCAACAACGGCGAGAGCCACAACCACAACGACGTGGGTTCGTTTGTTGTCTATGCCTCCCAGTCTCCCCTGCTCATTGATGTTGGGGTGGGGGAATATACCTCCAAGACCTTTGGCAACAACCGCTACGACATCTGGACCATGCAGTCGCAGTATCACAACCTGCCACAAGTCAACGGCTACGACCAGAAAGACGGGAAACAGTATGCTGCGGCTGTTGTTGCCCAGCGTGCAGGCACGCTTTGTCTCGACATTGCCAAAGCCTATCCCGGGGATGCAGGCGTCAGCTCGTGGAAACGCACAGTCGTTGCTGCCAAACGTGGCATTACCGTTACCGAGGACTATGAGCTCAAGGAGTATAAAGCCCCTTCGCGCCTGATGCTGCTCACCACTGTGGAGCCCCGTTGTGAGGCCCAGGGTGTCATCAGGCTCGGTAACCATTGTATCAAGTACGAAGCCTCTGCCCTCGATGTGGCCGTCGAGGATATCAGCGGCCAGCTTGACCCTTTGCTCCAACGCGTATGGGGTACAAAGATGTTTCGTGTCGTCATGACGATACGTTCCCATGCAATTAAGAACAAAATCAAATATTCTATTTTATGAAAACCAGATTGTTATTATTGACCTTAGCCCTCTCGGCTATGATGCCGATGCAGGCAGCAAGTGAGAAAACACCGGAATGGAAGAATCCGGCAGTGAACCAAATGAACCGTGAGGCCCGTCGTGCCGCTTTCTTTGCCTTCGAGGATGCTGACAAGGCGAAAGCAAATGACAAGACACAGTCCTCACGCTACCTCTCGATGGAGGGCAAGTGGCGTTTCTGTTTCGTGAAGGACCACAACCTTGCCCCGAAGGATTTCTTCTCGTTGAAGTACGACGACTCCCAGTGGGTTGACTTCCCCGTGCCAGGACTCTTCGAGATTGAGGGCTACGGCGACAAGATCTACAAGAACGTCGGCTACTCCTGGGGTACGACCTTCAACAGCAACCCGCCATTCATCGGTGAAACCAACAACTACACGGGCTCTTACCGCCGTGAGTTCGAGCTTCCCTCCAACTGGAGCGGACAGGAGGTTTACTTACACGTAGGTTCTGCCACCAGTAACCTGAAGCTCTGGGTTAACGGCAAGTTCGTGGGCTACAGCGAAGACTCGAAGATGGCCGCTGAGTTCAACATCACCAAGTACCTGAAGAAGGGCACGAACCTCATCGCCATGCAGGTGATGCGCTGGTGCGACGGTAGTTATCTGGAGGACCAGGACTTCTGGCGCTTCACCGGCATTGCCCGCGAGGTGTATCTGTATGCTCGTCCGAAGGCTCACATCGAGGATATCACCGTTCAGCAGGACTGGCTTGTGGATTCCAAGCGCGGTTTGTTGAAAGTTGACGTGAAGACGACGGGCAAAGCCAATGTTGCAATGAGAATGGTGCTTGGCAACGGCCAGATGGGTGATGAGTTCGGAGTGAATGAGGAGATTTACTTGAACGACGTGAAGCCCTGGACGGCTGAGACCCCTCATCTCTATACCTTATATATATATCTGAAAAACGGTGATAAGGTGCTGGAGGTTGTCCCTCTTCGCGTAGGCTTCCGCCACATCGAGATCAAGGGTGGTCAGCTGCTTGTCAACGGCCAGCCTATCCTCATCAAGGGTGCTGACCGTCATGAGCTGGATCCCGACGGTGGCTATATCGTCTCTCTGGAGCGCATGATTCAGGACATCAAGATCATGAAGCAGCTGAATATCAATGCCGTTCGCACCTGCCACTATCCTGATGATCCCCGCTGGTATGACCTGTGCGACGAGTACGGCATCTACCTCACTGCCGAGGCCAACATCGAGAGCCACGGCATGGGCTACGGAGAACATACTCTGGCCAAGCGTGCCGACTTCGAGCAGATGCACCTCGAGCGCAACGAAGCCAATGTAAAGGCGTTCAAGAACCATCCCAGTATCATCGTCTGGTCTCTGGGCAATGAGGCAGGCTTTGGTCCCAATTTCGAGAAATGCTACAAGTGGATCAAGGACTACGACAACACCCGCCCTGTGCAGTACGAGCGTGCCCCCTACGAAGGCGGATTCACCGACATCACCTGCCCTATGTATGCCGACTACAACTGGTGCGAGCGCTATTGCAAGGGCAACAACCCCCGTCCCCTCATCCAGTGCGAATATGCCCACGCCATGGGCAACTCGATGGGTGGTTTCAAGGAGTACTGGGACCTTATCCGCAAGGAGCCGAAATACCAGGGCGGCTACATCTGGGATTTTGTCGACCAGGGTATGCGCGACAAGAGTCCCATTACGGGTCGCACCATTTTCACCTACGGTGGCGACTATGGCAAGTATCCTGCCTCGGACTACAATTTCAACTGTAACGGCGTGATAGCCCCTGACCGCCGCCTGAATCCTCATGCCTACGAGGTGGGCTATTACTACCAGAACATCTGGGTGACCGACAAAGGACTGAAGGAAGGCAAGTTCGAGGTCTACAACGAGAACTTCTTCAAGACACTCGACGACCTCGAGCTGGAATGGTTCGTAGGAGGAGCCGGTAGCCATCATCACGACAATCCAGGTCGTCCGGCAGGCATGACCTTTGGCCATGGTGGCAAGATTGACATCAGTGGCATCCAGCCCCAGCAGCGGAAGCTCATTACCGATGAGCAGTTGCAGAAGACCATCGAAAGGGTAACAGGACATCACGGCGACAACGAGATATTTGTCATCTTCCAGTTCAAATCCAAGGACGCCCAGCCTCTCATCGACAAGGGACAGGTGCTGGCACGCCAGCAGTTCTGTGTGAATGCCTACAAGTTCCCCGAGCTGAAGAGCTCCGAGGAAGTCAGTGTGACCAAGGAAGAGACCAATACCTACGTGAAGCTCTCCGCAGGCGGTACCGACGTCTATGTCGGCAAGTGGTCGGGGCTCATTGACTATCTGACTGTCGATGGCAAGGACATGCTGCAGTTCCGCGAGAGCATCCGGCCTACCTTCTGGCGTGCTCCTACCGACAACGACTACGGAGCAGGCCTGCAGCGCCGCTTCATGACGTGGAAGAACCCACAGATGAAGCTGAAGAAGGTGGAGGCATCGGGCAATGCCGTGCTCGCTGAATTCGACATGCCCGATCAAAAAGCCCAGCTTGCCCTCACTTACACCCTCACTGCTGAGGGCGAAGTCATTGTGCGTGAACACCTCCTTGCCGACAAGGAAGCCAAGGTCAGCGACATGTTCCGTTACGGCATGACCCTGCAGATGCCTAAGCAGTACGACCGCGTGGAGTACTATGGCCGCGGACCTGCCGAGAACTACATCGACCGCAACAGCAGTGAGTTCATCGGCGTCTATAATAATAAGGTACAGGACGAATACTTTGAGTATGTGCGTCCGCAGGAGTCGGGCAACCATACCGACGTACGATGGTTCAGCGTTGTCGATGCCGATGGCAAGGGACTGCAGTTCTATGGCAATGCACCGATAGAGGCCAGCGCCATGCCTTACACCATGGACCAGCTCGACGACGGTGTGAACAAAGACAAGGCCTGGGGCCGTCACAGTGGCGACCTCGTGCCTGCCGGCAAGACCCAGGTGTTCGTCCAGCAGCGACAGTTCGGTCTTGGCTGCGTCAACTCCTGGGGAGCTTGGCCTCGCGAGGAGTATCGTCTAGGCTACGGTGAGAAGGACTTCACCTTTGCCATTAAACCCCTGAAATGATGATATATAAACAGAATAGAAGAAAATGAAAGCAACACCGATTCAGAAAGAGATTGTCGACGGACTCATTGCCGACCTTGGCATCCAGGATTTTGCCAAGGCAACGATTCGTGAGGTAAAACAAGTGGCAGCAAAGGCCGAACAGGCCTCGGGTGTAGAGTTCATCAAGATGGAGATGGGCATTCCCGGTCTTCCTGCAGCGCAGGTAGGCGTGGATGCCCAGATCCAGGCACTGAAAGACGGCATAGCCCATTCCTATCCCGACATCCAGGGACTGCCAGAGCTGAAGAAACAGGCATCGCGTTTCGTCAAGGCCTTTATCGGCGTGGACATTGCTGCCGAGGGCTGTGTGCCGGTGACTGGCAGCATGCAGGGAACGTTTGCCTCGTTCCTTACCTGCTCGCAGTGCTGTCCCGAGAAGGACACGGTACTCTTCATCGACCCCGGGTTCCCTGTGCAGAAGATGCAGCTGCAGGTGATGGGCGTGAAATACAAGACGTTCGATGTCTATGGCTATCGGGGCGACAAGCTGGGTCCCAAGGTTGAGAGCTATCTTGAACAGGGGAACATCTGTGCCATTGTCTACTCCAATCCCAACAACCCCTCGTGGATCTGTCTGCGTGAGGAGGAACTGCAGGAGATAGGCCGTCTGGCCACCAAGTACGACGTGGTGGTGATGGAAGACCTGGCCTATTTCGCCATGGATTTCCGTCGCGACCTCTCCACACCCTTCCAGCCGCCTTATCAGGCCACCGTGGCCCGTTATACAGACAACTACATGCTGCTCATCAGTGGTTCAAAGGCGTTCAGCTATGCCGGCGAGCGTATCGGTGTGGTTTGCATCTCCAATCAGCTGTTCCACCGCCATTTCCCGTCGTTGGCAGCGCGCTACGAGGGTCTGCCCTTCGGACTGGTGTTCTCCACCCGCATGCTCTATGCACTGAGCAGCGGCACAAGCCATTCGGCACAGTATGCCTTGGCCGCCATGTTGCGGGCAGCTGCCGATGGCACGTACGATTTCCGTAGCGAGGTGGCTGTCTATGGAGAACGGGCCAAGAAACTCAAGGAGATATTCTGCCGTCATGGTTTCATCATTGTCTACGACCGTGACCTTGACGAGCCTGTTGCCGATGGATTCTACTTCACCATTGGCTATCCGGGAATGACCTCCGGTCAGCTGGCCCATGAGCTGATGTACTACGGCGTGTCGGCCATCTGCCTCATCACCTGCGGTTCCGAGCAGGAAGGCCTTCGCGTCTGCACCTCCTTCATCGAGGACCATCAGTACCAGCAGTTGGACGAGCGGATGGCAGTCTTCCAGGAGAACCACTAACCGGGAACAACGCTTTTTTGAAAACTTTATTCTGTATCACACAGAATAAATAAAAGGAGACAGGTTCTTGATTCCCCCCGAGGAGTCCAAGAACCTGTCCCCTTGATTCTGTCACGCCAGTGGCGGCCTTCAGGTTGTCGATATAGGGCTTCAGGGCTTCATCGTAGGCCTTGTCGTAATTACCAAACACACCGATCTCTCCTCCTCTCTCCCTCGGGCACAGTAGCCAGGCAGAGGCGTGAAATGGGGCCGTCGGTCAGCACGTTGTGGAAGAAGCGTATCACCTTCGAACCCGTTGTGTTGGCGTTCCAGTTCAGGTGAAGGCTCCTGCCTCCCGTCACGCTTTGTGTGCTGGCACGTTCGGATTCGAAGTCGTTGGTCTCGTCGTCGCACATCTTAGGGTGGTGAACTGGTTGCTGCGGCCTGAGCAACCCTCTATCTTGTCCCACTGCGCCAACAAAGAGTCTTTTTTTTTCAAAAAGCCGCGCCTACCAGTACGGCATTGGTGGTGGTACAGATTTCGGCAGCGAGTTCATTCAGCCAGTGGAAACGGGCATAGTCTGTCACCTCCTTATCAAGCTCCCAAGGATACAAGATAAGCAGCGAGCCCCGTGCACATGCATTGAAGCGTCGCAGTTCCGGTTTCCAGTACTGTCCGATTGGTTCCTTCTGTAATTGTATCACGGGCAGTCCCTCGTCGATGGCAGCATTCACCACCAGCTTTTCGCCCTTCGATATGCTCGGCGATACCAGCACCACCCCCTCGCGTGCTTCGCTCAGCTGGCGCGTGTTTTCCCTTCGGTACCACTCCGTTTGTTCAGTGGGCAGCCCCGTATTCTTGTCGCGCCGGTGATAGAACACCTGTTCCTTCTCCGCGCGCTTCAGCAAGAAAAGAGCTCCGAAAGCCGCATAATCGTGGGTGTTGATACGCAGATGCAGCCGTCGCTCCATCAGCTGCGGCAGTTGCCGCCGCATGAGTGCCCGTAGGGGGTTGTCGCTCATATAGCGCTTAATGTTCTCCAGCATCCCCGGCCGTCGGATAATGCGGTCGTGATAGCCGCGCTCAAACAGCGGCGCCCTCGTGTTTACCGCAGCTGACGCTACGGGAACGACCGCCGCTGTTCCTGCCGCCGCTGTTCCTGCCGTTGCTGTACCTGCCGCCGCTGTACCTGCTGCCGATGTTCCTGCTGCGTCAGCAGCAGTCTTTTCAGTGATGTTCCCTCCCGCCTCCATCTGTGCCCACCAAGCGCGCGAGCAGCCGCCCATAAAGCTGCCTATGATATGGCCCAGCCGCTTTCCTTTCGGCAGTGGTTCTCTAACATAAAGCAGCAGATGCAGATGGTCGGGCATGAGAGCCGCCTGCCACAGCTCTATCTGACGATAGAATCGGTGTATCTTCGGCAGTTCCTCATCTAGCACAACGCTACCAAGACGGTTGGGAACAATATGCGGAAAAGCAGCCGATCCCCGCTTGGCTCTAATATCCCCCTCCAAATGTCCGAAAAGCCCTTTTCTACCCTCTATACAAAGGGTAACCATATACAGCCCTGTAGCGCCATAGTCGCGCCATTCAGCACGACGGTGCTGACTATGCTGGATATCATAAGGCTTCAATCCCCGGCGTATCAATTCTTCTTTAGAGGTTGTCATATTGTGCGTTCGATTCTATTGTGCGCAAATGTACATAAAAAACTTGAATTACAAGCCAGTCCAATAAAGAATTTATATTTTCTTTAGAGGAAAGATGGTCATAATAATTGAACATCACAAATTATTCATGAAAATAGATACAAATGTACGTAACGCTTTCTTTCGCCATGTTTTATTGTTGCATAGCTCTGAGGAAAAAGAGATTTTTGAACTCCTAAATATGTTTCTGTATCTGTCTTCTCTTTCAAAGCACCTTTTACTTCTCCTTTCTTCTCTGCTGTCTCCAGTGTGCTCGTATAGTCCCAATACTCCTTCTGGCTGGCCTCATACTGCCGATGCTCTGCGTCAGAATACTTGGCAATCTCTGCCTGCGGATTGATATATCTTTCACTTGTATCGTCTGACATAATCGTTCTGTTTGTTGTTCTGCTGTAGTACACAGCGGAAACGCCCCTGCTATGCTATGTCTCTGCAATTATACAAATAGTTTTCGAAAGTACAAACGAAGAGCCGTTTTTTCAAAAAGCCTCTTCGTCTCACAAGCGTCTTTTCATGCGTATTTTCTCTTGGATTTCGTAAAAATGTGGGTCTTCCGAGGCTTTTGGATTGGTTTTTGCATAGGTTTCCACCTTCTGCGAAAAGCAGAGAATGCTGTCACGGCGGCGGGAATCCAAGGCCTGTTCCAGTCTGCTGCCAGGCTGTACTTCCGCGGAAGCCTTCGGATGGAGGTCGCGCCAGTGGGCATAGAACTTCACGGCATCATCATAGATGCCCGTATCATCGCTCATGCGGCTGCTACCCCTCAGTATCATCTCCTCCAGCGAGCCCCCAGTTCCTTGCGGCCCGCCTTTGTGTATCCAGACAGTTCGCCGAGGTGCACGACCGTGCGCTTGCGGATCTTGCCATCCGCATCGCGCCAGTTATCTGAGAGACGGTAGTAGTCATACTTCTCTATCGTCCCGTCCGGCCTTTGCCTGTATTTCGGTATCCTGCTAATGAACACGGCTGCAAAGGTAGTGACTATTTAACAAATCACCAAACGCCTGGAGGCCCTACAGG
>JAEEGF011068518.1_pt1 | contig 18823 bp, 16 predicted proteins | sample 9134171 | NCBI WGS metagenome assembly JAEEGF01 (sample SAMN16246542, study PRJNA631951) | gut metagenome | biome: gut microbiome; feature: rumen; material: AP-attached | host: Bos | place: Iran: Karaj | collected 2018-10
GGTAAATCTTCAGGAACAGGGCATTTCATCCATGTATAAGTCCCCACACCAGCACCTTCCTGTATTCATGCGTACTTTTCGTATTAAATAATCATAACAGGCCTCTTCAGCATGCACAATAGCTTCAATCAAGCATATTTCCAAGCATTCCAGACAAAAAAAACAGCAATCTCAGAACAAATACTTCGTAATCATCTGCTTGATAAGCTTATCGCTAATCACAACTCCTGATGATTCAAAAGACACTATAAGATTTTCTCCTGGAAATATTCCACTTGAAATATATGTATTAATCTTACGTATAGCCTTCTCAGCATAAGCCGGATCATCCATTCTTCCGTCATGCTCCCAGTAGATTTCCTTGCCATCTCTTTTTCTTAGGAATGTGAAGTCCGGATATACAACTCCATATCCTTTCAGCTTCAATGGGCACTCATATTTGTATTCAATGCCAAGATCATAAAAAGTATCAGCAAGAATTTTCTCTGATTTGGAACGAACCCTTTCGCCCTTCTTTGTATAGATTTCCGGAATGCCCGGAGCAAACTCTTTTCCCACATATGGAATAGCCTTCCATTCTTCAAGCCGTTGTTTCCACGGTGTTTCTACCGGATTGATAAGCGTCTTTCTGATTGGATGAAGATTGTTGTAGATTTTTTCTATCTCATTGTCCTCGTATTCTTCAGTGAGCTTGTCTAGTTGCTTAAGCCTCCTGTCTACAAGCTTTTTTACTTTCTGGTCATAGGACTTCTGGGCAAGGCGGTATGCAAGGGCTATATCTTCTTTCTTGATATATGAAAGCTTATATCCATCTCCATCGTCATCTCCGACACACTGTATGTATTGAACCTTTTTATTTGCCGTGGTTACTCTGACAGTTCCACAAGGTGCATCTTTAAGTCTGCTATCAACTATTTTCTTGATATTGTTTAATCGATTTTCTTCATTTGTCAGTAATTCTTTTAATCCCTGCATTTTTCCTCTTTTCTTTTATTAACGCCTGTATATTTTTCTTTTCCATCTATTACGATCATTTTGCTGGCGTCAGCAAAATGTTCTGGCACTACTATCCTATCGCTCTCACATGAAGCTCCTACTCTTGTTTGTCTGTTGAATTTAATCTTTTGTGTATTTTCAACAGGCTATTTTAATTTGTATTTGTCTGTTGATATCACAGTTTTTGGCGATTCCAACAGGCTGTTTTCCCCGCTATAACCTGTTGAAAATCAAGATATTCATGTTTCCAACAGTATGATTGGTAACTTTTCATCTGTTGGAATTGGCTAATTGGTCTTTTCAACAGATATTTAATGCTAGTTTCATCTGCTGAAAAGTATAAATGTTCAAATTCCAACAGATGTATAGCCCAATTTCTTACTGTTGAAATTCATAGAACTACAAATATCAACAGACAAATCCCCCTTTAAGCTACTGTTGAAATCTTACAACTCATCAATTCCAACAGAAAAAGCCAAAACTTTCAGCCTGTTGAAAAGCCCAAGACAGCAAATTTCAACAGTCTCCAAACAAATCTTGTTTAAAAATCTTGGAAATTCTCCGATCATAATGGCATAAAACTGCAATTATGCGGATTATCCGATCACAACAGCCTCAAGCCACTGTGCGGAATAGATACGCGGCTGGCGTGCCAGCCGCGATAACTAGAATAATCTCAGAAATGAATTATAATATACTCTCTATAAAAGTCAACCAAGCGGTTCTAACCCCGCATGGCTTCCCACCACTATTTCACAAGGAAGTTCTGATCTCGCATGCAAGCATGCGAGCCAGAACAACTCGTAGTCTCTAGACTCAGTCTGCGCTTACGCTTGCCTTCGCCAAGAGAGCTACGGTTTCAGCGGTTCGCTGTCTCCACTCTGTCTTCGTGCTTCGCACTCGCCAATCGTGGACAGCTATCGCATGGACATCGCTAGCCTTCTGACGTCGTCCCTTCGGTCCTAGTCAAAAGGGCTACTGTCTCAACATGACTGGTCCAAGGGAACTGATCTACTGCAACAGCCCTGGTAACAACATAGCCGTTGTCCTGAAGTATCTCCAGGTCTCTGGCGAGGGATGTGGGCTTACAGGAAACGTAGATCATGTATGGCACGCCATAGCCGATGATCTTGTGGAGGGCCTTAGGGTTGATGCCGTCTCTGGGTGGATCGAGAATTATCATGTCAGGCTTGGTCTCAATGTCGTCGAGAACCTTGAGGACGTCGCCGGCGATAAATTCACAGTTGTCCAGATTGTTAAGCTTGGCATTCTCTTTGGCTGCCTCCACGGCCTCTTCCACGATCTCAACGCCGATGACCTTCTCTGCGATAGGTGCAAGGAGCTGGGCAATGGTGCCGGTTCCGGAATAAAGGTCATAGATAACTCCGTCCTTCTTAATCTTCTTCTGATCAAAGAGAGAGATAATATATCCTCTTACAGTCTGATACAGAACCTCAGCACTAAGGCTGTTGGTCTGGAAGAAGGAGAAGGGTGTGATCCTGAATTTAAGGCCCAGAAGCTGCTCATAGAAGAAGTCCTGACCATAAAGGATCTCTGTGCCCTCATCAATTACCGCATCCGCAAGAGCATCGTTCTTAGTATGAAGGATACCTACAATGCGGCCTGTGAGTTCCAATGATAAAAGAGCATCCTTAAAGCCTGTGAGGTCATGCTCCTCCTGAGTTGTGGTGATAAGATCCACCAGAATGTCTCCGGTTCTTACAGCCTTCCTTACAAGGAGGTGCCTGAGATATCCCACCTGCTTCATTCTGTGATAAAAGCTGATTTCTTTCCTGTCATACATCGGAGCAAAGTAGTCCACTGTAGCTGAAAGAATTGCCTTGTAATCATCATCCACAATGCGGCAGCCGCTGACGGTTACGATATCGTAGAAGCCGCCTCTTTTATGCATACCCAAACAAAGGGGTCCACCCATGACTTCATCGCCAAAGGTGAACTCCATCTTGTTTCTGTAAGCATATTTTACGGGACTGGTCTTGATTCCCTCCCAGGTCCATCTCTCCTGCTGCCTCTCAAAGGCAGGCTGTAAAAGACTTCTAACCTGCTGTTCCTTAAGACCAAGCTCCTTAACATATGGCATCGTCAGATAGCTGCAGCCTCCGCATTTTCCAAAGTGGATACAGGGGCTCTCATGGGAATCTGAAGGCTCCTCAAGAACCTCCAAAAGTCTTCCCTCGGCCTTATCCTTTCTGACCTTCTGTATCTGAACAGATACCTTCTGATCGGGAAGGACGTTCTTTACAACGACCTTCCCTTCTTCAGTTTCAATTATTCCTTTATTGGGGAATTCTACTCGCTTAACAATTCCCTCGATTATATCTTTTTTCTTCACGTTCTAATTCTTAACTTTCCTTGATGAAATCGTCGTCGTCAAAATCGTCCTCGAAATCGTCGAAGTCATCATCATAATAATCATCTTCAAAAGCAGGTGTCATGTAGCAATATACCAGATAAGAAATGATTGCTACAGCAGAAATTGATCCCAGAACCGCAAGAATCCAGAGAATCACGTTGGAAGGCTTCTTCGCATTTGCTGCTTCCCTCTTATCAAGAAGTTCGTTGATACGTGTCATTTCAATAATGTCGTCAATCTTAGATTTTACTTCCATTTGTAGCCCCTTTCTAATAAACAATAGTATAAAAATATTTTACCATGGAACCATACTCAGTGCCAAAATACTTGCCTTTTTTATAGTTTCTTTAGCTTTGCAAAAGCAGCATACATAATCTTCTGTCCGCAATCGTCGAACTCCACGGTTACCTTGTAGTCTCGTGGTCCTTCCTCCAGTCCGGTGACGGTTCCCACGCCGTATTTCACATGGGAAACCCTGTCTCCCTCGGAATATTCCGGCTTGGAAGCTGAAGTTGGCATTCCCTTGGAAAGTCCTGCAAGAGAGCCCTTGGTATAGGTCTTGGCTGCGGAAGCCAGGTACGGCTTATTCTGGGGAACAGCTCTGGGCTTCTTGGGTGCCGGCTTGGCCTTTATCTTGTAGGTTCCTGCAAGAGATGAACTGCCGGTAGAAAAGCTGCTGCCGGGCTTAATTGCCTTTTTGATTCCGGAGCCTCTGCCGTAGTCCTCCATACCGCTCTCATAGGCGCCTTTTCCTCTGAAGTCATCCTCAACTCCGTCATATTCATCGATGGAATCGCCGTCATCATACAAAAATGCTGCCTTGGCTGAAGCCTTTGTTTTATCCAAAAGACTTGATGGAATCTCGCTGACAAAACGGCTCACGTCATTGTAAAGGGTCTGTCCCCTTACCATTCGCCTTCTGGCTGCGGTCAGGGTCAGATGCCTCTTGGCTCTGGTGATGCCAACATAAGCAAGTCTTCTTTCCTCCTCGATGCCCTCCGGATCTGAATCTTCGTTCTCAAGGGTCATATAGCTGGGGAATGTGCCCTCTTCCATGCCTGCCAGGTATACATGTTCAAACTCAAGACCCTTGGCGCTGTGAAGAGTCATAAGAAGAACCTTCTCATTGTCCTCTCCGATTCTGTCGATATCTGCCACCAGGGCAACCTCTTCAAGGAAGCCTGTCAGTGTGGGAAGTTCTATCTCCTCATTTTCCTCGTAGGCTGCTGCCTTGGAAATAAGTTCTCCCACGTTCTGGGCTCTGTCATTATCTCCGCTGTCGTCCTCGTCATCCAGAGTCTTAAGATAATCCATGTATCCGATAGTATCGATGACATCCTTCATAAGCTCTTCCAGAGACATCATCTTCTGCTTGGTCCTGAAGGCTCTTATCATGGTGACAAAGTCTGTAAGCTTGGAGGTACTTCTTGATACCGCCACAATCTGGTCTGCTTCGCAGAGGGCGTCAAAAAAGGTGATCTGCCTCTCGTCAGCATAATTCTGAACATAGTCTATAGTTGTTCCGCCGATACCTCTCTTTGGAACATTTATTATTCTTTTAACCGCCACATCATCCTTGCCGCTCTCGATGACCTTGAGGTATGCCAGAATATCCTTGATCTCTCGTCTTGAATAGAAGTTGGTGCCCCCCACGATATCATAGGGGATTCCCTCATGGACGAAACGCTCCTCCAGAAGACGGGACTGGGCATTGGTCCTGTAGAGAACCGCGCACTCACTATAGGAAAGCTTGCCGTTTCTCTTGAGCTTGCCGATATCTGAAGCTATGAACTCCGCCTCATCGTAAGCCGTGTCAAACTGCATCAGCTTGGCCTTGTCTCCATCCTTCTCATCAGTCCAAAGGGCCTTGTCCTTACGTCCGTAGTTATTTCTGATAACGGCGTTGGCAGCGTCCAGGATCTGCTGAGTGGATCTGTAGTTCTGCTCCAGTTTGATCACGGCAGCATCAGGATAGAACTTCTCAAAGTCCAGGATATTCCTGATATTGGCTCCCCTGAACCTGTAGATACTCTGATCGTCATCACCTACAACGCAGAGGTTCTTGTATTTGTCAGCCAGAAGCCTTATGAGCTCAAACTGGGCTGAGTTGGTGTCCTGATACTCATCTACCATGATGTATTTGAATCTCTCCTGATAGGAGTCCAGTACATCGGGATTATTCCTGAAAAGCTCCACGGTCTTCATGATAAGGTCGTCGAAGTCCATGGCATTATTTTTCTTAAGAGCCAGCTGATATTCTGTATAGGCCTTGGATATCTTGGACTTGATGAACTCGTTGCCGGAAGCCTCATAGTACTCCTCTGGAGATACAAGATTGTCCTTGCATCTGGAGATGCTGTTCGTTATCTGTCTAAGTTTAAGCTGGGTTGTCTCAAGCTGGAATCTCTTGCAGATATCCTTCAATAGAGTCTTAGAATCGTCACTGTCATAGATGGTAAAATTGCTGTCGTAGCCAAGCCTGTCGGCATATCTTCTGAGGATGCGAACGCAGCTGGAGTGGAAGGTGGAAACCCAAATGCTCTCGGCACCAAAGCCCACGATCTTGTCTACCCTCTCCCTCATCTCGCCGGCGGCCTTATTGGTAAAGGTGATGGCCATGATATTCCATGGGTTTACCCCACAATCGTCTATAAGATACGCAACTCTGTGGGTCAGGACCCTTGTCTTTCCAGAGCCCGCACCGGCAAGAATAAGCACCGGTCCGTCGGTCTGAAAAACAGCCTGCTTCTGCTGCGCATTAAGTGTATCATTTATTCCCATTAAAAATTTCCTTTGTAATTACTGATTCTTTTTCTTTAGTTTCTCTTCCTTTGCCTTAGCCTTTTCCTTGTTTTTCTCAGCAAGCTCCTTGTCCGTTATGTTATCCAGGATTTTCTCTATGAGAAGCTTTTTGATATAAACGTCATAGGATAAAAGAGATATGAAAGAGAACATCTGCATTCTCTTTTTCTCTTCCTCATCGATATCTATGTCGGAAAAAGTCTGAAGTGACCTGTCATACTTTTCCTTAAGATCCTCGATCAAAGGCTGAAGCTCTTCATTCTGAAGTTCAAAGGCAGTGTTGTAAACCTTACTTAAGTTAAGCTCATCATCACTTACATGAAACCTCTCCTTAAGGGGAGTTATAAGAGTCTGAATATCATTAATTGATAAAAGATTCTTATAGTAGTAAATGAAGATCAGCAAAATAAGATGATCCTTGGAATACTTCTTCCTGACAGGTGGCGGAAGAAGGTCATTCTTGGCATAGTTATTGATCATGGTCTTGGTAAGGACCTTGTCCACGTCAGGATGTCTGGTGGTGCGCTTAAGACGCTCAGACATAAAGGTAGTGAGCTGGTCCATATACAGATCAATATTCGGCATATCCTCCAGAGGAATCGGATTGATCCTTCCAAGGGATGCTATAACACTATTCATAAGATCATCATTATCTATAGTCATTTTCTTATGTCCTTTTTATCAAGCCTTGGCTTCTCTGGCTTCCTTCCTCATCTCTCGGGCGTTCTGGAGTGTAGCCTCTGTCAGCTTTTCTCCTCCCAGGAGCCTTGCAAGTTCTCCGGTTGAAGCTTCTTCATCGAGGGCAAATATTCCCGTTACGGTCCTGCCCTCGTCAAGTCCTTTTTCAATCATAAAATGAGTATCTGCCATGGCTGCAATCTGTGGCAGATGGGTGATGCATATGATCTGATGGTCTTTCGCCAGTTCTCCCAGTTTTCTGGAGACCTTCCAGGCGGTCTTTCCGCTGATTCCGGCGTCAATCTCATCAAATATAAGAGTGCTGATGTCGTCCTTATCTGCAACCACAGTCTTAAGGGCCAGCATGATTCTTGAAAGCTCACCTCCGCTGGCAATCTTCTCAAGAGGTCTTAAGGCTTCTCCGGGATTGGTGGAGATCATAAACTCAACATCATCATAGCCCCTGGAAGAAGCATTCTCTTCGTCGCTTCTTACCTCTATCTCAAATCTTACATCCAGGAAGTTGAGGTCAATAAGGGCCTCCTTGAGCTTCTGGGAAAGGGCCTTGGCTCCGTCCTTTCTTATAGCGGATATCTTGCCGCAAAGCTCCATTACTTCCTTTTTTGAAGTCTCATATTCCTTGGTAAGTCTGCTTCTGTACTGATCAAGATCCGATAAAGTATCAAGTCTCTCCTGCTTCTCATCAAGGGCCTTCTGAACTGCCTCAAGGCTTCCGCCGTACTTGTCCTTAAGATGATTGATGAGATTGAGCCTGTCCTCGGTGACTTTAAACTCCTCATCATCAAACTCAAGATCCTTGATGTATCCGGAAAGAGATCTGTTAAAATCGCTTAAAAGATTCTCCACATCAGAAAGCTGATCAAGAAGTCCCTGCAGCTCCTGATCGTAGGATGCCACAGATGAAAGCTCCCTCACGGCTCTTCCGATAATATCTGAGGCGCTCTCCTCTGAATCTCCGGAGCCTGTCATAGCTGCTGCCCCATAGGCTGCTTCTGATATCTTGCGGCTGTTTACCATCTTGTGATAGGCATTTTCCAGCTTCTCATCCTCTCCCGGAACCACTGCCGCATCAGAGATCTCCTGAACCTCAAACTCAAGAAGCTCCTGCTCCCTTATCCTGGAGGCTTCATCAATCTCAGTCTCTGACAGCTTATCAGAGATATCCTTCATTTTTTTGTACTCAGTAGATAATTCATCGAACAGGTCTTTTAACCTATCCATACAATAATCATCAAGAATCTCCATGTGTTTCTTTTTGTGAAGAAGTTCCTGATGATCATTTTGTCCGTGGATATTTATAAGAATGTTAGAGATTTCCTTGAGCTGTCTTGCTGTTACGGTCTCCCCGCCAACCTTGGACACGCTCCTGCCTCCCATGAGCTTTCTCTGAATCGTAAGACTTCCGTCTTCCTCAATGGGAATGTCCATCTCTTCAAGGAGTTTCCTCTGAGCATCACTTTCAATTCCAAAAGTCAGCTCAACCAGCGCATATTCCTCCCCGGTTCTTATAAGGCTACCGTCAGCCTTTCCTCCAAGGGCCAGATTAACCGATCCGATCACCACAGATTTACCTGCTCCGGTCTCACCGGTCAAAATGTTTAACCCCTTCCCAAACTCAATCTCCTGCTCCTTGATAAGAGCGAGATTTTTCACGTGTAAAGTGTATAACATATTATCCTCATCCTTCTAAAAAATGAGTTCCCCGCCTTGCTTGTAAAAGCAAATATATTGAAAAGATCAGGAATCAGTTTTCCTTGATCATTTTCTGCATTTCATTCATAACCTGCGTCGCATCTTCATTGTTCTTAAGGGCAACCATGATGGTGTCATCACCTGCGATACATCCAAGTACCTGAGGAAAATCCAGCGCATCAATAGCTGTGGCAAGAGCCATAGCCATTCCGGAAACAGTTCTGACAACGATCAGGTTCTGGGCTGTATCCATGCTGAGATAGCCGGCCTTAAGTACACTTACATACTTATCCTGCATAACATCACTGTCTGCTGTGGTGTAAACATATTTCTGTCTTCCGTCCTCAGTTACCTGCTTGGTAAGCTTCATCTGACGGATATCTCTTGAAACAGTGGCCTGGGTAACATCATAGCCTGCCTGTTTAAGAAGGCATGCCAGCTGCTCCTGGGTCTCAACTACATTTTTGGCAATTATCTCGATAATCTTGTCATGTCTGTTTCTCTTCATATCAAGTCTCCTTTTCCTGAAAAGATACTAGCTCTCTGACTAGTTCATTATAATCATTTATCAAATTTTTTTCCAAGAACTTCAATGAAGCTGACTCTGTTTAGCTTTATTATTTTGGTCGTTTTCTTGGATTTGATGACCTCTATGCGGTCACCGGTCTTAAGGTCGATAACTCCGCTTCCGTCAAAAGAAGCGATGACATTATGAACGGAGTCATCCTTCCAGGGCCCGATCTCAATGGAGATCTTGGTGTCAGCCGAAAGCACCATACTTCTGGAGTTCAGAGTATGTGGGCAGATGGGCGTCACCAGTATCATATTGGCAGAGGGCTCAACTATAGGGCCTCCCGCTGACATGTTGTAGCCTGTAGAACCTGTGGGGGTAGAGATAATAACACCGTCCGCATGATAGCAGGCTAAAAGCATATCGTTAATGTATATATTGAAATTGATGACCTGAATCGAGGAACATCTTGTGACCACGATATCATTCAGGGCATAGTCCTTTTTCTCGCCTATGCTGCCTTTTATCATCATTCTGTCTTCCGTGTAAAAGTCTCCTGCAAGAACTCTCTCAAGAGCTTCATCGATGCTGCCTCTCTCAACCTCTGCCAGATATCCCACGGTTCCCAGGTTCACACCGATAAGTGGAATATCCATAAAAGCAATACTTCTGGCAGCCTGCAGCATTGTGCCGTCTCCGCCAAGGACAATGACACAATCCGTGTTCTCCGGAATTGTGCTCATGAACTTTCTGGCCCCGGTGGTATCCACAGGAGTTTTCAGGTCCTCAGCGATGTCGCAGGTCTTTCCTCTTGCAAGAAGATAATCCCTGATATAATGCGTTACCTCAAGGTCCGCATCTTTGCTCTTATTCGTAACTATGCAAAAGTGTTCCATTTTTATACGTCCAGATTTCCATGGGCCGCTGCCACGGTTTTTGTTATCAGTTCATTCATAGCTCCGGTATGTGAAAAACCGCTCTTTTCTGCTTCAATCTCACGAAGCTTCTTCTCTCCGTCCGCTTCGGTGAGCTCCGCCACTTCTTCGTTCATCTCGGGATTCTTCCTGATGTGAACCAGATATTCTATATTGCCTTCAGGTCCCTTGATAGGGGAAAAATCCAGATGAAGGACTTCAAATCCGGCAATAGCGGTGAAATCTATGATCCTGTGCACCACTTCCTCATGTACCTTAGGATCACGAACTACGCCCTTTTTGCCCACCTTCTCTTTGCCTGCTTCAAACTGAGGCTTGATAAGGCAGACCATTTCTCCGCAGTCCTTAAGAAGGCGTCTTGCGGGAAGCAGTATCTTGGTCAGGGAAATAAAAGACACATCACAGGATGCAAAATCCAGGTCATCCCCTATGTCATCCCTAACCATATATCTGAAGTTGGTCTTTTCCATGCAGACCACTCTCTCGTCACTTCTAAGCTTCCAGTCCAGCTGCCCATGCCCCACATCCACGGAATATACCTTGGATGCGCCATTCTGCAGCATGCAGTCAGTGAAGCCGCCGGTGGATGCACCTATGTCCATGCACACCTTATCTTTTAATGAAAAATCAAAATTCTTAACTGCCTTTTCGAGCTTAAGACCGCCTCTGCTGACATAGGGAAGCTTCTCTCCTCTTACCTCAAGAGAGGTTATCTTTTCCTCTGAAAATGTAGTTCCGGGCTTATCCTCCCTCTGACCGTTAACAAAAACATCACCGGCCATAATAAGGGTCTTGGCCTTCTCCCTGGAAGGAGCAAGTCCTCTTTCTACCAGAAGGACGTCCAGTCTCTCTTTATCTTTAGCCATAAATCACCTTTGTATCTCTCGTAAAACTTTTTCCGCAATGGAATCCGCATCTATGCCCAGTTCTTCCCTGAGTTTGTCAACGTTTCCATGGGTTACAAACTTATCCGGGATTGCTATCTGAAGCACGGTGGCATCAAGTCTGTGCTCGTCAATATAAGCCCTGACCTTCTCTCCAAAGCCGCCGCTGGCAACATTTTCTTCCATGGTCACAAAGAGCTTGTGCTCTCTGGAAGCCAGATGAATGTACTCCGTATCTATGGGCTTAACAAATCTTGCATTCACAAGGGAGCATCTGATACCGCTCTGCTTAAGGATCTCTCTTACCTGCTCCGCGATCTTAACCATGGAGCCCACAGCCAGAAGGCACACATCCTTCTCTTCATATATTGGCTCGCATTTGCCATATTCAATGGGGGCTCTGTACTCGGAAAGTCCTGCATAAGCATTGCCCCTTGGATATCTCACAGAAACAGGAGATCCAAGATTAACAGCAAATTTAAGCATATCCGAAAGTTCCCATTTATTCTTGGGAGCCATAATGGTCATATTAGGCATGGATGAAAGGAATGAAAGATCAAAAATACCCTGATGGGTCTCTCCGTCGCTGCCCACAAGGCCTGCCCTGTCTATAGCAAAGGTAACAGGAAGATTCTGAAGACATACATCCTCCAGGATCTGATCATATGCCCTCTGTAAAAATGAGGAATATACCGCAAAAACAGGCTTGTAGCCGCCGGCTGCCAGGCCCGCCGCAAAGGTAACTGCGTGCTCCTCTGCAATTCCCGCATCCACGAATCTGTCGGGATACATATTTCTGAATCTCTTAAGGCCGGTTCCGTCAGCCATGGCCGCTGTAATGGCCACAACCTTGTCATCCCTTGCCCCAAGTTTGCACATAACAGTGCTGAAAATATCCTGATAATTGGCAGTGGTTCTGGGATTCCTTGGAAGTCCGTTCTCCACTATGAAAGGCTCCGTGCCGTGGAATCTGGCAGGGTGTCTCTCTGCGGGCTCATAGCCCTTGCCCTTCTTGGTCATAACATGGATCATAACCGCCTTTTTGACCTTTCTGGCTTCCTTGATGGTTCTTACAAGGGCAGCGGTATTATGTCCGTCCACAGGCCCCAGATAGGTAATTCCCAGGTTCTCAAATACCATTCCCGGAATGAAGAGCTGCTTGAAACTGTTCTTGGCACGTCTGATGCCGTCTACCATCTTGGGATTGGAGTTACGAAGCTGCTCATACACATCCCATTTAAGATTAAGATATCCTTCCGCAGTACGGACGGAATCCAGGTATCTTCTCATTCCTCCAACGCTCTCGGAGATAGACATCTCATTGTCATTTAGAATAATAATGTAATTGGTCTCCAGCTTTGCCGCATTGTTAAGGGCCTCATAGGCCAGGCCTCCTGTGAGGGAGCCGTCACCTATAACTGAAACAACCGCATAGTCCTCACCCTTAAGATCTCTTGCCTTGACCATTCCAAGTCCTGCTGAAATGGAGGTCGAGCTGTGTCCCGTATCAAAGCAGTCCGTGTCGGATTCACATCTCTTGGGGAATCCGCTGATGCCGCCATATTGCCTTAAGGTATCGAATTGGTCCTTTCTTCCCGTAAGAACCTTATGGGTATAGGACTGATGTCCCACATCCCAGATTATCTTGTCCTTGGGAAGATCCAGGGCAATATGAAGAGCCATGGTAAGTTCCACGGTTCCAAGGTTGGAAGCAAGGTGGCCGCCGGTCACCGATATTTTTTCTATAAGAAAATCCCTGATTTCCTGAGCAAGTTCAGGGTACTTGGACTGGGGCATTTCCTTTATGTCACCTGTTTTATTTATCTCATCAAGAAGCATTGTATGGCTCCTTTCATATGTCATTACTTATTTCTGTAAATAAGGTATTCAAAGAGTCCCTCAAGGAAACTGCCGCTAAAGCCCAGCTCCCGCAGAATAGATGCCGCTTCATCAGAAAGCTCCTTTACCTTGTTTCTGGCTTCATCCATTCCATAGAGACTCACATAGGTGGTCTTGTTATTCTTCTCATCAGAGCCCACGGGCTTGCCCAGCTCTGCCTGATCACCTACGATATCGAGGATGTCATCCTGGATCTGGAAGGCAATTCCCACGTTGCTGCCGGCCTTCTCGATCATCCTTACCTGGCTCTGTGATGCTCCTCCAAGGATCGCTCCCACCATAAGTGATGATTCAATAAGAGCTCCTGTCTTGTTCTCATCGATATATGCCAGAACATCCTTCATCTGGTCATCGGCAAGATCCGCATTCTCTGCCATGATATCGGCGCACTGGCCTCCCACCATGCCATAAATACCTGCCTTGGCAGTAAGGACCTCAAGGGCTGCCAGAAATCTGTTCCTGTTATCACCGTCATAATCAGAGAGCTCTCCCCCTGCCAAAGCGCCCTTAACAGCGGTTTCATAGGCATAATTCAAAAGCCCGTCCCCTGCCAGAGTGGCCATTCCGGCACCGTATACGGCATGGGTAGTCTTCCTGCCTCTTCTGTACTCATCATTATCCATACAGGGAAGATCATCATGAACCAGCGAATAGGTATGTATCATCTCGATAGCCGCAAGGAAAGGTTCTACCACAGCCTCATCCGCATTTTTTGAAAAAAGTCTGTAGGCCTCCAACATCATAACCGGTCTGAGGCGCTTACCGCCTGCCAGAAGGCTGTAATTCATGGCCTCTATGCAGGTCTTTGCATATCCCTCTTCCTTTGGCAAAAACTTCTTAAGTACTTCCTCTATATGTGCTGCTCTGTCCAGCAGTTCCTTCTCAAAAGACTTATCAGCCATTTATTCAAAATCCTCCAGGCTTCCGTCCTCGGATATTTTCTGAACCTTCTGCTCCACAACAGCTATAGCCTCGTGGCAGCTCTTTAAAAGCTTCATTCCCTCCTGGTACTCCTTAAAGGAATCCTCCAGCGTAATATCCTCATCCTCAAGAGCCTTAATCTTTTCTTCTATCATTTTGAAGGCAGCTTCCACAGAGAAGCTCTGCTCTTCGTCATTTGTTTTCTTTCTTGCTGTCATATTTACCTCAGTTTCTGTCAATCAAACGACTGCCTGTGACTGTTGCCTCGATGGCACCGTCAGTCACATAAACTTCTATCATATCGCCCTCTGAAACATCCGAGGTGCTTCTGACATTCCTACCCTTTTTATCAGTGGTGTAGGAATATCCGCCCTTAAGTCTGTCCAGGGGAGATAAGCCCTTAAGCTTCTCGATATCAATATCCAGCCTGTGGCGAAGAGAAACTATTCGCCTGTCCATCAGGGCCTTCAGTGTATCTTCATACTGATCCATGCGAAGATACTGTTCCTTTATCTTACCGGCAGGGCTAAGGAGCCGCAGGGTCTCTGCAAAGCGCTCTGTCCTATGCCTGTAGCCGCTTATCTTCTTATCCATATTTTTGTACAGGAGGGCTGAATAATCCTCCAGATCCTGCACAAATCTTTCGTACTCAAAAACAGCTATCTCCGCAGCCGCAGATGGTGTGGGAGCTCTTCTGTCCGAGACAAAATCTGCAATTGTGGTATCTGTTTCATGTCCAACTGCTGAAATGATCGGAATGGGACAGTCAAAAATAGCCTGTGCGACTATTTCCTCATTGAATGCCCATAAATCTTCAATAGAACCTCCGCCTCGTCCAACGATGATCACGTCCACCTTTTGCTGTGCTAAGGTCTCTATGCCCCTGACAATACTCTCAGCGGCCTGATCTCCCTGTACGATGGCAGGATAAAGAATAATCTGAATATGTGGATTTCGCCTGGTCGCAACATTGATAATATCACGAACAGCTGCCCCGGTAGGAGCGGTCACAACCCCAAGAGTTCTTATAAATGTCGGAATCGGCTGCTTGTACTCCTGTGCAAACATGCCCTGTTCCGATAACTTCTTCTTTAACTCCTCATACTTCTCAAAAAGAGCACCGGCTCCATCAAGCTCCAGCTGTCTGGCATAAAGCTGATATTTGCCGTCTCTCTCATACACGGTAACCGAACCGGTTGCCTTGACCTGCTGGCCTTCCTTCATTCTGAATCTAAGGCCGCCCCGCTCAGCATCTGAGCGAAACATGACACAGGAAATAGCCCCTCCGGCATCCTTAAGGGTGAAATAAATATGGCCGGAGGAATGATATTTGCAATTGCTCACCTCTCCCTTGATGGTTATGGCTCTTAGGAGAAAATCCTGAGTGAACATATTTTTTACATATGCATTAACCTGTGAGACTGTATATTCACTGCGCAAATTTAGCTAACACTCCGTTTACGAAGGCCGGTGAACCGTCCTGTCCATACTTCTTGGCAAGCTCCACCGCCTCGTTGATGGCTACTCCTGTAGGTACGGATTCATCATATTTGATCTCGTACACAGCAAGTCTGATAATTGTAAGGTCCACCTTGGCCATACGACCGGTGTCCCATCCTTTGGTCTTCTCATTGATCGCTGCATCTATCTCTTCAAGCTTCTCAGCGATCTTCTCATATTTATCTCTGATATAATCAGCATCAGCCTTGGAAAACTCCACATCACCTGTGGTTGCATAGAGCTCTTCCTGCTCTGCCATATCTTCGATCGGATTAAATTCTACACGAAAGAGAAGCTCAAATATCTTCTCTCTCAGCATGCTTCTATTCATCATATTGTCCATTCCTAATATTGTTAAAGGTTGTCAGTTTCATGACTTAGGCATTGTGATTCCGGCAATTCTTACATTGACGTCTGTAACATCAAGGCCTGTCATATTCTCGATGGTTGTCTGAACCCTTGTCTGAACCTGTTGACATGTTGCAGGAATATTGAATCCGTAAGCCATCATCAGCGCAAGATCCACCTTAACCTCAGAAGCATTAACAACTACCTTGGCTCCCTTGTTAAGATTCTTTCTGCTGACCTTCTCAAGAATATCACTTGTATAATTGCCGGCCATAGCAGATACTCCGTCAACTTCAAGAGCTGCAAGAGCTGCAATTCTTGCCACTACATCATCAGCAATCTTGACTGTTCCAACCTCAGCTAATTCTTTTCCCATTATACATACCTCGCATAAATTTTGTATAAACATACATATTCAGTATATCACATTATAGCCAGAATATCATAGTTTTGGTATCTGCAAATGTTGTATAGGAAACTACACTTGTTTCATCATGCAGATAATTGAATACTCCTCTGTCCGTAATGAGCATCTGGAACAGTGCATCATATACGGCATCGGAAGCACATTTAATAGTCACGCTGTCGCTTCCGTCAGCATAGCGTCTCTCGAAAAGTTCCCTGACAAGAGCAGGCTCCGCGTAAGTAAAATACTCATCTTCCCTCACATAATAATTGTCCTTCATGCTATTGCAGGTAGGCATATAGATCAGGTCTGATATCTGGTGATTCCTGCTGATCTCCTGAGTGGAAACATTGAGATAATCATAGTTCACCGCAGGAAACTTGGTGCTGTCCGCAGTCTCTCCGGAGCTGGTCTGATAGGAGGCATCTCCCCAGGTCACATCCATGTAGTAATATGCATCGTTGCACAAAACCAGATTCCAGGCATGCCTGATACCTGTGGCATTCTTGGTGGTCACCGTGCCTGTCACAAGAGTACAGGGTATTCCCAGCTTGTTCAAAAGATACTGAGCCGCCTTGGAGTAACCGTTGCAGACGCTCCTGCCGTCTATGAATACAGAGCAGATATTCTGATTGTCCACTGCATCCACGTCATAGTCGGTGTTCTCTATAATATAGTCATATACATATTTGATTGCATAATAATCATCTGTGGAGGAAGGAGCTCCCGCAAGACAGGCATTAACAGCCTCATTAACAAGCTTCTGTCTTCTTTCCACCTCTTCCTTGTCATACAGATAATTGCCGGTAAAAGTAATCTTGGTGACCACATCATCCAGAGTGTAGTTGGTATACTGATATCCATCCACGTAGAAAATCTCGGGATGATCTGCCATTACATAGTCAAAGACCAGTTCTATGGCCTCATCACTGGTGGTGGAAACAGGAATATCCTCTCCAAGCCCCTGCATGATAATGAGAAGCTCCGCATAAAGAGTCTTGCCTGATCCGGTAAGCCTCTCATAAGCGTAATTGCCTTCCTGCTGTCTTTTTACAGTCTCAAGGCTCTCCTCGGTTATGCCGATCTTCTCCCGGGCTGAACGAAGTCTTTCATCTGTTTCCGAATCCTTGATCTTCTTGTAACTGGATATGAAAACAGAATCATCACCGCCGCTGTCTCCCTGGGCAGCTCGTTCCTCAGACAGCACAGCGCCGTCGTTCATGCCGGTTCCGGTCTCAGACACCGAAGCCGCATCCTCATTGTTCTCCTGATAGTACACATTGGGTGCACCGGCAGGAGTATCTTCCGAAATCACATAGGAATACTCAGTAGCAGAAGAAGCCTCTTCATCCTCATCCTCATAAACATCAGGATTACGGATTCCGAGGTCCCTAAGATACTGATCCCATGCCTCACTGCTGCAGCCCGACAGCATACAGGCCGAAATAATAACACTGCTCATTAAGGCAGTGACTTTTTTAAAACCATAATGCCTTTTAAGCAAATATTTTCCCCTCAATGAAAAAATTAGTTCTTCTTAAACTCAGAAAGAACAAGCCCCTTATTTCTTTCCATGGTCATGCCGACACTCCACTCATTTATGAAAAGAAGCAGTGGTCTGTCGTGCATATCCTTGATCTTCTTCATGTCAGAAGTACCTACAAGTGTTGTCATATCTATATCGTCGTTATCAACCCATCTGATATATTCATAGGGCAGACTTTCCAATATTATGTCTACATTGTACTCGCTCTCAAGTCTGAATTTCAAGACATCAAACTGAAGGACACCTACAACGCCTACGATGATCTCCTCAAGGCCTGTATTGAACTCCTGGAATATCTGAATGGCGCCTTCCTGAGCTATCTGAGTGATACCCTTGACGAACTGTTTGCGCTTCATGGTATCAACCTGTCTTACCCTTGCAAAGTGCTCGGGAGCGAAGGTAGGAATTCCCTCGTATACAATGTTCTCCTTGGGCATACATACTGTATCTCCGATGGAGAAGATTCCGGGATCAAATACACCCATGATATCTCCGGCATAGGCCTCGCTGAGAATCTTTCTCTCATCAGCCATAAGCTGCTGAGGCTGTGAAAGACGCATAACCTTGCCGCTCTGAACATGCTTAACTTCCTTGTCGGCGTCATATCTTCCTGAACAGATACGCATAAATGCTACTCTGTCTCTGTGAGCCTTGTTCATGTTGGCCTGGATCTTGAATACGAAAGCTGAAAAATCTCTGTCAAGAGGATCGATAACCTCTCCGTCAGCTGAGGTTCTTCCTGTAGGAGGAGTAGCCATCTTAAGGAAGTGATGAAGGAACAGCTCTACACCGAAGTTCTGAAGAGCAGATCCAAAGAACACGGGAGTAAGCTGTCCTGCTCTTACCTTCTCAAGATCATACTCTGCTCCTGCTCCGTCCAAAAGCTCGATCTCGCCCACCAGCTTGTCATAAGCATCCTGGCCGATCTCGCTGTCTATCATTGCCTTATCGTCAAGTCCGATGATGGTCTCTTTTCCTTCCTTGGTTCCCTTCTGGGTCTCAGAGAAAGTAACGATATGTCCCTCTCTTCTGTCGTAGATACCCTTGAAGTTCTTACCTGAGCCGATGGGCCAGTTCATAGGGCATGTGGCGATTCCAAGATTGTTCTCGATATCATCAAGAAGATCAAAGGTGTCCATGGCATCTCTGTCCAGCTTGTTGATGAATGTAAAGATCGGAATATGGCTCATGGCGCAGACCTTGAAGAGCTTCCTGGTCTGGGCCTCAACACCCTTGCTGGCATCTATTACCATGACTGCTGAGTCCGCAGCCATAAGTGTACGATAGGTATCCTCTGAGAAATCCTGGTG
>JAEEGF011772524.1_pt1 | contig 18821 bp, 14 predicted proteins | sample 9134171 | NCBI WGS metagenome assembly JAEEGF01 (sample SAMN16246542, study PRJNA631951) | gut metagenome | biome: gut microbiome; feature: rumen; material: AP-attached | host: Bos | place: Iran: Karaj | collected 2018-10
GCAGTAGGAAGCATGGTTGAAACTGCAGTAAAGGCAGGGGAAATCCTTCTGAAAAAGGGCATAAAAATAGATGTAGCCGATATGAGATCGGTAAAGCCTTTTGATGAGGAGATTGCTCTTGAAGGAGCTAGTGCGCCGCTTGTTGTTACAATGGAGGAAAATGTACTCTCTGGAGGTTTTGGAGAGCATATTGATAGCTTCTACGAAAACAGGGGAATAAAGACAGGAGTGTTAAATATCGCATTCCCTGATAAATTTATCGAGCACGGCGAAGTCGGAGAACTCCTTAAGATATATGAAATGGATGCGGCATCGGTTGCTGATAGAATAGAAAAGAGAATCAAACAGGAGAATTAAAGCAGTATGGAAGACAATCAGGAATTTACTGCAGAAAATAGCATAGAAAAGAAAAAGGTAAAGCCAGCAAAGGAGCCTAAGGAAAGGCTTGATGTTCTTTTAGTGCAAAGGGGCTTTTTTACTTCAAGAGAAAGAGCTAAGGCCTCTATAATGGCTGGTGAGGTATTTGTCAATAACCAGAGAGAAGATAAGGCAGGCTCTACCTTTGGAATTTATAGCGCAATAGAAGTAAAGGGTGCTAAAATGAAATATGTAAGCCGCGGAGGCTATAAGCTTGAAAAGGCAATTAATAGCTTTGGAATAAGCCTTGAGGGAAAGACCTGCATGGATGTAGGTTCATCTACAGGAGGCTTTACAGACTGCATGCTGCAGGGCGGCGCAGTAAAGGTGTTTGCTGTTGATGTCGGTACTAATCAGCTAGCTTACAAACTCAGGGTAGATGAGAGAGTTGTGAGCATGGAAAAGACAAATGTCAGGTATCTAGAGGCAAGTACTCTTCCTTCTTTAGTGGACTTTGTTTCGATTGATGTGGCGTTTATTTCTCTTACAAAAATACTCGAAAATGTTCGTACCTTTATGAAGGATGGTGCAGAAATAGTATGCCTTATAAAGCCTCAGTTTGAGGCTGGTAGAGAAAAGGTCGGAAATAAGGGCGTTGTAAAGGATAAAAAGGTGCATGAAGAGGTAATATGCAATGTACTTACCTTTGCTTGCAGCAGCGGCTTTGAGCTCTTAGGACTGGAATTTTCACCTATTAAGGGACCAGAGGGAAATATAGAGTATCTTCTTTATGCAAGGGCTGCAGAGGGCACTTTAGATAAAGAAAAGGCGGAGCCTGCAGATGGAGCCTTAGGTGAAGAGGCGGAGCCTGCAGATGGAACTTTAGGTAAAGGTGCAGAGCCTATGGATGAGAACAAAATAAAGAAGTGGGCAGCAGATATAGTAAAGAAGGCTCATGATGAGCTTGACAAATAAACAAAAAATAAAGATGGAGCCATAAGTGGAACGTTTTTGTATTATAACCAATAGAAGCAAGGATGAAGAGCTTGCAGTTACTAATGAGGTAGCAGAATACTTAAAAAGCAAGGGAAAGTTTGTTTTTGTAGCCCAGGAGGAGTGTCAGTGCGAAAAGGGCTGCTATACAGATGTGGAAAAATTACCTGAAAATATTGAATGTATCATAGTCATTGGCGGAGATGGAACTCTTCTTGAGGCTTCGCAGGATCTTCAAAAAACGAATATTCCTATAGTTGGCATAAATAAAGGAACTGTAGGCTTTTTAGCAGATATAGAAGCTGAGGATTATGCCTCTGCGCTAGATGACATAATAGAAGGCAATTTCAGAATTCAGAACCATATGAGGCTTGACGCGACCGTATTCAGAAAAACTCCTGATAAAAAGGGGAATGGAGCAAGAGGTAGTGCTTTAAATGATGTTACCATTACAAGATACGGTTTTTCAAGAATAATAAGTACCGCTGTATATGTCAATGATGTGTACATGACGACTTATAAGGGAGATGGTGTGATAGTTTCAACTCCTACGGGCTCGACAGGCTATAATTTATCAGCTGGAGGACCTGTTTGTGACCCGGCCCTTTACAGCATAATAATAACACCTATATGTCCGCACTCGCTTACAGCAAGGTCTGTAATACTTCCAGCAGATGCAAAAATTACAATAAAGGTAGATGTAAGCAAAAAGACTCAGGAAAATGAAGCGGTAGTTTCAATAGACGGTGAAATGATTTCAGAGCTTAGTGCAGGCGGATACGTAGAAATAAAGAAATCAGATATAGATACTAAGATAATTAAGTTCAAAAGAACCAGCTTCATGCAGATAATCAGCGAAAAGCTCGGCAAGTAAGGAGCGCAGTGCAGAGGTAGAGGAATGAAGGACAGAAGAGAAAGAATTGTTGAGTTGATCAATGAAAAAAGAGTGGAGACTCAGGAGGAATTAGCAGCAATCCTTTCAGCAGAGGGCTATAAGGTCACTCAGGCTACTATTTCAAGAGACATAAGAAGACTTGGCATCAGAAAGGTAGTATCAGCAGAGGGCAGGCAGTATTATGTTGCAGGAGATAACACAAGAAGCGGCAGCATTGATAATTATGCAAGGATTTTAAAAGAAGGCTTTAGAAGTGCAGATACTGCCGGAAATATTCTGGTCATCAGAACGCTTAGCGGGCTTGCTAGCGGAGTTGCAGCGGCTCTTGATGCCATGGATCTTGAAGGGTTAGTTGGCACCATTGCAGGTGATGATACCATCATGATTGCGATAAAAACACCGCAAGAGGCTGAAAATATTAAAAAAATAATTGAAGGTATTGCAAGAAAGTAAAAAAACACCTATTCTTCTTTTGGTGAGTAAAAAAAACTTGAAAGAATGCGCCTGAGGTGGTAGAATAGGTTGTACGCTATATATTAATAAAAGAAATGAAGGAGATATATTTATGTCAGGGCATAACAAATTTTCGAACATTAAGCACAAGAAGGAAGCTAATGATGCTGCAAAGGGAAAGATCTTTACCAAGATGGGAAGAGAAATTGCAGTAGCAGTAAAAGAAGGCGGACCTGATGTTAACAATAATTCAAAGCTTAAGGATATTGTTGCAAAGGCAAAGGCTGCAAATATGCCAAATGATACAATCGAGAGAAGTATCAAAAAGGCAGCAGGAGAAGGTGCTAATGTAGATTATGAGGCAGTTACATATGAAGGACATGGCCCAGCAGGAGTTTCAATCATAGTTGAAGGTCTTACAGATAATCGTAACAGAACAGCATCAGACGTTAAGGCAGCATTCTCAAAGGGAGATGGAAGTCTTGGAACTCCAGGCAGCTGCTCATTCATGTTTGATGAAAAGGGTGTTATCATCATAGATAAAGAAGAGTGCGAGCTTGAAGAGGATGATCTTACAATGATAGCACTCGATGCAGGCGCAGATGACTTTATTGCTGAGGATGAGGATTATGTTGTTTATACAACTCCAGATGGCTTCCACGAGGTTCGTGAAAAGCTTGAGGCTGAGGGAATCCCAATGCTTGATGCAGATGTAAAGATGGTTCCTCAGAACTATGTAGATGTTACAGATCCAGAGGCAGTTAAGAAGATCCGCAGAATCCTTGCTCTTCTTGAAGAGAGTGATGACGTTCAGAATGTATATACTAACTGGAACGAACCAGACGACGATGAGGAATAATTAAAATACCTCTAGAAGACTTATTTTTTAAGCTCCACCATAGAAATAAAAATGCAGCCGGGTAACGGCTGCATTTTCGAGGGGGAGTATTTATGAAAAAAGTTATCAAAACTTAGAAATTATCGTATTTAGTTCTGTTTGATTTGTTATGAGCACATTATAGTGGTTAATTGTGTATTTGTGGTGTATTAAATGTTAACGTTTTGTGAATTATGATATAGCTTTGAAGGTGGCTTATTCTTAACTTAAGTGAATGCCTCTAAATTCGCTAAAATGAAAGGAGCAGCAGCTTTAGTATGCTGAAATCACTGCATGTAAAGGATCTTGCCATAATTGATGAGGCACAGGTCGAATTTGGAAATGGATTAAATGTTATCACCGGTGAAACTGGTGCCGGAAAATCAATGGTAATAGGAAGCGTTAATATAGCTCTTGGAGGAAAATTCTCTAAAGAGATGATACGAAACGGCGCAGACTCTGCTAGCGTTGAGATGGAATTTGAAGCAAAGGATAAAAGAGTTGACGAAAAGCTAGAGGAATTGGAGCTTCCAGTTAATTCGGGCTCTGTTCTCATTTCAAGAAGAATCAGCGAAAGCGGGAAAAGCGTAATCAGAATTAATGGAGAGCAGGCCTCTGTAAAGGACATAAAAGAGCTCTCGCCAATGCTCATTAACATTCATGGTCAAAGAGAGCATTTCTCTTTGCTATCGGAAGAAAAACAGCTAAAGCTTGTGGATGATTATGCAGGGGAATCTGTAGCTAAATTACTCTCAAGGGTTTACGAGGAATATAAAAAATATTCTGCTTTAAAGGAAGAGCTTTCAAAAACTGAAATCAGTGATGAGGAAAGACTTAGAGAGCTCTCATACATAGATTTTGCACTTAGTGAAATTGATGCGGCAGCGCTTAAGGAGGGCGAAGAGGAGGAGCTTGCTGAAAGGCATAAAATTCTATCTAATTCGGCTAATATAAGAGAGGCGCTAGGTCTTGTATATTCTCTCATATCAGAGGGAAATGAGAATGCATCTTCAGTTTATGACAGCCTTGGGGAAGCACAGAGAGCTATGTCAAGGGTTTCTTCACTTGATGAGAAGCTTTCAGAGCTATCAGATGAGCTTTTTGATGCAGCAGATCTTATCGATACCTTCAGCAGAGATGTCAATGCCTATCTTAATGATATGGATGATGGCGAAGAGCTTTCTGAAGTAACTGAAAGACTTGATTTAATAAGAGAAATTCTTAAAAAATACGGCGGATCTGTAGAAAATGTACTCAAATTTAAAAAAGAGTGCGAAGAAAAAAAGCAGAAATATGAGGATTATGAAAATTATCAGAATGACCTAAAGAGGAAGCTTGTAAAGTGCGAGGAGGATTTGAAAAATGCCTCGGATAAGCTCTCAAAGGAAAGAAAAAAGGCGGCAAAGGAGCTCTCAAAGAAAATAGAAGAGGCTCTGATAGGACTTAATTTCTTATCAGCTAGCTTTGAAATAAGGGTTTTAGAAAATGAGAAATTTTCCTCTAAGGGTACTGATTCAGTATGCATATATCTTTCAACTAATCCGGGTCAGAAGCCAATGCCTATGGATAAGGTGGCATCAGGCGGTGAGCTTTCAAGAATAATGCTTGCAATAAAGTCTGTGCTTGCGGATAAGGATGATATAGAAGCATTGATATTTGATGAAATAGATACAGGTATTAGTGGAAGAACTGCAGAAAAGGTTGCAGAAATGCTTAGCAGATTGGGTATGGGACATCAGGTAATCTGCATTACGCATCTTCCACAGATTGCATCGATGGCAGATACTCATTATATGATTGAAAAGCATGCAGATGGCGGTTTTACTGCATCAAGTGTTTATCAGCTAGATGAAGAAGGAATGGTACAGGAAATTGCAAGACTTACTTCCGGAGCTAAGATTACAGAATCTGGAATTGAGAATGCAAGAGAAATGAAAAAACTAGCCAAGGAGTTCAAAAAAGGCTAATTATAATGTATAAATAAATGGAGGGCTATATGAAAAACATATTGTTTGTAGCATCTGAGTGTACACCATTCGTTAAGACAGGAGGTCTTGCAGACGTTGTAGGATCACTTCCTAAAGAACTTAACAAAAATGACTTTGATGTCAGAGTAATGATACCTAAGTATATGATGATACCTGACAGATTTAAGCAGGAGATGAAGTATATAAATAGCTTCTATATGCCTATTCATGGAAAAGACCAGTATGTTGGTATTCTTACAATGGAATATGATGGAATTACCATTTATTTCATTGATAATGAATGGTATTTTTCGGGTGCAAAGCCTTATGGTGATGTATTAGGAGATCTTGAAAAGTTTGCATTCTTTAGCAAGGCTGCACTTTCAGCACTTCCAGTAATCGGCTTTAGACCTGATATCATACATTGTCATGACTGGCAGACAGGACTTGTTCCGGTTTATTTACATGACTCCTTCCAGGGCGGCGAATTCTACCGCGGAATTAAGACTGTAATGACTATTCATAATCTTAAATTCCAGGGCGTTTACGATAAAAAGACAATTCAGGCTATTACAGGACTTTCTGATTATTATTTTACTCCTGATAAGCTTGAAGCATATTCTGATGCAAATTACCTTAAGGGCGGAATTGTATATGCAGACTATGTAACTACAGTTTCAGACTCTTATGCTAATGAAATAAAGATGCCATTCTACGGCGAAGGTCTTGATGGCCTAATGAATGCCAGATCAAATTGCCTTTCAGGAATTGTAAATGGTATTGATTATAATGAGTGGAATCCGGAAACTGACAGACTCATTTTCCAGAATTATAATGCAAGAACCTTCCGTAAGGAAAAGGTAAAGAATAAGATTGAATTCCAGAAGCAGCAGGGCCTTGATGTAAATCCTGATATTTTCATGATCGGTATTGTTTCAAGACTTACTGACCAGAAGGGCTTAGATCTTGTCGAATGTGTAATAGAGCAGATCTGCCAGAGCGATGTACAGCTTGTTGTACTCGGAACAGGAGATCCAAAGTATGAGAATCTTTTCAGACATTATGACTGGAAGTATCATAATAGAGTATCTTCTAGCATATTCTTCTCAAATGACCGTTCTCATATGATCTATGCTTCTTGTGATGCATATCTTATGCCATCACTCTTTGAGCCATGTGGTCTTAGTCAGCTCATTTCACTGCGTTATGGAACTGTTCCTATCGTTCGTGAAACAGGAGGACTTCGCGATACAGTTATTCCATACAATCAGTATGAAGGAACAGGTACAGGCTTCTCATTTGCAAACTATAATGCTCATGAAATGCTTGGTACAATTAATTATGCAAAGGATGTTTATTACAATCATAAGCGTGAGTGGAATAAGCTTATAGACAGAGGCATGGCTGCTGATTTCTCATGGGCTAGCTCAGCTAGAAAATATGAGGATATCTATTACAGATTATAATAAGCACTTTGTTATGTGAAGGTGTTTAAGAACGTTTAATTAAATGTAAAGAAAAGGCGTTTAATAGTGCCTGATAAATTAGAAAAGGGAAAATATTGTAGATAAATAAGCCAGAAAGCCCCAGCTCCGCGAAAATCTAGATTTTAGGTTTTTTCGGGGCTAAGGGTTATTTTGGTGTAATTTTTTTATTTTAAAAAGTGAGGTATGATTATGAAGTTATCAGCTCTACTTGCAGATGTAAGGGAATATGAAATAATAGATGAAAAAGGTGCCTTAGATCTAGACACAGCAGGAATTGAAATATCAGATCTTATTTATGATTCAAGAAAGGTCATCTCTGATAGTGCATTTTTTTGTATAACCGGCGCAAGAAGTGATGGTAATTCATACGTGAGCAGTGCAATAAAAAGCGGAGCAAGCGTAATTATTTCAGAAAAGGACATTGAAGGAATAAAGGCAGCAGACCCAGAGTATGAGAGCTGTGAAAAGAAGGTTCCTGTAATAAGAGTAAAGGATGCAAAAAAGGCTTTAGCTCTTATGTCAGCAGCGTACTTTGATTATCCTGCAAAAAAGCTTGTTACCATTGGAATAACAGGAACCAAGGGAAAGACTACCACCACCTATATGGTATATTCAGCTCTTATGCATGCTGGTGTAAAAACCGGATTAATAGGAACCATTAATACCATAATCGGTGATACCGTAATAAAGTCGAATAATACTACACCTATTTCATATCTTGTTGAAAAGTACTTTGCCGACATGGTAAAGGCTGGATGTAAGTGTGTAGTAATGGAGGTTTCATCTCAGGCCTTTTTACTTGATAGAGTATATGGAATAAATTTTGATATAGGTGTATTTACAAATATTTCTCCAGACCATATAGGACCTGGAGAGCATGATAGCTTTGAGGATTATATGCGTTGCAAAGGAATGCTCTTTAAGCAGTGCAATATGGGCATTGTAAACGGCGATGAAGAGCTGCTTGATAAGGTTCTTGAAGGACATACCTGCAAATTAGAGAGCTATGGCATTGATCCTAAAAATGATATTTATGCAAGTGACATAAAGCTTAATACTGAGGATGCAACTCTTTCAGTAAATTATAAGCTTTCAGAGAAAAAGCAGGTAGGAAGCATTCCATTTGACTTTGATATTACAGTGGATATTCCTGGAAGATTTTCAGTTTATAACTCTCTTTGTGCAGTGGCAATAATAAGACACCTTGAAGAACTTTCAATTTCTGAACTGGCAAAAGAGGATAAGGAAAAATACAGCGTTTTAAAGGGAATAACTAAAGATGACATAAAGGCATCTTTAAAGAAGGTTTCGGTACCTGGAAGAATACAGATGGTGCCGGTTTCAAAGAAATTCTCTGTGATGGTGGATTATGCACATAATGCAGTCAGCCTCGAGACACTTCTTACTACACTTAAGGAATACAATCCTAAGAGACTTGTGTGTGTGTTTGGCTGCGGCGGAAACAGAGCAAAGGATAGACGCTATGGTATGGGCGAAGTATCATCAAAATATGCAGACCTTACTATAGTAACTTCAGACAATCCACGTTTCGAGAAGCCTTCAGAGATAATAGATGACATAATTGTTGGGATTAAAAGAGCAAACGGCAGATATGTAACGATTGAAGATAGGGAAGATGCAATTTATTATAGCCTTGAGCATGCAAGATGTGGCGACCTTATTGTGGTTGCTGGTAAGGGACATGAGGATTATCAGGAAATAAAGGGCGTAAAGCATCATATGGATGATGTGGAAATAATAAAGGCAGCTGCTGAAAAGCTCGATAAGCAGGGAAGACTTTTATAATGGCAAAATATGCAGACATTATAGTAGATATTTCAAATGGTAATTTAGATAAGACCTTCCAGTATGAAATACCGGAGGGGCTTATGGGGAGAGTTAAAATAGGCTCTCAGGTAATGATTCCCTTTGGAAATGGAAATAGAAAGATAAAGGGCTTTGTGCTCGGAATATCCTCAGAGCCAAAGATCGCTCCTGAAAAGATAAAGGCCATAGCCGAGGTGCCAAAGACAGGAAAGATTGTTGAAAGTGAGCTGATAGAGCTTGCTGCCTTCATTAAAAGAAGCTTTGGTTCGACAATGAATGATGCCTTAAAGACAGTGCTTCCTGTAAAAAGAGAGATAAAGCAGAAACAGGATAGATATGCGGCTGTTATCGTAGGAGAGGCTGAAGCTAGAGAGGCTTTATCAATAGCTAGAAAGAAAAAGCATGTACAGAAGGTGAGAGCCTTAGAATATCTGATAGAGCATACTTATTCTAATACCGCTTCAAAAGCTGAAGCAGGTAGGGATAATAAAATCTCAAGCAAAAAGATAGATAGAGCCCTGGAAAATGAAGCCGCCGCCCAAAAGATAAATGGAGCTTCGGACAGAAAATATATAAAAATTATGCCTGAACTTGATTTTACAAAAAGCGTCCTGGACTCTTTGGTAAAATCTGGAATCATAGATGTAAGAAATGAAAAAGTAGATAGACTTCCGCAGATGCCGGAAATGGTAAAAAGAGATAGACCGGTGCTGAATGAAGAGCAGCAGGCCATTGTAGATGACATATATGTCAGAATGGACCATAATGATCTAAAGCCTTCACTTATATACGGCGTTACAGGAAGCGGAAAGACAGAAGTATATCTAAACATAATAGAAAATGTTATAAGTACTGGTAAGCAGGTAATAATGCTTATTCCAGAAATATCGCTCACCTTTCAGAATGTGAATCTTTTCAGAATGAGATTTAAGGACAGAGTTTCCTTTATGCATTCAAAGCTTTCATTAGGAGAAAGAAGTGATCAGGCTAGAAAGGCTGAAGAGGGCAGCATTGATATAATGATAGGACCTCGTTCTGCGCTTTTTACGCCGTTTAAGAATTTAGGACTCATCATCATAGATGAGGAGCAGGAGAGCAGCTACAAAAGCGAAAATCCGCCTAAATACCATGCAAGAGAGGTTGCAGAAAAAAGAGCCGAGCTTGCTGGTGCCATGCTGATACTAGGAAGTGCAACACCTTCTTTAGAGAGCTTTTTGCGTGCAAAGCAGGGCAGGTATAAGCTATATAAGCTGAGTAAAAGAGCAGTTGAAGGAGCAAGCCTTCCAAAGGTCTCAATCGTTGACATGAGGGCTGAGCTTAGAGATGGCAATACTACGATGTTTTCTAGAGAGCTCCTGAATGATATGAATAAGACCCTTGCAGAAGGCGGACAGACAATGCTTTTTATTAATAGAAGAGGCTATATGTCATGCATATCCTGCAGAAGCTGCGGTGAGGTCATTAAATGTCCGCACTGTGAGGTCTCAATGACTTATCATACTAATGGAAAGCTTGTATGCCACTACTGCGGCTATACAATACCTATGCCTGGTGAATGCCCTAATTGTAAGTCAAAGCTTATAGGAGGCATGAATGGCGGTACTGAAAAGGTGGAAAATAGTGTAAAAAAATTCTTTCCTGCCGCAAGGATACTCAGGATGGATGCCGATACCACAAGGGGGAAGGACGATATAAATAATATCGTAAGCAGCTTTTCAAAGGGAGAAGCTGATATTCTGATAGGCACCCAGATGATAGTTAAGGGACATGATTTTAAGAAGGTAAGACTGGTTGGAATATTAGCAGCAGACATTTCACTTCATGCATCTGATTTTAGAAGTGCAGAAAGAACTTTTGATTTATTAGCTCAGGCAGCCGGAAGAGCTGGAAGAGATAAGGCGAGTGGAAAGGTCGTAATTCAGACCTACCAGCCTGAGAATTACAGCATAGTAAATGCTGCAACTGAAAACTATGATAAATTCTTTGAAAATGAAATAGCTTTTAGAAAGGCAGCGCAGTATCCGCCTGTTATGAACATGCTTGCGGTAGCTTGTTATTCAAAAAATGAGCAGGCAGCTTCTGCCGCAGTCGAATGGCTGCATGCCATAGCAGAGAAAGCACCTATTTCCGGAATCAGGGTATATAATGTCGGAAAGCATACCGTTTATAAGGTTGCAGACGTATATAGAAAGAGATTTTTTGTTAAATGCACAGATTATGAAAAGCTTGCAGATTTAAAGGATATCCTTGAAAAAAGGATAATTGATAGAGGGGGACTTGGCAGTGCAACTGCACAGTTCGACTTTAACCCGTTAGATAGTTATTAATGAGTAATTGTGATTTTATCACAGAAAATACACTCGTTTATTATAAAGTATACTGAGAGGCATACTATAATATGCCGTAATATGGCAGAGCAAATAAAATAGGATTATGCTGATTTGGTAATGCTATAACAATATCAAAACAACATACGGAGGAATAAAAAATGGCACTTAGAACAGTTAGGGAAATCGGAGATCCAATTCTTGAAAAGAAGGCAAAGCCTGTTAAGGAAATCAACGATCATTTAAGAGAGCTTATAAATGATATGTTTGATACCATGTACGAGACAGGAGGTGTAGGTCTTGCTGCACCACAGATCGGAATACTTAAAAGACTTGTAGTAATTGATTGCGGAAACGAGGATGGAACAGAAAATCCTATCGTTCTTATTAATCCGGAAATCATTGAAAAGGATGGCGAGCAGACAGGCTATGAGGGCTGTCTTTCAGTACCTGGAAAAATGGGCATTGTTACCCGTCCGAACCATGTAAAGGTAAAGACAATGACTCTTGATGGAAAAGAAGAAATCCTCGAGGGAACAGAGCTATTAGCTAGGTGCTTCTGTCATGAAATCGATCACCTTGATGGTGTACTTTATACTACGAAGGTAGAGGGTGAGCTCGTAGATTCTAACAGCATGTCAGAGGATGATGAGCAGTAAAAGAAGTTAATGGAGAGTTAGCATAAAGCTAGCGTATTGTTAGAAGAGAGTCAGTAAAGAACTAGTGAAGTGTTAGTAGAGAGTTAGCATAGAGCTATTGAAGTGTTAGTGAAGGAGTAAATATATGTCTAAAAGAGTCCTTTTTATGGGAACCCCGGAAATTGCAGCTATTATATTTGAAAAGCTCATTGCAGCAAAGGATGAGCTTGATATAGAGATAATAGGTGCTGTTACTCAGCCTGATAAGCCAAAGGGACGCGGAATGGAAATGAAGTTCTCTGAGGTGAAGGAGGTTGCACTTAAGAATAATATCCCGGTATATCAGCCGGTTAAAGTAAAGGAAGAGGAATTTATAAAGGTCTATGAGGAGCTTGCACCAGAGCTTGTAATAGTAGCTGCCTTTGGTCAGATTCTGCCAAAGAAGGTACTTGATTTGCCAAAATACGGCTGCATAAATGTACATACCTCGCTTCTTCCAATGTACCGCGGCGCTGCGCCTATACAGTGGGCTGTAATAGACGGTCAGAAATACTCAGGCGTTACCATAATGTACATGAATGAGGGCCTTGATACAGGTGATATAATTTTACAGGAAAAGATAGAGCTTGCTGCAGATGAAACAGGCGGAAGTCTTTATGATAAGCTTGCTGCAATGGGCGGTGATGTTCTTATAAAGGCCGTTGCTGAGATTTTTGCAGGCAGGGTAAATAGAATTCCTCAAGAGGGTGAAACCTGTTATGCAAAGATGCTAAATAAAGAGCTTGGACATATTGATTATAAAAAGAGCGCAGTGGAAATTGAAAGGCTTGTAAGGGGCCTTTTCCCATGGCCAGGAACCTTCTCCTTCATAAATGGAAAGACCTTAAAGATAAAAAAGGTGAGGGTCGTTCATAATAGCGAGCTATCAGGCGAAAACTCAGAGTTAAAGCCTGGTGAGATCTTTAATGTTACCAAGAAGAGCTTTTTTGTAAATACCAAAGGCGGAGCACTTGAAATTACAAGGCTTCAGCTTGAAGGTAAGAAGGAAATGGATACTGAGAGCTTCCTTCGCGGTTATAAAATAGAAAATGGAAATATGCTTGAATAATTATAAAAGAGATAAGGGGAATGTGGATGAATGCACGTGAAGAAGCATTGAAAATCACTATGAGCGTTCTTTTTGATGGATGCTTTTTAAATGATGCATTGAAAAAGGTGAGTGTAAATGAGCATACAGCCTTTGTGACAAGACTATCTAAAATGACAGTTGAACGCAGCATTACCCTTGATTTTGCTATTGAAAAGGCATCAAATATTAAATTAGATAAGCTAGATAGACTTATTCTCGGGATACTTAGGATTTCAGTCTGTCAGCTGCTATATTTTGATATAAGACCGGCAGCAGTCTGTGATGAAGCGGTAAAGCTGTCTTCTAAAGTAAATCACGGCGCTTATACAGGCTATGTAAATGCGGTATTAAGGAACATTTCAGAGAGAGCAGGGCAGAATAAAAATTATATTGCTGAGCTTACAAGAAGCCTGCCAGCAGAAAAGAGAATGTCCATAAATTATAGCATGCCGCAGTGGATTGTAAGCCTCTTTATAAAGGAATACGATGAAAAGACTGCAGCTAGGATATTTAAACAGTTTTTAGCAGAAAAGCCGTTATGCGTGAGATTTTCAGAAAAAAACTACAGGCTCTATAAAGAGAAAGCTTCTACTTCTACTGTAGAGAATGAGCTAATTGAGGAATATATTTTAGAACTAAAGGAAAAAGGAATTTCTGCAAGAAAAGGAAATTATGCACCTTGCGCTCTTTACTTAGAAGGGTATTCATCAGTTACTGAAATACCAGGATTTGATGAGGGTGTTTTCATCGTACAGGATGAGAGCTCTCAGGTGGCTGTATACACTGCGGCTAAGGTATTTGAGAGCATGCAGGTAAATGCTGCAGGTAAAGCATCTGAGAATGAAGGAAAAGCTGTAAATGCTCTTGATATGTGTGCCTGCCCGGGCGGAAAAACTGTATATCTTGCTGAACTTTTAGAAAAAATGGTAAAAGAGGGAAAGGCTTCTCGAAATAAAGTAAAGATATCTGCAAGAGATCTATATGAGGAAAAGCTTGCCGTATTAAAAGAAAACTGCAGCAGGATGAAGGTGGACTGCGTTCAGGCAAAGAAGCAGGACGGAACAGTTTATGTTCCATCTGATGAAGAAGCTTATGACATAATAATAGCAGATCTTCCGTGCTCAGGGCTTGGAGTAATAGGCAAAAAGCCGGACATAAAGCTAAGAGTAAAGGAAGAGGATATCAGGGAGCTAAGCCTTCTTCAAAGAAAGATTTTAGATAATGCGGTGCGTTATCTTAAAAAGGGAGGACTCCTTATTTATTCCACCTGTACGCTGACATCTTTAGAGGATGAGAGAAATGCTGAATATATTAGTAAGAGCCTAAAGTTAAATAAAATAGATTTAAGGACTGTGCTTCCAGAGTATCTAAAGGACGCTAGGGGAGCGGAGGATGGACATATAAGATTAGATCCTGATAAAAACAGGACAGATGGATTTTTCATATCCGCTTTTATTAAGCCATAGCCCGCTAAAAAAAGCTTATTTGATGATATGCATATTATTTGTAAGAAAATATGATGAAAAGATGGCTTAAATAATGTAAAGTGGAGCGGAAATGTTGTGAGAAGTGCATAAAAATAACATTTTAGTTGCATATTTGCGAAAATGTGATATAATATAAGGATGTGTATGGTAGAATTAAAGAGAGATATTCGTTCAATGGATCTTGATGAACTAAAGGAGTATTTTGCAAAGATAGGCGAAAAGCCCTTTAGAGCAGGTCAGGTGTATGATTGGCTGCATGTAAAGCTTGCAGCATCATTCGATGAGATGACTAACATATCAAAAGATCTTCGCGAAAAATTAAAGCAGGAATGGCCAGAGGCGCCGATTAGTCTCCATCAGAGATTTAAATCTCAGATTGATGGAACGGAAAAATATCTGTTCAGATTAAGAGATGGGCAGATAATAGAAAGCGTGCTTATGCGCTATCATTTTGGAAATAGCGTATGTATTACTTCACAGGCAGGCTGCAGAATGGGATGCAAATTCTGTGCATCTACGCTACTAGGCCTCGAAAGAAATCTCGAGCCAGCAGAAATGCTGATGCAGGTTTATTATATACAGAAAATTACCGGTGAGAGAGTCTCAAACATTGTTGTAATGGGAATCGGAGAGCCGATGGATAATTACGATAATCTCATGAGATTTTTAAGGATTATTACAGGCGAAAAGGGACTTAATATTGGAGCAAGACAGATTACTGTATCATCGTGCGGTCTTGCAGATAAAATCAGGAAATTTGCAGATGAAGGTCTTGCAATTAATCTTGCGCTTTCACTTCATGCACCAAACGCAGAGATAAGAAAGAGCATAATGCCTATTGCAAATGCCTATGAATTAGGGGATGTGCTTGATGCTGTAGATTATTACTACAAGCAGCATGGCAGAAGAATAACCTTTGAGTACAGCCTTATTTCCGGAATTAATGATTCTGATAAGAATGCTGAAGAGCTCTCAAGGCTTTTGGGAAAGAAATATAAGTTCAGTGGAAATATGCTTATAAATCTTATACCTGTAAATGAGGTAAAAGAGCGCGGAATGAAGCGCCCTGATGAAAAAAGAGTAGAAAGCTTCAGAAGAGTTTTAGATAAGAATGGTATCAATGCCACGGTAAGACGTGAGCTTGGTTCAGATATAAATGCAGCGTGTGGACAGCTTAGACTGAATACAATGCGCGAAGAGAAAAAGTCTGAATGATTTAAAATGCTTTAGACTTTTTCTGGAATAGACTATGAGGAAAGGAAGGCTAAAATCTTGAAATCTGTTGGAATATCAGATGTAGGTGTAAAGAGAAATAATAATCAGGATTCGATATTTATCTGTGATAGTGAAATCGGATGCCTTCCAAATCTTTATATAGTTGCAGATGGCATGGGAGGATATGAAGGCGGTGAGCTTGCATCCCGTACAGCCATTGATGGATTTATCGATAGTATAAAAAATGAAAAAAGACCGACTATCTTTGAATCGATAAAAAGCGGCATAGCTAGAGCAAATGACGATATTAGTCGCAAGGCAGAAGAGAATGCCAATCTTTCTAATATGGGAACTACCTTTGTTGTAGGAACTGTAATTGATGGAAAGCTTTTAGCAGCAAATATCGGAGATTCAAGATTGTATCTTTATGATGGAGAAACGGCAAAGCTCAGCCAGATATCCGTAGATCATTCTTTAGTTGAAGAAATGATCGAAAGAGGAGAGCTTGAAAGAGAAGACGCAAGATTCCATCCAAGAAAAAATGTCATAACCCGTGCTTTATGGGCAGGGGATGTGAGCCGAGAGCCGGATTGTTTTGAGGTTCCATTAAAGAGTGGAGACATGTTCTTACTTTGCTCAGATGGTCTATCAAATATGATGGATGATTCGGATATTGAGGGTATACTCACACTTAACGGTGAGAATATAGAAAAATCAAAGAATGAACTATTAAAGCTAGCTAAAAATAATGGCGGCTTTGATAATATATCTATTATTATAGTCAGGGTATAAAATTTTGAGTTCATGAGAGGAAAGTTATGATTAAACCTGGTATGTTTATTAGTGAAAGGTATGAAATTGTCGAGAGCATCGGTAGCGGGGGAATGGCTGATGTGTATAAGGCAGTGGACCGCAGACTCAATCGTAATGTTGCAATTAAGTTCCTTAAGGCTGAATTTGCAGACGATCAGAGTTTTGTAGATAAGTTCCGCGGAGAAGCTCAGGCAGCGGCAATGCTTTCACATCCTAACATTGTAAATGTATATGATGTTGGAGAAGATAGTGGTCTTTATTTCATCGTAATGGAGCTTGTTGAAGGAATTACACTTAAGAAATTCATCGAGCGCAAGGGACAGCTTGAAATAAAGGAAGCAGTAGGAATAGGAATACAGATTGCTCACGGTCTTGAGTGTGCGCATGAGCATCATATTATTCATAGAGATATTAAGCCACAGAATATTATCATTTCAAGAGATGGAAAGGTAAAGGTGACAGACTTTGGTATTGCAAAGGCTGTTACTGCAAATACTGCAATCAATCAGGCCATAGGCTCTGTTCATTATCTTTCACCAGAGCAGGCACGTGGCGGATATTCAGATGAGAAGAGTGATATCTATTCTCTTGGTGTTACAATCTATGAAATGATTTCAGGAAAGGTGCCTTTTGGAGGAGAAAATACCGTAACGGTAGCTCTTCAGCAGATTCAGGGAGAGGCACAGCCTCTTAATGAGTTAAGAGAAGACGTTCCGGCTAGCGTACAGAAGATTGTTGAAAAATGTATGCAGAAGAAGCCAGAGCGCAGATATCTCACCGTAACTGATCTTATCAGTGACTTAAAGCGTTCAATGAGAGAGCCTGATGGCGATTTCGTAAATATGCCTGCAGCCATCGTTTCAGACAGTCCTACAAGACAAATGAATAAGGATGAGTTAAAGACTATAAAGACTGAATCAAGTAAGAAGAAGATCAGTGAGGATGAAATAAGTGATGAGGCTGAGCCTGTAAGGGTAAAGACTTCAGAAGATGCTCCAGTAGCTAAGAAGAAGGCAGTAGCCACTACACAGACCACTAAAAAGAAGGTCAATAAGATATCTAAGGAAGAAGATGAAGATATCGACGCAATGGATCCAAGATTTGAAAAGTTCATCATTGCAGGTACCGTTCTTCTTGCTATAGCACTTTGTATAGCACTTGTATATCTTGTAATGAGAGTTACAGGCTATCTTGGTGGAAACACAGCTCAGACACCAACTACAACTGCTTATCAGGGCTTTACAACTGCAGCTCCTACAGCTGCACCTGAAGATCTTATTTCAGTACCTTCAGTTGAAGACCTTAGTAAGGAAGATGCAGAAAAGACACTTCGTCTTAAGTCTGAGAGCTTTACTATCATCTGGAAGGAAGATTATTCAGCAACCATAGAAGCAGGACGTGTTATTGCACAGTACCCACCTGCAAAGAGAGATGTAGCTAGAGATGCAGAAATTACTCTTACAATAAGCGTAGGTCCGGAAACCAAGCCTATTACTGATATTACTGGAATGACAGAAGAGGAAGCTATCGCTGCTCTTGAGGCAGACGGCTTTGTAATTCATGAAGTAGAGTACAGACCAAATGCTGAAATCGAGGCTCAGACAGTAATCGGTACAGAACCAGAAATCGGAACTCTTGCAAAGACAAGTGATACCATTAAGGTAGTTGTCAGCGGCGGTGTTGACGGAAATATGGTTGAAATGCCAGACTTAAGCGGCTTTACATATGATGAAGCTAAGTCTTTACTTGAAGAGCGTGGTCTCAAGATCGGTGAGACAGATTTCATGAACTCTGATAATTATGAGAAGAATCTTGTATGTGGTCAGAGCGTTCTCAAGGAAAAGATGGTAGAGCTTGGAACAGCTGTAAATATTACACTCAGCCTTGGAAAGAGCGAAGAGCCAACTCCAGAGCCAACTACAACAACAGAAGCAACAACTACAACAACAGAAGCAACGACAGAAGAGCCAACAACTACACAGGAGCCAACTGATGAACCTGAAGTAACAACAGAATCAACAGAAGAAATTATCTACTCTTATGTAGGTTCAGTTACAATTAACTGGCCAGAAAGCCTTGAGGGATTCTCATCAGTATATGCTGAGATTTATCAGGGTGATGCTCAGGCAGTTGTATATGATAGCGGAGAAGAGCTTGATTCTTCTTCATTCCCATTACAGCTTGCTATAGTAGAGGATGAGGATACAGGCTTCACTGAAGGCGAAGCAGTTGTTCATGTATGGTTCGGTGATGAAGAGGTGACATATAACGTAGTTCTTTCAGCAGAACCAGCAGACTAATAAAGCTATTAAAAAAATTACGTCAGTCTGTGAATGCCAGAAATGGCGTTCACAGG
>JAEEGF010750441.1_pt1 | contig 18820 bp, 8 predicted proteins | sample 9134171 | NCBI WGS metagenome assembly JAEEGF01 (sample SAMN16246542, study PRJNA631951) | gut metagenome | biome: gut microbiome; feature: rumen; material: AP-attached | host: Bos | place: Iran: Karaj | collected 2018-10
GCTACACCACCTATACGCAACTGCAACTGCCTGGCCAAGTTGGCGTAACCTATTACTTCCAGATCCAGGCGGTCGATGCCGTCGGTTTGACATCTGAATGGTCGGAAATCCAGTCTATTACCGTCAACGGAACACCGACTGAATTGGAAGGCGATGCCAGAGGTCTATCGTGGCAAGCAGTTGCCGGAGCGGAATCCTACATTGTCGAATACTCCACGGATGCTTTCGAGCACTTCGTGCGCATAAGAGTGAATGGAACTTCGCTTGATTCCTTCAGCCTCCCGCAGGCAAGCTATCAATGGCGTGTGCGTGCTGAAGAATTCGACGAATGGGAATACGGCGAAGAGATTGTCGCTCCTGAACAGATTTCGACGCCGCAACTTGTTCATTCCAATGAAGATGGTGCGATTGATTTGTTCTTCGCGCACAAATATGACACATGGAATGACAACTACCAGGCAACGCATATGGGGGTACTCAACGGCTGGAATGGAACAGCAGAAACCAGTCCTTTGGACGGCAAGAACATGATTACGGACGTGTTCCATGGTTCGACCGATGCCAATCTGCTCTACCTCACGGACGACGAGAACGGCGATGCCTTGTTCGTTGATGACATCTACTCCGATTTGCCGGGCACACTGGAGGAACAGCAAGCTCGTATCGCCCAAATCAACGAAATCCGTGCGGGCGTCGGCGATGACATCATTGATTTGACCAGCCAACGCTTCGAGTATGTTGGAAACGGCATGACTGTTCGAGGCGGCCTTGGCGATGACACCATCTGGGCGAACAATGGCGACAACTGGCTCTTCGGCGATGCAGGCAATGACCGTATCGTCGGTGCATCCGGCAATGATGTCATTGTCGGTGGTTCTGGCAACGATTCACTGAATGGCGGTGGTGGTGACGACATCTTTGCCTTTGGCGACAACTGGGGACAGGACAATGTGGAACAGCTTGCCACTGGCAAGGTGACGCTCTGGTTCAAAGACGGCGATGAGACCAAATGGAATGACCAGACACTCACCTACACCGATGGCGACAATTCTGTCAAAGTCTCCGGCGTGGCTTTGGAGAAAATCAACCTCAAGTTCGGCGACGATAACGGAAACGCCATCGAACGCAAAGCTGAACTATCGGCTGCTGGTGCATTTGACGAATTCACCAACGGGAAGATTTTTGAGGACAAGAACAGAGGAATGCTAGCATAATTGGCGCGGATGGTATTTTTGAAAATACCTTAAGAGTGTAATGAAAAGGAGCATCAGACTACTCCAATGGCCTTGTTCAGAAGGCAATCCTGCCTTCTGATTTCCTCTACAAGTCCTTTTGGAGATAGTGAAATCTCCTTTTGCATAACGCTCTGTCCCCATGAGGCTAGTTTCCAGAAGCCGTGGCATCGCCCGCCATGGTGCGACAACTTGCTTGTGGGGTGATTTTAGGTCAATTCAAACTTACTTGTCCATAACAATATCAAAGGAATCATTCATGCGAAAAATTCTGTTGCCTCTGTGTTGTGCCGCCTTCGGTCTTTGTGCCGGCCCCAAAGCATTGTGGCTTGTTTATCCAGAGCCTCTGAAAGAAGGCGTCGATAAGGAACGTTATCTGAGATCGGAGTTTGAAGTTCCCCAAAAGGAAATCAAACAGGCCTTCGTCGGCTACATCATCGATGATTACGGCACCGTTCTTTTGAATGGACAAAATGTTGCCAATGCTCCTCTCCCCAGAACGGAAGTTCCTAGAGCCAAACAGTATGATATCACGAAACTTGTGCTCCCCGGCCGCAATGTATTCGCCGTCACCGCCGTCAATGCAGGCGGTCCGGGCGGCTTCATCCTGCACATATCCATCAAGTTCCAAGATGACAGCGAGCTGGAACTTTTCACTGACACGGCCACATGGAAAATCTCCAAAGTGAAAACCGACGGATGGGACAAGATTGGTTTTGTTGCCACCGACGATTGGAAGACACCGAATTCACCAGGAGATCGCACCGTGCATCCATGGGCGGACAGAATCGACATGCTTCCCATCTACGCCAACGCGGACGCAGTCGTGGAACGTGAACGCAGACGCGTGGAGGCGATCAAAGATGCAGAACGCAGACGTCAGGTAGAACAGCTCCTTAAACAACTCCACGAACAACTCGAAACAGAGTCGTTGGAAAAGGTCAAAATCACCTATAAAAACAATGGCCCCTTCTTCGACATCGGTGGGAAACTCTATCGTCCCGTCCTCTATAATGGATGGTTCAGAGACAGCCAGAATAGCTTCGATAAAATCAATAATTTCACAGCCGCGGACATGAATCTGTTTTCCATGGGCCTCGGCAGTTCTTTCTGGAAAGGCCCTGATCAATATGATTTCGAGAGCGTGGACAAAATGCTGGCCAATGCCATGGCAATCGCTCCTAAAGGACGTTTTCTCATTGGCTTAGGCTTCTCGCATGGCCCTCAGTGGTGGAATCAGCTCCATCCGGAAGAAACCATCAAATATGGCAGAAAAGATGATAAATATTCCAGCCGTGATGGGCTCGGCCCGTTCTTGGCCCCATCCTACGCATCGGAACTCTGGCTCAAGGAAGCCTCTGAAGCCGTCCGCAAGCTCGTTGAGCATATCGAAAACAGCCCATACGGGAAGCACGTTTTCGCATACAGAATCGATTCCGGCGTTTACGCCGAATGGCACTACCACGGCATGGGCGGCTCAATGCCGGACATCAGCGCCCCCATGACGAAACTCTTCCGCTCTTATCTCCGCGAAAAATACAACAATGATGTGGAGCAGCTCCGCAAGGCATGGAAGCAGCCTGACGTCACCTTCGAGAATGCCGCCCCGCCGCCGGCGGAAGTCCGTCTGCAATATATCGACGGTCTCCTGCGCGATCCAGTGGAGCACGCATGGAGCATCGATTTCATCCATTGCATCCAGCGCTCTCTCCGCAATGCGCTCCTCACGATGAACAAAGCCGCCAAGGATGCCAGCAAAGGCCGCGCACTAGTCGGAAACTACTGCGGCTACTTCTTCGGCATGGGCTACACGGCGGAAGGATGGCATCTTGTGAACGACGATTTCATCAGCTCCCCCTACGTGGACTTCCAAGTCTCCCCCTGCTGCTACTCTGGATTCTTCCGCAAGATTGGCGGCCCCATGCTTGCACGCAGTCTGTGGTCATCCTATCGCCTCCACAACAAGATCTGCATCTTCGAGGCGGATGGACGCACACATCTCGCGGCAGGAGAAGGCAACAAACACTGCAATACGCCGCAGGATAGCATTGCGATGCTGTCACGCGATCTTGCCCAGGCGATCAGTAAAGGCTGTGCCTATTGGTACTACGACTTCGGTCGCGACTGGTATAATTCCCCTGAAATCTTCCAATTCTTCCACAAGATCGCTCCCGTGTTCGACGCCGTCAAAGATTTCAGTTCCAGTGCGGATGTCGCCGTCATTGCAGACTGGGAGAGCCCTTACTACTATGCTGTACAAGCCGCATATGGCGGACCAGGCGCCTACATGAGCGTCAACTACGTAGTGCATGAACTGAAGACCGCCGGCCTTCAGTTCGACGCATACTCCTTCGCAGATATCGAAAATCCCATCCTACAGCACTACAAGCTATACATCTTCCCAAATCTGATCTACATGACGCCCGAGAAGCTCGCCAAGCTGAACCTTCTCAAAAAAGCGGGAAAGACCTTCCTCTTCATGAGCCTGCCGGGCTATCTCTCGCCCAATGGTCAGGATACCGAATCGCTTTTCAAAACCTCCGGAATCCGCGGTGAAATCCTGCATTGCAAATCGACGGTCACGACGACTCTCACAGATGGCACCGTCATGGATTACTTCGAACATCCGACAGAGATTGGCTGGAAGCATGCCCCCGTGCTGAAGATTACGGATCCTCAGGCGACTCTTTTGGGCAGTGTCAAACTGGAGGACGGCACGGATGTGTTCTCTTACGCCACCAAGAAGAATACGGACGGCACGACATCCTACGTGAATGGTGCTCCCGTCATGACCTCTCAGGAACTGCGCAAGATCGCGAAGGAAGCAGGTGTGCACATCTATTGCGACAGCAACAAAGGCGTTGTCTTCGCCAACAAATCCATGATCTCCTTCCACACAGGAACGCCTGGAGAATACACGTTGAAAGCGAAGAGCCCTGTAAAATGGACCATGGTCTTTCCAGAAAAGCGCACGTATCCAGACGTTCAGACTGAACTCAACTTCACCGCTCCCGAACCGAACACCTATATCTTTATGATTGAACCATGAACGGTCGGGAGGGCTGCGCTCCTGCGCGGCCAGTGGTCAGTGGCGGTTAGTGACATGAGACAAGCGGAGACCGGAAACATAAGATGATAAGATAGATTGTCTCATGTCTGATCGTCTAACGTCTTTTGCTCGTCTCGCGTCTCGCGTCTCACGTCAAACCGCGTAATGGCAACGCCATTACGCCCCATGTAAAGTGATCAGTGGCGATTAGCGCGGCCATTGATAATCGCCTTACATATAATGAAATCTCAAAAGTCGTCCGGCGGGGGGCCGCCGCGACGACGTCCGCCGCCCAAGCCATCCGGTGGCGGACCGCCCCGACGATGTCCACCGCCAAAACCATCCGGCGGCGGGCCTGGACGCCGCCTTCCATCGCGATCGCCACCACGTTTCTGGTTGTCATCTGATGTCTGGACGGCCACCTTCGGGGCAGGCGTATAGACAAGCATCCCCCCGTTGTCAAGCGATATTTTCTCGCCATTGAGAATCCCCTTCTTTTCCCTGTAATGGATGACATGTCCGTTACTTACAATTCTCTTGCGCAGATCATCCACTGTGTCACCCGCAAACGAAAGTGAATCCACACTGGAATCAGCAGTCACATTCCAGATTGCACCGTCCCTCAATTCCATATTGACCTTCCCCGCCGTTGCCTTGACATTGGTCGCCCCGTTCAACTTCGCGCCTTGACCAAGTATCAGCGTGACATCACTGATGTCATTAACCACGATATCACCGTCCAACGCCTGAGATTCGGCTTGAAGCGTAAAATGCCCACCGTTCCTACCTGTACGCCCCCATCGGTCGCTTCCCCCTTCAACCAACACTCCATTTGCAGGAACAAGCTTTGCATTAGAAATCTTGGCCTTTGCATTTGTATTTGTGATAAAAAAGACAGGACCAGTCTTGGAAGTCAGACTTCCGCCTTCCATGGTAAACACGCTTGTACCGACATCAGCATCACCGGAAAAGCTCTGGTAGAGCATCGCGCCGCATCGTTTATGCCCCACCATCGCGCAGTTGCGCACAGTGATGGAATTCTTCCCCTCTATCACAGCGGCCTCCGAGCCAGTAGCATCGAAGGAACTATCGATGGCTGTGATATTTCCAGTCGAATAGATACCGGGCGAACCATTGCCATGCGTGACGGCGTTAATATTCCGCCCAATCACCGTTCCGCCGCCGCGATCTGTAGCCAACGCTGCGCAATGCGCCCCTTGGGTGGTGATTTTCAGATGGTCGCCCTCAATACGTCCACCATAAGTCGCATGAAGCCCACGAGAAGAATTGGCTGTCGTACGTATCTCCAGATTCTGAACTTTGATAGATGCATCCTTTCCATAAGCGACAAAGGCGTTTGCACCTTTTGCGGCAGACTCGACAAGTCCGCCGTTGACCGTGAGTGACGCCCCCTTCCATACCGCGACAGATGCATTCAGTGAAAAGAAATTGCTGTCTTCCTCCGATGACGCATCACCGCGTTTGTTGATGGTCAGACGTTCGATGACGACATTTGCGCCGTCTTGGACACGCAACGCCGATTCATCGGCTTTAGTCGATTGAACAGACAGTTCAGGGAGTTCCGTCGGATTTTGCTCGCCATTGATTACTTTGACAGCCGAACCGGTCAGTGCCGTTCTATTACCGTTTCCACGTTGACCGGTCGGCCTTTTACCATGACCGCCTTCCTTGCCAGCGGGGGGACGCATTTGCTCATCCGCCATTCCCAACGGACATGTCAGCAATATTGCAACAGATACAACAAATAAACAAGTTAGTAATTTTCTCATAAAGACTCCTTGTTGTTAATTGTGATTGAGTTGTCTCGCTTTTCACCACAATCAACGGAACATTCTCGGATTTATTTTATGAGATTCCAAGAAGAAAAAACAAGGAGTCACTTCTGCGCGGCCGGTCGGGAGGGCTGCGCTCCTGCGCGGCAGGTGTCAGTGGCGGTTAGTGACATGAGACGAGAGACATGAGACGAGCGGAGACAGGAGACAATAAGATATTGGGCAGTAGACGTAAGACGATAAGACAAATTGTCTCATGTCTGACCGTCTAACGTCTTTTGCTCGTCTCGCGTCTCGCGTCTCACGTCAAACCACGTAATGGCAACGTCATTGCGCCCCATGGGAAATGGTCAGTGGGCAGAAATGTAATCAATTTGTATATTTGATTTTCTTAAGAATAAAAAAACTCAGTTATTGGTTACATTCCAAGATCTATTCAAAAGGAAGGATGACATAGTCAAAGCCCGACACATGAATCTCCCGTCCTTTAAAAGGAATAGTCTGTGTATCTTTCGATGTATTCAATACAATGACGAATTTCTTGCCGTCCACTTCTCTTCCTTCTGTCACAAGAAGTTTATGCACAGGAGATTCTGGTTTCAATGAGAAAGATTTGCCATTGAAGATGGGATAATCGACCTTCAATCGTCCAAGCACTTCCGGCATACGTGTTCGAAGTGCTTCCGATACTGGTAGTTGCGCAAATGTTCCGATGGCAGTCACACCACCCATAAGCGCTTCCGACAGCATCAGACGGAATTCCGCTACAGTTGGTTCGCGTCCATAGAAATATGCATGGCCTGTCTGTTGAAGGAACGCGAAGGACGAATCGCCATACTGGGAAAAACATCTAGCCAATGACAGGATTTCCCTTGGATCAAAGCTTGGTATAGCATAATGATCGAAACCTCGCATATCCCCAAGAAGTGGGACATTAATTTTATATCCTGCTGTAACATTCACCCATGCAACATGTTCTGGATCCAGTTTTTTGATTCTCGCATAGTTCTGTTCCGCCCATCCAAAACCATTCCAGCTATCTGGCTCATCCACCACGAGCCATCCAGCCAATGCGGGATGAGAGCGAAAACGCTTGATTACCTTTTCAATGAAAGGGATACTTTCCTGTTTATGATCAAAGAATTGTATAACAAGTTTCAAATCCGTCTTGTGGGCCCGGTCCAGAAGCTTCTGCATACATTCATCGCCCCAGTTTTCCGTAACCATGGAGATAATGGTATTATAGCCCAAGCGCTTGATTTCATTGAGTATATCTACAGTGAACTCATCAGGATGCGGTTCACAGTACAATGCCACCATCAGCTGTTCCGGCTGGAAGATTGGCTTTGCAGGAAAACGGTGGGGCGGATTATCACTACGGGAAGCCACGACATGGCCGTTCTCCTTCAAAACGACACGGCTTGCAGGAAACTTTTCCGGCGCAGGCAATGACAAGCGGAAACTCTGCTTAGCCTCCAACGTCAATGACTGTTCCTTCCCCCATTTCCACGGCGCATTTCCAGATGCCATCGCCGAAACCAATGCAAGGGTTCTTTGGCTATCTCTTTCGTTATGAATGACATAGACAAGACGTCCCTTTTCATCCCACGCAGGCTCGTCAATGACAAGCCCAGTTCCGTTAATGGTGTCAACTGGCACATTCTCCACAGCCCCCCAGAATTTTACTGTATTATGAAAATAAAAGGGCAAATACAATGGATTACTAAAAGAGACTTCCCCCGCATACTCACGTCCGACAAGAAAGCGCCATTTGGATGCCAGTTGCCGACTGCCCCCTTTGTTCAGCGTCGCGTAGGGGATAAAGACAGTGGAACGCCATTCCTTTCCAGGAACGAATTCCGATTCACATCTCCAATCACCATCCCAAAATGGATTGATGTCCTTCAAATCACGCATGTTTCCATTGTTGTCAAAACAGAATTGATACCAAGATAGTTCCAATTCGCCATCTTCTGGACAGAGGAACAAGCATATGGCATCACATCCTCCCAGTTCATCCCGCTTCTCCTTCTTGGAACCGCCATCTGTTTGTGTTTCAGGCAGTTTGCATACGACATGGACACGAATTCCCTCTTCATCCGCTGACATACGGATGTTTGTCGGTTGCTTCGGCTCTTTTCCGCAATAGGTCAACAATGGAAATTCCAAATTTTGCCCTGCCAGAAAATGCAAAGGAGCCATCTGCCCTGCCGATTCTCTCGTCTGAAATGGCGTCGGTTCCGTTCCTGCCTCCAACTGTGGCTTGCTCAAGCTGACACGATGCCCCGCAAAACCAGTGATAGAAACCGTAACGATTCCCCCTGTCTCCACTGGCATCCAATAGCGTTGCCACTGCTCGGTGACAGTCACCTCCTTCGTGGTCTCTCCCAAGCCCAGCTTGACGCGTCCTCCGGCAGGTTCGGATTTTAGATAAACGCTGAAGACCGCCTGCCCCATGGGGGAACCATTCCAGCAGCTTACCAACTCCACGCTGTTGTTCCCGATACGGGAAGCATCTAGAACAAAGACTCCTGCACCATCTAATTTCTCGTCCTTTGACATACACCAGCCTTGTTTCCAGATTTCGAAACTTCCGTACCACATGCCCCAATGTCTTGTTCCCCAAGAGGTTGGCATGCCAGATTCAGTAACTTCCGCAAAATCCGCATTCAGCAGATAATTGACCACAGGGGCCCCCATGCAGATATAGCACCCCATTAGAAAACCGATAACAATAGTAATGCATCTCTTCATTTATATATCCTCTCGTAGTCATGCAACGACATGCATGCTTATGAGTCAACCATGATTCATGTTTAATAGCATCTCCAAACTATAATACAGATGCCCCAAACTGCAATGATTTTCTGGAGGATCTGGAAGTTCTGGAAGTTCTGGAGGCTCTGGAGGCTCTGGAGGCTCTGGAGGCTCTGGAGGCTCTGGAGGCTCTGGAGGCTCTGGAGGCTCTGGAAGCTTTGGATTTTTTTACAGAATAATTTGTAAAGAAAAATAAAACAATATGTTATAAAAAGTGCTATTCCATACCATCCAGTACCTCCAGAACCTCCAGTATATCCAGACCATAAGGAATCCAATAGAATGAAAAATCACATTCTGATATTTCTGCTTCTCGTTTCATGCGTCTTCGCGGAGACTGTTGTCCCTGTGTCCAATTTCGATTTTGAACAACAACTCAATGGCTGGCAGAACCGCAACGATCTCGCTTCTGCGGATGCGGTAGCCGCACGTTCAGGCAATTTTGGCCTTCACGTCCTAAACAACGAGGGGAAAGGTGGTTCCAGCACCTATTCCGGCCCATTCAATGTCAAACCGGGAGTCGGTTACAGGCTCGATTTCTGGTCGAAACGACTGCCAGGCGGTTCGGACAGAACCTGTGTCTATGTGCAGGTCTTCAACGAAGATGGCAACATGCAGCCCGCCCGCGAAACACGCGGCGAGATTGTCCTGCGCATGCAGGACACGTTTGAATGGACGTTGAACAGCCTCTATTTCATCGCCTGCAAAAACGCCGCCACCGCCCAACTCTGGATCCATTCCCCCGGCAACTCAAAAGTCAATGACGCGTTAGATGATTTCGCCCTCTATGAACTCACGCCGGACGAAGCGAAAAAAATCCCCTATCTCTCCTATTCCGGTTTTCCAGCCCCTGCTCCCGTCAAAGTCTGGCAAGTCTATGACTGGCTGCCGGATAAGCCACAGGGCGTCGGCTATCCCGTCACTCGTCGTGATAAATGGGACCATCTCCCCAATCCAACCGATTCGGATAAAATCATCGAGCGGGCGGCCACGTTCATGAAGTCCGAACCGCCCGAACTGAAAGATGAAGACTACATGCTATTCTTGGAAAAAGGCGACCGCGGGACATACGAAAAGCCTTACCATGAACGGACATACCGATTGTTCACCTTCGCCGTTGCGGAAGGTATTGAAAACAAAGGGCGCTTCCTGCCGGCTCTCGAACGCGAAATCAATGCCATCCTTCATGAACGCAGCTGGGTCGTCCCCGCCCATGATTCGGGGCTCACGAATTTCAACGGAACACGCTTGTATTCAGATCTTTTCGCATCGGAACGGGCCTCCAATCTTGCAACCGTCGATTGGTTGTTTCAAGACAAACTAAAGCCTGAGACGCGCGCCTTGCTGAAACAAGAGGTCTTCCGCCGCTCCATCAATCCATTCGTCGCCATGCTCCACACAGGCGACACATACGGACATGGCTGGATGTACGGCACGAACAATTGGACCGCTGTCTGCCCGGGCAACATGGTCAACTGCATCCTCACGCTCGCAGATGACAAGTTGATACGGGCGGAAGCCATTGTGGCGTCGGAATTTGCACAAGAAAACTTCCTTTCCGGCTTCACGGATGACGGATACTGCTCCGAGGGCCTTGCCTACTGGGGCTATGGCTTCGGCCATTTTCTTGCCATGGGCGAACACATCCTGCAAAACACAGGCGGCAAAGTGAATATCTTCGCGAATCCCAAAGTCGGTAAAATCGCCGCTTTCGCCAAGAACATCCAGATTGAAGACGGCATCGCACCCGCCTTCGCGGATTGCAATGTCAACATCCAGCCGTCCATCGAACATCTTGTCCTCATCCAGCGCCATTGGCCGCAGGCTCTACGCAAGCGTCTCCAACCACGCCAAGTATTGGATCTCAGTTTCCCCTTCATGCCGCTGATCGCCTTCGATGACGAGACGCAATACAGCCAAGCCCTGCCGGAAGATGCGCCCTATCCCATCCGCTCGGAGTTCCCGCTGGCTGGCATCTATGTCTTCCGCGATACAGATGAAAAAGGACGCGTTTTCGGTGCGGCCATCAAAGGCGGCCACAACGCTGAACACCACAACCACAACGATGTCGGTTCCTTCGTTGTCTCATGGAACAGCTGCCGTTTCGTGATCGATCCGGGCGGCGAAGCCTATACACGGGACGTTTTTAGTGACAAACGCTACACGTTCAACAAGCTCAACTCCTTCGGACATCCCGTCCCCGTCATCGCAGGAAAGTTGCAATCCCCTGGCCCCCAAGCACAAGGGAAAATCATCAAGACGGAACTGACGGATGAACAGGATACGCTCGTCATCGATTTCACATCCGCATACGACGTTCCCGAACTCAAGTCGCTCACCCGTACGTTCGTCTTCAACCGTCCGAACAAGACGATCACCTTGACGGATGCCGTCGAATTCACAGAACCGAAAGACTTCAGCACCGCCCTCATCAGCAGTGAACACGTCTTCATCCGATCAAATGAAAAGTGCACGATTTATAACCGCGAAGACAGGTGCATGAATATCCAAATCACGGCGGATGCCCCATTTACGACCAAATCCGAACGGATTGTCTGCCAATTCGACGCCCTCGGCCCCAACCGAATAGGCGTTTTCATGAACCAACCAGTCCAGAAAGGCTCCATCACCATGACGCTTGCAGCGGGAAACGCTCCGCCCGAACTGGCCAAATACTTCTATCAGGCTCCTGAAGTCTCCGCCTATAAACCTCAGCTCGACCATGCCATCGTCGTTCAGGCGGAAGATTTCAAGGAAGAAACGCTTGTCAACAAGGATGCCAACAAAGTTGCGGCTGTCACCAAAGTCGGTTCGGATGGTCTCGCCCTCATGTACTGGGATTCAGACGGGCACAGCCTCGCATGGAACGTCACCGTCCCGCAAGACGGCTTCTATCTCCTTCAGATCAAGGCTTGTTGCGACATTTTTGAAGGCGTCCAGCGGATTATCAAAGTCGATGGCAAGGATTACGGCTCCTTCAAGTTCCCCAGTACGGGCGGATGGAGCGGCAAGACCAATGATTTCAAGGAAATCTATCCTGTCACAGACGACAAACCTGTCCTGCTCAAACTGACATCCGGCGAACACACCATCGAACTCGTCAACGACAAAGGCGGTGGCCTCAATCTGGACCGCTTCAAGCTCGTCCCCGCAACAAAGCCATATTAGTAGTGGGTAGTGATTAGTGATTTGTGGTTAGTCGGGAGGGGCGCACTCCAGTGCGACCGCGGTATCGCAGATACCGCAAATCATCGGGAGGGTCGCACTCCAGTGCGACCGCGGTATCGCAGATGCCGCAAATCAAAGGCGTGGTCAGTGGGCAATCATGCATCTGACATGAGACGAGCGGAGACAGGAGACGTAAGACAATAAAACAACTCATCTCATGTCTAACCGTCTAACGTCTTTTGCTCGTCTCTCGTCTCGTGTCAAACCGCGTAATGGCAACGCCATTGCGCCTTTTGATGAGTAATTTCACACTTTCAAGTTTTAAAGTACACTTTTAGTACATTTTTAGCACACTTTTAGTACACTTTTTTAATCCACCTTTGGCGAAGACTGCATCGTAAATTGACTATTTCATGTTTAAAAGCCAATCATTTTCATGAAAAGGCTGCACTCATAAATAGGCGTCTCCCCGCTGGCAGCCCAAACCGTCGCGTAGCGACATCGCACGGAGTACGAGACCATGCATAACCGCTGGCAAGCGCCCGGAGCGGCGCGCAGCCTGCGGTAGGACGTCCGCATAAAACAGCGCGCGGGGCGCGCCACAATTCACCTGAAAGGTGACACTTTTGCATGATTCATAAAAACAGCATGAATCAGCAGACACTACTTGACTTTCCAATAGCCGCCTTTTTTGCTGCCAACACGCTCCAACCGTCCCGACGCCTTCAGCTCCGTGATAATTTGCGCCACTCTTGTCCGGCCAAGGCCGATTGCGTTGGCAATTTCCTCTATCTTATAGAGCGGATGTTCAAGAACAACTCCAAGCACAGTCGCTGCAGATTTGGACAGGCCATCGAAAACTGTCTGCGCCATAGTTGGCTCGAAGGCAAAAGGCAGCTTCACAGTAATATGGTTTTCCGCCAGCTCGAAGGCTTCACGGCCATAGACACTCACGATTTTCGGGACACCATGTCCAGTCTGTTCTACCATTCCCAGCTGCCCCATTATTTTCTGCAACGGAAGATTGAGCGGACGGGAAATACCCGCAAAGAATTCCTCCTGACTGAAATCCAACGGTAATCCCCCGGTGGAGACTACCTCAATTCTGTCGGAGAATACGTAAACAGCTGGTGGCACATTCCGTATCCAGCGGTTGTGCAGACAGGCGTTCGTCCATGCTTCATCGAAACATTCCAGATCAAAGAGACGGATTTCAGTCCGTTCCATACCGGCATGGAGATTCACCTGCACTTCGTCAAGCGCCGCCACATAGTCATAAACCTGACGCATCGCGACAAGAAGGCATTTGTAGCCGTATTCGTTTCTAGAGACCATCTCCTGTTTGTCCTTTCCCCGGAAACGCACCACCTTAATGGAGCAGTTGTTATTATCCGAGAGGATTTCCGCCAGATAGTTGTAGGAACCGCCCTTGGTTAGAAGTCCCATGTTGCGTGCGAAGGTGGAATCGTCTATGGTAAGCCCATTAGCCACATATAATCTCTTCAGATCATTGAAAGTAAGATCCTGGCTGGAAGCCTCCGCATTCGCCGCCACGGCAGCAGGATTCGTGAAGAAAAGCTCTCCCAACAGTTCGGGGTCGATTTTGCGGTTCTCGCTTCCAACACGGATACGGTATTCCCCGGATGCCGAATAAGGCTTGTTGTTGCCTTCTATTTCAACGACGATGATTGTTTTCTCGTCGTATTGCTCGAAATATATTCTAGGAACAACCGCAGGCTTCATCGTCTCAGCGATACGCGTTCCGATCTTCTTGACTGTTTCATGTCCAAGCGTGCCTTTCAGCCCCAGAACCTCTCCGTCATTTGCAACGCCAAAATAGATCCGGCCACGACCATGCTTGTTCAGCATGGCAGCCAGGGATATTATCCCCTTGTCCATTTCGGATAGGCTTGCCTTGAATTCCTGAGTCTCGTCTTCGTATTGTCCTGCGATTTTCATGATGTCTCCGTGTTTTGCTAATGCTTCTAAAATACACTTTTACCAGAGACTTTCAAGTTTTAAAGTACACTTTTAGTACACTTTTAGTACACTTTTTTAATCCACCTTTGGCGAAGACTGCATTGTAAATTGACTAATTTCACGTTTTAGAGCCACTCGTTTTCAAGTTTGAAACTACTCATTGAGCCTCTCAGTACAAAGTTTGGTAACAGTTACCGTAAGTTTGCATCATGTCTGACCGTCCAATGTCGTTTGCTCGTCTCGCGTCTCGCCTCTCACGTCAATCCGCATAATGGCAACGCCATTGCGCCCTCTGATCAGTAATTTCACTCTTTTACATTTTAAAGTCCACTTTTAGTCCACTTTTAGTTCACTTTTTTAATCCGCCTTTGGCGAAGACATCCTTGTGAGTAGAATAATTTCAAGCATTGACTCCCCTGAAAAAGCAGTTCATTAAGTTGTTTTGTATATCGTATCCATAAGTTTTTCAATCTTTTTTGAGAAATATCGAAAGAGAAAGATGTAAAACTCCTTTTATGGGCTACATTAAAGATGGGATGTGATTTCCAACAGATTTAGAGAAAGGCGATAATACGGGGCGGATGCGTTCGAAGGCAGGATAGACAATATGGAAAAGGACTTGACAACCAGCGTGTTTACATTCGAGGATTTGATAAAGGGCAATTTCCTCTATGTTGACAAGACGGAGTATGTCTGGCAGCTGATCAGGCCTGCCCAAGGGATGTATTTCCTGTCACGTCCAAGACGCTTCGGCAAATCTCTGCTCATCTCGACGCTGAAGGCCATCTTCGAGGGGAAAAAAGAACTGTTCAAAGGACTTGCGCTCTACGACAAGCCATATAAATGGGAAAAACACCCTGTCATCCACTTAAGCTTTGGCGACTACACGTCCATGAAGAACACGGCGGAAAAAGTCGATGCATATCTGCGGGACAAGGTCGCCACCGTTGCCGAATCCTATTCCATCAAACTTCCAAAGGGCTCTGATGCCGCAACGGCCTTCGGCAAGCTCATTGACAGCTTGAACAAGAAAGGGCAAGTCGTCATTCTGGTGGATGAATACGACAAGCCTATTCTTAACAACATATCAAAAGACAATGTTGGTGATATCTTGATGTGCCTGAAGGGGTTCTACAGTGTCTTGAAAGACCGGAACGCCATGGAGCGACTACTATTTATAACTGGTGTAAGCAAGTTCAGCCATGTGTCGTTGTTCTCGGAACTGAACAACTTGACGGACATCACGCTTAAGCCCCAATATGCGGGAATGCTGGGCTTCACGGAGGGCGAGGTGCGAACTTGTTTCGCTGACCGTATTGCCGAGGCTGCGGAAGCCAACAAACTGCCCAGCGAGGAATTGGTTCGGAAACTTCTGGATTGGTATGATGGGTATCGCTTTTCCGATGCGGACGCGCATGTTTGCAATCCCGTGTCAATATCGAGTTTCTTCCAAAAGCCATACAAGTTCACCAACTACTGGGATACCACGGGCACGCCCAGTTTCTTGGTGGAACTGATGCGGAAGCAGTCATACGACTATGAAGCGGCCCTTAAAATGTGGTATGGGGAAAGCATATTCGCCGCATACGAACTGGAAAAACTGGACATTACCGGCCTGCTTTGGCAGACAGGCTATCTCACGATCAAAGACATCAGGGAAGATGCATTTGGCATGCTCTACCGGCTTGATTTTCCCGACAGGGAGGTCCAGTCGACGTTCACCAGCCGTCTCATAAAAACATACGCCGGCTCGGGGGCTGAAGATGAGCTTCTTGCGCAGATGAGGGCCTTTGGCCAGGCCATAAACAACGATGATCTGGACGGTTTTCTGACCATATTCCAGTCGTTCCTTGCGAACATCGACTACAAGCTTCACATCCCGGACGAGAAATACTACCAGAGTATTTTCTTCCTGGTGTTCAAATTCCTCGGCGCGAGCATTGAGGCGGAATCCTGCACCAACGAAGGCCGTATCGACGCATACATACGCACGGCGAAGGCTGTTTACATCTTCGAGTTTAAATTGAACAAGAGCGCCAAAAAGGCGGTCAGTCAGATCGTGGATAAGCACTATTACGAGAAATTCCAATCCTGTGGCCTGCCCATCCGAATGATTGGCGTGAATTTCAATTCCGCGAAAGGACGCATCGACAGTTGGAAGGAAATGGCATTGCCGTAATTTGACAGATAACAGAGTGGCTTTCAAACTTGAAAAATTACTCATCTCATATCTGACCGTCTAACGCCTTTTACCCGCCTCATGCCTCGCGTCAAACCGCGTAATGGCGTTGCCATTGCGCCCTTTGATGAGTAATTTCACACTTTCAAGTTTTAAAGTACACTTTTAGTACACTTTTTTAATCCACCTTTGGCGAAGACTACATTGTAAATTGACTAATTTCACGTTTTAGAGCCACTCGTTTTCAAGTTTGAAACAACTCATTGAGCCTCTCAGTGCAAAGTCTTATAACAGTTACTGTAAGTTTGCAGTCATTGAGTATTTTCAAGATGCATTTATCATAATATTCGATAAAAAAGACACCACTCAATAATATTTTTCATAATTAATTAAACATAATTATTGAATACTAATAATTTTTAAATAGTATATATAATCTCAATAAAAAAATGGATGCATTAAAAAAATCACTTTTTTCTCAAAAAAATGACTTGGAAAGGAGAAAAGTTGTGTTATCGTTTACATAATTAACATAAATAATTAGTCTAATCCATTCATCTAATGATGGCTATCAGGCGTGAAGCACATGAAGAAGGTGCTCATAGGAGAATACGATGATAATTTCAGTTTGAAAATACTCATTGAGTGGGGTAACGGACAAGAATCTGCCTAATTGACTTTTTAATCTGCCTATTTTACAACATTAAATAGGCAGATTAATGGTTATTCGCAGAATATTCTGCAAATAAGTCCGTCTACCCCAAAACGATTCGACGAGTTTTCCCGTCACAACAGGTAATAGGAGGTGCTCCTTCCTCCACCACGCTTTGCCAGGACTCCTTCATCTAGAAGAGCCTTCAACGTCTTTTCGATGGTGGCAATGCTGATGTCAGGGCATTCGACAGCTATCTGGGATTTGGAGAGTGGGCGGACGCTTGCCTCGAACAGTCTTCTGATTCGGTCAGGCTTGCTTTGCCTTGAGGCAAAAACTCCCTCGACCCTTTCGGAAAACTCGCGATACGCCTTCAGGATGACGCCAAGCATATATCGGAGGAAGGGCAGAAAGTCGTTGCGGTTTGAATCCCACCCGTCCGAACTGCTCTGGAGCGCCTCGTAATAGGTGTCCTTTGTCTTCTCGATGAGCATTTCAATGCTGATGTACTTTCCCACGATGTATCCCTGCCGGTACAGAAGCAGGAGTGTCAGCAGCCGGCTCATTCTGCCATTGCCGTCATTGAAGGGGTGGATGCACAGGAAATCGAAAATGAACATCACCGACAGAAGCAGCGGGTCGTGTCCCGTGTTCGCAAGAGCATTGCGATAGGCATCGCAAAGGTCGCGCATCGCATCGGGCGCGGCGAATGCAGGCACAGGACGGAATCTGACCCGCGTCTCGCCGCCGGATCCGGATTCCGCGATGATGTTGTCGCTGTCCTTCCAGCGTCCGCCGAAAGACGATGCATGGAAGGAATAGAGATTCCTGTGAAGCTGGAGAATCACATTCGGGGTGACTGGAATGGTGTCATGGGCCTCGTGGATTGTGGCAAGAACATCGCGGTATCCTGCAATCTCTCGCTCATTGCGACTGGCGGGAGCAGCTTTTTCCATGACAAGACGCTTCAGCCTGTCATCGGAAGTGAAGATGCCCTCGATGCGGTTCGACGCTTTCGTACTCTGTATCTTGGCGACTTCGAGAAGGGTGTCAAGGACATCCTTTCTGGCCCTGATGAACAGTTCCTGCTTCCCCTTGAACTCGTGGATGGCGGAGAGAAGCCCGGCTGTTTCCGGGGTCAGAAGAGTTGCAGGGTAGTCGGTGTAGTCAAAGTTTCTCATGTCATTTCTCCTGTATTCTGCCTATAATGTAATCAATTCTGCATATTTTCAAGCTAAAAATATGCAGAATGTCGATATTATAGGCAGATTAATAGGAGTTTTCTATGCGAACTCGAATGAATATATTGAAAATCCGCTGTCTGAGACCAGCAAGATGGATTTGGATTGGTGGAAGGCGCAGAGGAAAAGGATTCTGTCACGGTTGGGGGGTATAGGCGGTTCTGCGACAACTCCCCGCAAGATTGCGGCTAGCCGCAAAAACGGTGCCAAAGGTGGTCGCCCAAGGAAGATCTTCGCTTCTGCGAAGTAGAGATATAGTCAATTTTAAAGCAAATTATGCATCTTAGACGACATTATCTCAAATAAAAACGGAGATAATGTCGTCTAAAGTGCTGAGATGAATAAATTCAAACTTGAAAACGAGTGGTGATTCATGTAGTTTTTATGAATCATGCAAAAGTGCCCCCCCAGATGAATTGTGGCGCGCCCCGCGCGCTGTTTCATGCGGACGTCCTACCGCAGGCTGCGCGCCGCTCCGGGCACTTGCCAGCGGTTATGCATGGTCTCGCACTCCGTGCGATGTCGCTACGCGACGGTTTAGGCTGCCGGCGGGGAGATGCCTGTTTTATGAGTGTAGCCTTTTCATGAAAACGAGTGGCTCTTAAACATGAAATAACTCAACCCATCAGAGGGCGTGTTGGCGTTGCCATTACGCGGCTTGACGTGAGACACGAGACGAGAGACGAGCACAAGACGCTAGACGGTCAGA
>JAEEGF011561607.1_pt1 | contig 18820 bp, 19 predicted proteins | sample 9134171 | NCBI WGS metagenome assembly JAEEGF01 (sample SAMN16246542, study PRJNA631951) | gut metagenome | biome: gut microbiome; feature: rumen; material: AP-attached | host: Bos | place: Iran: Karaj | collected 2018-10
TTATCATACCGATCCTATAAAGATTCAATATGTAGAACATCGCACAAAATACGGTTATCAGGCCAAAAGTACTGATAAGCTCCTCAACTGTCGGTGGATATCCACGACGCCTCGTATAATTTCCGACATATTCTGCGATCTCTGCTTCAAATCCACGCATGATTTCCTATACCTCCCCTCTGTGGTTTAAATAGTAGATGCTAATAATATTACAGGAGGAATGTTTCTAATTTGTGGAGTAAAAATAAAAACAATATAAACAAATTTTGTCATTGCCAAGCCGGTGCCCGATACGCATGTAATCCTTTTATTATGCTACTATTTCATATTTCACAATAGAGGTAGAAAAAAAGCCTTCTATCTAACTACTACTATTTAACAGATTCCCCCTATATGGCATTCCAGTTAATTCTAAAATATCCATCCATAATAAATGCAAGCACCATGCCAATACAGAATACCAAGAGTGAAATAACTGCATATATTGCCACATTCCCGACATCCTTTTTCTTCGCTTCCCTAATCACAACAATCATACAGATTAGTGTAATCGCCTCAGATACTAACGCAGGAATATATAACAAATAATTATTTCCGGCCATTTGACAGAGCAATTGCCCGGTTTCATATTCATCCTCTATATGAGTTTTGCCTGTAAAAACAGGTACAAGTAATACAAATGCGCAAGGAACAAATCGCATCAGGCTGTTTCCTGCCGCAAATGCAGCTCCTATATGTTGAACGAACTTGTTCTTATTCTTTTTAAAAAGTACTGTACCAAGCACGCTTAAAAATAACGTACATGGAACACCGAAATCCAATAAGACCGTCTGTGTAGTAGAATAATATGCCCTAAAATCACTATCTGTCGGATATTTGTATATATCTCCCACCCTGTTAAATCCTGTACTACAAGGTATTCCTGCGATACTATTAGCGATTCCGTGACCACACTCATGTAGGAAAATACTTACTAAGAAAACTGATAAACTTAAGCCAAACCATTTGATGTACTTCTTCGTAATAATCCCTTCTTTCTGCAAAACTTACATTCATTTTAAATTTTCAAGAACAAAGAGTTGCTTTGCAACTCTTTGCGCGCCGATGCGCGCAAGCTTTAGCTTGCATAATACTTCTACGCATCGGTCGCATCCATAGCGGAGCGTTTTTTATTTGATATTTCAAATAAAAAAGCTTGAAAACAAACTGTTTTCAAGCTTTCTGACAGGGGAAGAGGGATTCGAACCCCCATGAGCGGTTTTGGAGACCGGCATACTAGCCATTGTATGATTCCCCTATATATACGGTTTGTCGGCACATGTCGCACCAACGAATGAAATTATATCATAGCATTTTAGGCTTGTAAAGAATAATTATAAAAGAGTTTTTATGATTTTTCGGGAGTGGGAATTTTTTCAAAAACAAAAGACCGCCAATTATTAAAGCGGTCTTAATGTTTTTTGAATAAATCAGAATTTGCGTTTGTCATACAGCTCTTTTGCAGAGCCATAAGTCTTCGATTCTGCCGTTCCCGGTATTTTATTTTTGGCATCATTGATAGAAGTAATGGTGTTTTTATAGTACTTTGAAGGTATTGCATTAAATGGCATTCTTCCTTCTGCAAGGGACTTTTCAAAGAAAACATCTACTGCATCTTCAAGAGTCATTCCATGATTGCCATAAATTTCTTCAAGGCGAACTTTTTTCTGTTTATCTATTTTGATATTTAAAGTTGCATCTGTGGCAAAGGTTGCCTGCATAGAAATAGCATCACCAAAATAAGATTTTATTGATGATTTCTGGGGAATCTTTTTATTTTTTCTTTTGCTTTTGTCCTTGTTAGTGTCTTCATCCTTATGATTGGACAGCGGTTTGAAAATGGTCATTCTTCCTGTCCAGCCGACAATTCTTGTGAGTATTATTCCGGTAAGGGCTCCGCAGGAGTCTATCATTACATCTTTGGGCGATGGCCCTCGGCCGTGGACAAAAGATTGATGGAATTCATCAAGGCTTGCATATCCAAAGCAAAAAAGCCCTGCAAAAATGATCAGTTTCATGCCTCTTATGCCATATACATACAGCGGGAATGCGACAGATACTCCCAAAAGGAAGTATTCCGTGTAGTGCGCTGTTTTTCTGACATAGTACTGATATTTTGTGGAAAGCTGATCGATATGGGCATCGCTCCAGCCTTTATCGAGCACTTTATTTGTAACGGTAAATATCTGTACGCCTACTTTGTAACTTAGCCGGCTGCTGGTCGTGCCTTCCTGGGATGAGAGCATAAATATAATGCACATCATCATTATTGCCGGTAGAAAGGACATCGGTTTTAATACGAATCTGAGAGTTTCTTTTATGTATAATAAAAAATATTTCATTTCTTCCTTTTTGTTGTCTTCTTTTTTGCTACGCTGTATCCGAATTTTCCTATCTTTTCACCGAGAGTAAAATATTCTCCGTGTGAGTATGAAATCAGGTCTGCGGCGCGCAAGTCAAATTTTCCTTTGTTGTCGAGTAATTTTTCATCAACGGTAACGCCCAGTACTTCGGCCACAAACATATCATGACTTCCGAGTTCAAGGATATTTCTTACTTTGCATTCAATATTTACGGGGCTCTCTGCGATTCCGGGAGCTGATACGAATCTGGACTCCTGTGGTGTCAGATGCATTTCTTTGAACTTGTCATAATCTTTTCCTGATCTTACTCCGCACCAGTCGGTTGCGGCGGCGAGCTTTCTGTTTGTGAGATTAACTACAAATTCGCCCGTCTCCTTCAAAATATCATAGGAGTAGCGTTCCTTACGAACAGATATAGACAACATCGCAGGTGAGCTGCAAACATTTCCTGCCCATGCAACAGTAATGATATTTGGCTTCTCGCCTTCCCTTTGGCAGCTGACCATAACTGCAGGTATGGGATACAGCATGTTTCCGGGCTTCCATAATTCTTTTCCGTTTTTGTTTTCCAATGATCTTACCTCATTATCATCAATATATTTCAAAAGTATATCACATCACCAATGTTAAGTGACAGTTGTATGTGGAATCATGCTGATACGTACAAAAGAGGTGAAATAGAAGTAAAAATGAAATGTTAATCAAAAATTTAGTAAATATTGCTATTGAAGTGCATAATTGCGCAGGTATAATAAAAGAGTACTGCAAATGATAAATAAAAATAAACAATTATAATGGGGGAATTACTAAAATGATTTGTGACAGAGAGGAGAAAAAAGTATGAAAAGATTTCATGCGATCATGGCTGCATCTGTTATGGCAGTTTCAATTATGGCTTGCGGACAGGAGGCTGAGCAGTCAGATTGGTCTGAGGCAGAAGCAATCGGAATAGTAGAAAATGTTGTAAATACCGAGTCTGATGATAATACAGATACAGCTACCGCTACCGAGAAGGCAGAAACAGAACTTCCGGCGAGTGAAGTTGAAGGCGCTACGTATTGATAAAACAAGATTGCAAAGTAATAGTTGAATAATTAAAATGGCATTAAAGCAGTTATTGAATGATGGCTGCTTTTTTTATTTGATAGGAAATTCCTATCAAATAAAAAAAGCTCCGCTATGGATGCGACCGATGCGCAGAAGTATTATGCAAGCTAAAGCTTGCGCGCATCGGCACACAAAGAGTCGCGAGCAACTCTTTGTTCTTTCCAATACAATTACACAAAGCCGGATCTCACGATCCGGCCTCTCATCATTTCAGATATTCCCCCATCGGAATCCAATCTATCTTAACCCTTCTTTGTTCCCACTCATCATATAAAGCACTATCTTCCTCATCAGATATACTATTTTCAGGCAACTTCGCCATTTCATAAAAATCAGTGATCGGCCCCATCACATGCACAGGCCTCTCCCAGTAACCATAAAACTCATCATCTACAAATCCAATCTCTCCCCAGTCTACACTCTCTGCCCCCTTTAATCCTGACGCATCAAAATGAACTCTCCATATTCCGCTGTGATCAGCTCCGCAGCTACCATAATAATAAATACAGCCATCCGATCCAAGATAGTAATATGACCTGCATCCGCCCTCACATATCTTGATAGGCTTTCCGTCAACAAGCGTATATGCCCTTTCAAAATTATTCACATAATCATCTTCCGGATCACTGCCATGCAACACGCCAAATATCAATTCAAAGACACCGTCACTGTCCAGATCCACATATGTATATCCAACATTTAAAATATCAAAACCATAATCCATCTCAAAATTAGATCCGGTTTTTACAACCTTCTCCTCCTTTGTATCCCTGTATAAAAGATTGGATGAAACCGCCTGATTGGAAGGAATATAGCTTTGATCCATAAAGCTGCTATCCTCTTCATTAGATTTTATAAGCTCTTCAAATGCTTCCGCATACAATTCGTTATACTTAGCAATAACGCTCTCATCTTTTAATGAATATGTATACACACCAGATTCCTCCTTGAGATAAGTGGTGTCATACTTAACCTCAACCGTACTTGCAGATTCCTTGGTAACATCTTCGGTAGAAGCCGTTGCAGCTGCCATCGATTGTTCTTCTGTCACACTATCGGATACTTCTTCCGTTTCAGTCGTCCCAGCTGTAGCAGGCGCCTCAGTATCCTCGGCACTTCTTCCGCACGCCGAAACAGTCATCACCATGATCATCAGTAAAACACTTACAAACTTATTTTTCATACACTCATCCTCTTTCTGTATAAATCTCTCCAATAGACCATAGTAGCATATCCCCCGCTATTTCTTCACGAAAAATTTGAAACCTGGTCTGAAGATCAAAAGGAGGACTTTCTATCTATATGTACCGGAAGCAAAGGTGTAAAGATGCTCTATGACTGCTATTTCAAAGAAATCCTCAATCCAGAGTACACGCCTGAACGCTTGTCAGCATTATTAAGTATCATTATCGGTAAAAAAGTCACTGTAAAATATCAACTTCCGAATGACAACACACGTATCGGAGATGAACTGTCTCTTGTCATTACCGATATAGTTGTCGAACTCGAGGACGGAACTCTTGCCAACATTGAAGTTCAAAAACTCGGTTATGCTTTCACAGGAGAAAGAGCATCTTGCTATTCAGCTGATTTGTTGCTTCGTCAGTACAAAAGAGTAAGAGATGCGCTTAAAAAAAGTTTTTCTTACAAAAACATTGCTCCGGTATACACTATTGTTTTCCTGGAAAGTAGTCCAAAACCATTTAAGGATTACAAAGATATCTTTATCCACAAATTCTCAGCTGTATCTGATAGCGGTCTTGAGCTTAACATGCTTCAAAACTATGTATTTATCCCTGTTGATATTTTCCTTGAAAAACTCCATAATAGTGGTATACAAAGCGAATTAGATGCATGGCTTACATTTATTGGATGCGATGAGCCTGAGTTCATTATCAAATTGATTGAAAAGTATCCTTTCTTTAAAGCAATGTATCAGGATTTATATAACATGTGTCTAAACACAGAAAGGATGATGAATATGTTCTCTGAGGAGCTTAAAATTCTTGATCGCAATACAGTTAAATACATGATTGATGAGCTTCAAGAGGAACTTGATGATACCAAGACTCAACTTTCTGACGCACAAAAACAGCTATTTGATGCAAACTCTCAGCTTTTAGCTAAAGAATCCACTATCGCCAAGCTGCAGGAAGAGCTTCAAAAATACCAAAGCAAATAAATTAAATTCAAAAAACAGCAACTGTCTAATTTCTCGTTATTCAGAGAAATTAGCAGTTGCTCTTTTTTATTTAAGCTGCGGAAACATGAATTTTCAGAATTTAAACTTGCACTGACATACACTCATCTTTCCCCAGGTTTCTTCGGGGGTATGCCACTGTCCGGTCCATTCTCCGCCGTAAGATTCACATATGATAGGACATTTTACTTTTGCATCTTCATTATCCCAGATAGGTCCGGCTATTATATCAATAACCAATTCGGATGAGCCTGTTCTTGCGGTATCAAATTCACATCCACACACGCTCATTTCTCCATTCACAACAGTTTTCCACTGTCCGTTCCATGTTCCCAAATGTGCAGCACAGATAATGGGACACTTCTTTTCTGCATCTTGCTGATTCCAAATAGGTCCTGCAGGGACATCAAGCGTAAATTTTGCCATAACTAAATACCTCCTCAATCAAAATTATTATTTTCTCTTCGTGTTCTAACTTATGGTTAGATTATTACAGCATTTTAAATTTACGACATGAAATTTTTGTAACAAGCAAATATCGATGCTGAAAAGTAAAAAATATTGGCTGAAAGTTACAGCCCGGACCCAAAGGTGACTGTTTGGAAATGCGCTGTCTTCGGACGAGCAAGATGATTTTCAAAATTTCTAAAAACGGGATATGCTGACTGTTCTGAACAACGTGAAAGTCAGCATATCCCGTTTTTAGAAATTAATGAAAATCACTGCGCAGACGTACACAGCGCATTTCCAAACAGTCACCTTTGAGTCCGCGCGTCATTAAAGGCACTCATCTATTCTTCGGCGGAATAAACTTCTCGTGCGTCTCACCGCGTTGTACCCACAGCGGCCTGTAACTTAAATCCTTCATCTTTGCGGAATAGTAAAGGCGCTCAATCCAGTACTCCCGGATTGGCATACCCCTGTATAGAAAAGGATAATTCGGCGCAACCGCAGGCAGATCCTCCACAGTCTTGTATCCTTTATTCAGCATATCCGCTATTACATCTTCATATACTTTATCTAGTTTAATATCAGGCATCATAATACTTTTACCTCTCCTTACACCATACCATCATATCACTTTTTCACAGGGATTATTATCTCTACCGTAGTTCCCCTGTTTGGGAATGATTTAACGTGTATTTCGGCATTTTCCATGATGCGAAGACGCTCTTTGACATTCTTTAATCCATGCATTTCCTTTTCATATTCAGCCGCACCTATAACAGATTCGGTTTCAAATCCAACTCCGTTATCTTTTATGACAATCTTGATATATCCGTTGCCATGAAGCGTACTCACCTTTATCTTGCCCCTTTTACCAGGCGCAAGCTCATTTACACCGTGTCTTACCGCATTTTCAACAACAGGCTGTATCGACAATGCAGGAAGCATAAAATCCGTCTCCCTTATATCATATTCAGTATCAAAAGAATTCTCATTTATGATCTTTTCAATCTCAAGATATGCCTTCGTATGCTCAAACTCTCCCTCAAAAGGAACCATCTCCTCTTTACCGGCCAGATTTACATTTCCCTTGAGATAATCAGAAAGATTTGAAACAAGAACTTTCGCTTTTTTCGTATCCCGATTGCACAGCCCCTCCACATAATCCAGTACTTTGTATAAAAACTGCGGCTGGATCTGTGACAACGCGATCTTATTTCGCAAATTCGAAAGCTCCGTATCCTGCGTACGTATCATAACCTCCTGCTTGAGAAGATCCTTGACATTATCACTGATTGCCTGGGCAAACATAATAAGCGTGCTGACAAGACACGCGATATTTGCAAGCGAATAGCCATATATAAATATCTGCACAAAAGCTGTAATCACAGGAATAAAGACAAAACTTAGAACAGCAACAAGCCTGTCTTTATCAATCTCTTTTCTCTTCAAAAAGAGATATACACTACCTATCGCCGCTTCAGACATATTGATCAAAGTCCATAGAGCAAATCCACGTCCTCTTTCATAAAGATTTGTTTCGGGATCTATCTGGTAAATATATCCGTTTCTTTGCGAAAGCATAAGCATAATCTCTGCAAAAATAGCGCAGAAAGTAATCGCATAAAAGATTGTATAGTCTCTTCTTTTTTCATATATGGAAAAAATGACATAAATAGAATAGATAACAGGAAGTATGGCACTTATGACAAACGTAATAAAATTTGCAAAAGAAACCATACCAAAGGCAAATACCCCCGGAACCCCCCTGTAAAACCATGCAAGGGCATCAAAAACAAGCATCACGCCAACCGCGAGCTCAAGAAATGCTAGTGCGCGATACCCTTTTTTGATCACTGTGCGACCTATAAAAAGATAAACAGATGCCAGTAAACAGAACAAAGCGCCCCATGCTTCCAAACCAATAAAGAAAAACTTAGGTTCCATTCACTCATCTCCTCTTAAACGGTTATAATATTATTATAGTCATTTATCTACGAAATATCATCCATATTTTTTCACTCTGTTTTCACTTTTCATTCCTTTGTGATATACTTGCAACAGTGTTTATTATCCACAAAATAAATATTTCAGGAGGAAAAAAATGGCACAGAATCCTATTGTTACGATCACAATGGAAAACGGTGATGTCATAAAGGCAGAACTCTATCCGGAGATTGCCCCAAACACAGTAAACAACTTCATTTCACTTATCAAAAAGAATTTCTATGACGGACTTATCTTCCACAGAGTAATAAGTGGTTTCATGCTTCAGGGCGGAGATCCCGAAGGAAGCGGAATGGGTGGCCCCGGCTACGGAATAAAGGGCGAATTCTCATCAAACGGATTCAAGAACGATTTAAAGCACACAGAAGGGGTACTTTCAATGGCAAGATCCATGATGCCCAATTCTGCAGGCTCACAGTTCTTTATCATGCACAAAACATCTCCTCACCTCGACGGTGATTATGCTGCATTCGGCAAAGTTACAGAAGGTATGGATGTTGTAAATAAGATTGCAGAGACTGAGACTGATTGGAACGATCGTCCCACAACACCTCAGGTAATGAAAACCGTTACGGTTGAGACTTTCGGAGTTGAATATCCCGAACCTGAGAAAACACGCTAAAATATAGCCTGTCAAAAAGCAAAAATTACCCCTGCATACAGCAACCGCTATATGCAGGGTATATTTATATCATATTATCACTCAGAATATTACCACTCAGGCGAGATAGAAATCGCATGATTATATCCATCCGATCCGCAAGCAAGAGTAACAACTACCCTCTTATCCTCTAAAAGGAATGGAATATTGTTATACTGTGTATTTGAATCAAGTCTGATCTCCATTGTCTGTCCGTTAGTTGACAGATACAATGTACCCTCGTTTGTCTTATCCTTAATTCTGCCTGTAACGGTAGCTTTCGAATTCTGATCGAGTGAAACCGTTGGTGATGACTCATAAGATTCGTTTACGATCTTGGAAACATGGTTCCATGCGTCATCTCCTCTGTAGAAGTATACGGTAACCTTATTCTTGGGCATAAGAACTCGTCCCTCTGAAGCATCTGTATTACCGTCAACTATGAATTCCATTCTTCCTTCCGATGTCTTAAGAATAATCTTATTTGTTGTAGTATTTCCTGATATTGTACCAGATACACCGGTGCCGTATTTTGCAACATTTGCACTTGATAAAGCATTAGATGTTCTGTCTGATACTGAAATCGCATGCATATAAGCATCGCTGCCTCTTGCACATACAATCTCAACATTTCTGCCAACCATGATGCACTTTACACCGCTTAAGTCGGTCTCATTATCAAGCTTGATCTCCATTGTTCCGTCATTAACCTTAAGGAAGATCTTCTCTCTGGTTGTTCCCTTTTCAATCTTACCTTTTACTGTTGCCTGTTTTGAAGAATCAACTTCAGCCTTGCCGGGCTTAATTTCACTTTTTATGGAAGTTGCATGCCAGTAACCATCGCTTCCTGTAGAACAGTTAACCGTTACCTTTGTTCCCGGGAAAAAAAATTTAGCCTCACTGTTATCTGTCGAATCATCAATCTTGATTTCCACTGTTCCGCCGGATGTAGAAAGATACATCTTATCTGCCGTGGTCCTATCATCAATCTTGCCTGTAAAGGTCATCTCTGATGCATTTGCAGCCACCGGAAATACAAGCGCTCCGGCCATTACAAATACAAGCGTTGTTATAACACCAACGATAGCCGATATGCTTTTCTTCATATTTTTCTTATCCCCTTTCGCAATACTTTTTCGCACAAAATATTCCAAATTACAGTAACATTATACATCATCTTGTGCATTTATGTATGTTTCTTTTATTAAAAAAGAACATTTTTCCGCTAAAATATGCGAAATCCGACGATTTTGACTTCGAAAAGCCACAATTTACCAGCGTTTTATATTCTGCTGTCCGCTGTTATCTCCCATACTGCCGTCTGAGCCGTCCATTCCGTTCCGGTTTCCGCTTCCGCCCGAGCCTTCGTTGTTTTCACGCGATTTACGCTCTTCTTCGGCTTCCTGCTGTTCCTGCTGCCTTTCTTTCATGGCACCATCTTTGTTTCTCTGAAGCTCATCCTGCTGACGCTTTTCTTTTGCACTATTCTTGCCTTCGCTTCCGGATGACTCATTATTGTCATCCCCTGAAGAATTATCGTCATTCTGCGGCTCCTGCGAAGTTTTTTCGGGATTCTCAAGCTTCTCTATCATCTTATCAATGTCTTCTTTGAGCTTCTGGGCATCTGCGTCCCTGTAATCATCGCCTTCATTTACAGCCCAGCCGTTCTCTAGCAGCACATCCCTTGCCTGATAAAGAATAAAAATAGCCGTATCAATCTTTTCCTGACTTGAAAGATCGGTAAAGTCAATTGTATTGCACATTGCAAGCGCCAGATTTATCCTTATCGAACACTCTTTTTTGTCAGGTGGATACATCTTGAGTGCTTCCTTGTAATATCCAACCGCCTCCGAATACCGAAGATCCTTGTAGGACGCATTTCCCAAATTGTAGTACGGCACATAGCTCTCCGGAAAATTCAGAAACAGAAGTTTCTCCTCCAGTTTCATGTCATACTGATCTTTCTTGTATTTATCCACAAAAGCCATGTTCACAAGGACTCTCGCAACTATCGATGCTCCCGCAATAAACATTACAAGTGAAAAAGCCATTAAAAAGATATATCTAAGAGGTGTTTTTTTCATATCTATAACCTCCCTCTTCTGCTAAATATATATAGTTCCAAAATAAGTATCAGGACAAGCGGTATCGCAAACACGTAGTACACATCTGCATACTTTTCCATACCGTCCTCTTTTTCAGAAACAGTCTTGGATGTTTCCTTAATAACTTCTATTGTCTGATGAAGTCCCTGACTTCCGTCGTTCATGTTGTAATACTCGACACCGAGATTTCCCGCGATGCTCTTTAAATTATCTTCGTTCATATATGATATGGCATCTTTTCTCTCTACCTCATCATATATATACGCATGGTCGATCTTCATCTTGGCACCCTGTGTAGTACCATAACCGAGCACAACACCGGAATCCACATAGTCTTTCAGCGCTTCATATGAAGTAAGCTCGTGTCCGTTTGTGATCTCGCCGTCACTCATAAAGATAACTATACTCTTCCTGTTCTCCTTTCTTGAAGAAGACATAAGAAGCGATTCAAGGTCTTTGTACGGCAAAGACATATCACTGCCGCCTGCATATCCGTATCCGGGAGGCGCCAATGTATCCAAAAGTGTCTTAATATGATCCATATCCTGAGTGCAGGGAGATATAACATGAGACTGATCGTCAAATGTTATTATCGCAAAATTACTTCCCGCAAGATCCTCAACAATCTTTTTTGCATCTTTTTGAACACCTTCTATCCTGGCATCTCCGTTGCCGTAATCCACAGCCCACATGCTTATCGTTGTATCAACGACAAAAATAACATCAAGGTTTCTTGTGGAAAACTCGTATTCCTCATCGATGATCATAGGCCTTAACCCGATCACAAATGCCAGGATATATATGATCCCGAGCCTGAGCACGGTGAATATTTTTTCATTTCTTTTAACGCTCGTTTTGACAATTACCCAGACCGTACCTGCAATAAATATCGCAGCGATCGCAAGAAGGAGCGCTATCGGTAAAATAGGTCTTATAATCATTTTTGCAACACCAATCCGGCCCCGCAGAATATGCTAAGGCCTATAAGCAGCACAATGTAAGCAACCTCAGGAATATCGACATTTTCTCTTGATGATACAACTTTTACCATCATCGCTTCCTGCTTCTGGATATCCTGTACGATCTCCGATACCGGATGCTGGTCAGTTCTTACATAAAACTTTCCGCCGGTATTCTCAACTGCACGCTTAAACTCTGACGAACACAACTTATAGCTGTATTCCTCAGGCAAATAGAATTTATCCTCTGAAGGGAAAATTCCAAATACTGTTGTCTTATTGTTCTTGCATGCCTCAGATGCGTCATCAAGGCTCATTATCTGCGGGTAATACTCATTGAGCTCGTTATCGGTACACATGATTATCACTCGCGTTCTGTCCGCTTCTCCTATATAGGGAAAAGAAAAAAGTGCAGAGCCAAGGCCCTCTCCTATAAGTGATGATCCCTTCGTATCGGCACGATACAAAGTTCCCGCCTCATAATAGGCTAATTTATCATCAAGCTCATAAAAAGCTTCTCTCTCTTCTTCAGTCATTTCCGTAAGATATTCGTACTTATCGTAGAAATCATTGTACATCTGCTTCTGAAGCGCAAAATACTCTTTTAACTCATCAAGCTTTTGTATAACATAATCATAATCATCCGTCAGAGGAACATATGTGACAGATGAAGTATTAAAAATACTTACTCCTATCCTGTCTCCTTCAAGTCCCTTTACAACGCCCTTAAGATACTCTGTAAGCTCAGAGTTGAGGTCATAAAGAGAATAAGAAACATCAAGACAGAGTATGATATCTCTTTTCTTTACTCCGTTAACAACATCCTTCGTCTTATACGGCCTTGATATAAGCACTACAGACGTAAGCATGCACAATATCAGCCCTGCTATCAGGATTGTCCTGACTATGCGATATTGTTTAAAAAGTTCTGTATATAATTCACTGGATCTGATTCTTTGGGTATTCGCAGCACGTAATCCGCCGCTAAATTCGTTCATTCTCTTTTGATTATATTTAAGTAACAAAAAAGATATTCCGGCGATCAAAAGAATTCCCAAAACTATGACCCATTTATACATTATGTCCATGTTCTGATCACTCCCATTGCCGTTTCGCAAGATTCAGAAAGCTCCCTTGATATGGCTCTTCCATCCTCCGCAAATTCCGGAACATAATATTCTTCCATCAACTTGTCCAGATGCCTGATACCAAGTTTTTTGACATCCTTGAGGGTTGCCGTTTCAACATTGATACCTGTTACATCATGTATAAATCCTCTTATCAAAAGACTGAGCCTCTGAAATCCCTCTCTTTGGCTTATCTTATTGTTTTTGTAGTCATTATTGAGTAAGCGGATCTGCGCAATATATTTTTGTTTAATAATATACTGATATCCGCCGTTGATACTAAAGCGCTTGTTGCCATTCGCCGCCCCGGAAGTCTTTTCCCTTTTCTCAAGTCCCAATATCTTGGACAACGCACGAATGAACAACACCAGAAAGACCACAAAAATAACGATTCCGACTAAGAAAACCCAAGGACTATATTCAAATGGTGGTCTTAATGTAACCGTAGTTTCCATGTCTGTGCCTTTCAAATAAAACTATTGTCTTATCGATTATCTCGTCCTTACCGGACAATGAAATAACCGACGTTCTGCTCTGTTTACTATTACTTGCTATACTGCTTGCTGCAGCTTCTCTGTAATCAAGCTCCATCTTGCGAAGCTTTTTGTTGTGAGAAAGAAACCATCTCTCATAGCGGCCAAGATCATTGTCATAGACATTGTCGCCTGTCAGCATGGCATCTTCCACGCACATCGCCATAATGTCATTATTGCACGAAACGGCTTTGAGCGTACTCTCACTCACGGACTGAAGTCCCTCCATATCGGTAATGAGGATAATGATCATCCTCTTATGCACACAGTTAAGGACATTCTTTATACACTGTTCAAAAGAAATCGTGCTGTCCTGTTCGATATATTTTTCATACTCATACATGAGTCTCTCAATATGCTCTGTTCCTGCCTTGAACATACTGATCTCCGAAGTGTCTCCCTTGGGAAAGGCCATCGAAAAATCAGCTCCGTTCTTGTCCGCAAGATATGCAACTGTTCCAAAAGTAAACAGCGCAACTTCTTTTTTGGATTCACCTCTTGGGGTATCTCCTGTCATCTTCCTGCCGCAGTCACACACAAACATTACATTGTGTCTTCTGTCGGTCATATACCTTCTTACCAGAGTCTTCCCCATTCTTGATGATGATTTCCAGTCAATATCGTGAACTTCATCTCCAAGCGCATATTCTTTAAGATCCTCAAATTCCATACTTCTTCCCTTGTGAATGGAATGAAAGTCTCCGTCAAGAATATTCGAAGTTTTCTTGTTTGTATAAAGAGCTACCGCTCTCCTTATTTTTGACAAATACTCATAATCTATATTCATAGCCGCGCTCTCTATTACGGAGTCTTAACGGAGTTTACTATTCCGTCAATTACCGTCTCAACAGTAATATTATCTGCAACAGCCGAATAGTTAAGACCAATTCTGTGTCTTAATACCTGATGTCTTACGACCTTAACATCCTCAGGTGTAACATAGGTTCTGCCCATCATAAGAGCAGCTGCCTTGGCCATCTTAAGAAATGCAATTGAAGCACGGGGGCTTACACCGATCCTTACATACTTGCCAAGATCGAATCCCGGTATCTTGTTTGCTCTTCTGCTGGCAACAACGATACTTGAGATGTACCACTTAACCGCTTCATCAACATATACCTGATCCGCGATATCCTGAACTTTATTGATATCCTGTATTGTAAGAACAGGATCTGTTTTCTCGGAAATTACACCCGACTCTATTCTCTTTAATATCTCTACTTCCTCAGCGGCTGTAGGATATGTAATGACCTCTTTTATCAAAAATCTGTCTGTCTGAGCTTCTGAAAGAGGATATGTTCCCTCCTGTTCGATTGGGTTCTGGGTAGCTATAACGATAAAGATATCTTCGGGCATGTTGTAGGTCTTTCCACCGATAGTAACATGCTTCTCCTGCATGGCTTCAAGCATGGCAGACTGAGTCTTGGCACTTGAACGGTTAACCTCGTCGAGAAGGACAAAGTTAGCAAATACAGGTCCCAACATAGTCTCAAACTTGCATGTAGCCTGATTGTAGATTTGTGTTCCGATGATATCAGCCGGAAGAAGATCCGGTGTGCACTGGATTCTCGCAAACTTTCCGTCTACGGCATCAGAAATAGCCTTAGCCGCAGTAGTCTTCGCAAGACCGGGAACAGACTCTATAAGAATATGTCCGTCCGCCAGAATAGATGCGATAAGAGAAAACTTAAGTTGTTTCTGTCCGACTACCTTATCGTCAAAGTAATCGGACATCTTTCTGATAACTTCCTGTGAATAAGCAAAATCGCTCTCACTTATATTATTTCCTGTAGAAGGCTCACTTACGAGCTCTTCTGTACTGTAGTTCTGTATATTTTCGTCCATCACTATACTCCCCTTTTATTATTTTATGATTGTTGAAAGATTACGCATTATACCCGCCGCAATGTCAGGTTTGTTCATTGAATAAACATGTATGTGGCTAACCCCGTTAGAAATGAGATCGATTATCTGATCACAGGCATATATTATACCTGCCTCTTTCATTTTCTCCGGATCGTCGGCGAAACGGTCAACCATAATCTTCATTTTCTGAGGAATGGTAGAACCTGAGAGAGAAACACTTCTTGCCACCTGCCTTGCATTGGTTATCGGCATGATTCCCGGAAGAACAGGCACCTCGATGCCCTTCTCCCTTATCCTGTACAGGAACTGATATAATGTTGAATTGTCAAAAAACATCTGCGTCGTAAGAAAATCGCATCCTGCATCCACCTTCTCTTTCAGATGGATTATATCTTCAGACTGTCTCGCACATTCTACATGACCTTCAGGATAACAAGCTCCTCCGATACATATATTTTCATCAAGCGACTTTATATCACTTATGAGCTGTGTTGCGTGATCATAGTCATAGCATATTCTGCCTTCCTTCGGAATGTCCCCCCTAAGTGCCATGATATTCTCGATTCCTTTTTCCTTGTAAACGGAAATCATGGACTTAACATCCTCTTTTGTAGACGATACGCATGTAAGATGCGCCAGCACATTTACACCGTATTTGTCCTGAAGATCGGCTGAAATATTTGCGGTATTCTTACTGGTTCCGCCACCCGCTCCGTAAGTAACACTCATGAAATCAGGCTTAAGTGCGGCAATCTCTGCCGCAGCCCTTTCAACATCAGCATACTTGTCATCCGTCTTGGGCGGAAAAACTTCAAAAGACAATGTCACGTCTTTGTTGTTTAATATGTCGATTATTCTCATATCGTCTCCGATCGGGATCAAACGTTAATCTCAGCTGTGAGACCAAGGTCTCCCTTGTTTGCATCCAATATAGGCTTAACAACCTCAGCAAGGAACTTGTCTACCTGGTGAGCGCTGCATCCTACATACTTAGTGGGATCCATTGAAGCCTGGAGTTCCTCGATAGTAAGCGGGAATGCAGGATCTGCTGCGATAAGATCAAGAAGATTATTGTCTTTTCCTTCAACCTTAACAGTCTTACCTGCTTCCATAGAAAGCTCACGGATCTTCTCATGAAGCTCCTGTCTGTCTCCGCCTGCCTTAACAGCATCCATCATGATATTCTCTGTTGCCATGAAAGGAAGCTCAGACATGAGGCGTTTCTCGATAACCTTAGGATATACTACAAGTCCGTCAACTACATTAATGCACAGATCAAGTATTCCGTCTGTTGCAAGGAATCCCTCGGGAACTGAAATTCTCTTATTTGCAGAATCGTCGAGAGTTCTCTCAAACCACTGTGAAACCTCAGTAATAGCGGGGTTAAGAGTATCAATGATGACATATCTTGCAAGTGAGCAGATTCTTTCACTTCTCATAGGATTTCTCTTGTAAGCCATTGCCGATGAACCGATCTGGCTCTTTTCAAAAGGCTCTTCAACTTCCTTGAGGTGCTGAAGGAGTCTGATATCCTGAGCCATCTTTGTTGCTGATGAAGCAATTCCGGCAAGTACATTGAGCACCTTCATATCAATCTTACGGCTGTATGTCTGACCTGAAACTGCCATGCATCCCTTGAATCCAAGCTTTTCTGCAAGCATGGGATCAAGCTTATCAACCTTAGTGAGGTCTCCGTCAAAAAGCTCAAGGAAAGAAGCCTGTGTTCCTGTTGTTCCCTTTGAACCAAGAAGCTTCATATTATCAAGAACATAGTCAAGGTCTTCAAGATCGATAGTGAAGTCCTGAAGCCAGAGTGTTGCTCTTTTACCTACTGTTGTAGGCTGTGCCGGCTGGAAATGAGTAAAGCCGAGTGTAGGCTGTGCCTTGTATTCTTCCGCGAACTTAGAAAGCTCTGCGATAACATTTATAAGTTTCTTTCTTACAAGCTTAAGTCCCTCTGTCATTATGATAATATCAGTATTATCACCAACATAGCAACTTGTTGCGCCCAGATGGATGATTCCCTTAGCCTTGGGGCACTGCTGACCATATGCATATACATGGCTCATTACATCGTGACGAACTTCTTTTTCTCTTGCCTTGGCAACATCATAATTGATATCATCCTGATGAGCCTTGAGTTCATCAATCTGCTCCTGTGTGATGTTAAGTCCAAGGTCTTTCTCTATCTCGGCAAGTGCGATCCACAGTTTTCTCCATGTCTTGAACTTCATGTCCTGTGAAAAGATATACTGCATTTCTTTACTTGCATAACGCTCCGATAATGGGCTTGTATAACGATCTGTACTCATTTCATTCCTCCTAAAATATGACAATATTACTTCTCAAATTCTCCCCTGATATCTTCAGTGGGCGGATTAACGGGATAAGAACCGGTAAAGCATCCCTTACAGATTCCGAGGTTTCCGCCAACCATCTCTTCAAGTCTCTCTATACCGAGATAAGCAAGTGAATCTGCTCCGATTATCTTACAGATATCGTCGACATTTCTATTATAAGCTATAAGCTGATCTCTTGCAGGAACGTCGGTTCCAAAATAGCAGGGCCACAGGAACGGAGGCGAGCTTACTCTCATATGTACTTCTTTTGCTCCCGCGTCGCGAAGCATTCTTACAATTCGGTCTGAAGTTGTTCCTCTTACGATTGAGTCGTCGATCATGATGATCCTCTTACCCTCAACCGCACTTCCGAGCGCATTGAGCTTGACCTGAACGCTGGATTCTCTGTTCTTCTGCTTGGGTTTGATAAATGTTCTTCCTATATAAGAATTTTTTACGAAAGCCTGTCCGTACGGAATGCCTGACTGCATGGCATATCCGAGTGCCGCAACATTTCCGGACTCCGGAACTCCGACTACAAGATCTGCATCGATAGGTGAGTCCATTGCGAGGAATCTTCCCGCAGCAATTCTGGCATCATACACGCTGATGTTATCGATAGTACTGTCGGGACGGGCAAAATAAATATATTCAAAAATACATCTTGCATGCTGTTCCTTGGGAATACACATGCTCTTGTCGGACTGAATTCCGAATTCCGGAGAAATAGTAACAATCTCGCCGGGTTCAACATCACGGATAAAAGTAGCTCCGACCGTATCAAGTGCACAAGTCTCAGAAGCAAGGATATAGCAGTTCTCTCTTCTTCCTATAACAAGTGGCTTAAATCCATAAGGATCTCTCGCTCCGATAAGTTTTCTGGGTGACATGATAACAAGACTATACGCTCCCTTGATCTTAAGCATAGCCTTTCCGACTGCCTCTTCTACAGACTTTGTTGCAAGTCTCTCTCTGGCAATATGATATGCAATTACTTCCGAGTCGATTGTTGTCTGAAAGATTGCACCCGTATATTCCAGCTCATGACGAAGCTCCGGTGCATTGACAAGGTTACCGTTGTGTGCAAG
>JAEEGF010952958.1_pt1 | contig 18810 bp, 17 predicted proteins | sample 9134171 | NCBI WGS metagenome assembly JAEEGF01 (sample SAMN16246542, study PRJNA631951) | gut metagenome | biome: gut microbiome; feature: rumen; material: AP-attached | host: Bos | place: Iran: Karaj | collected 2018-10
AATCTGGGCCGGGCAGAGGAACATCATTTTAAAAGAACAGCAAAAGTGGCATAGGACAGGTCTCCTCTGGATTGTCGGGGGTGCCGCTGTGGACATCGTAATACTCGCAACCAGCATGCCTGAATACTTGGGCTTCGGTTCCGCAATTGGCATTTTTGTCTTTCTTTTCCGCTATACTAGACGTCTTATCCATTCCTTGCTTGGCAGGATGGCCCCAAAAGGCGGGGGTTGCCTGGTTAATCCATTGATCGTTTTCCTGATAGAGCTATTTGCATTCATACCAATCGGCATGGTAAGTCCCATCCTTCTGATTTACTCTATAGCTCGAGCCTTCGGACTTAAAAAAGGCATTTCCGATTACATTACCTGGATATAAGGCCCGCAAGCATTGGTACATAGATTACAAATAAACAGATAACCACAAATCAACCAATATGAAAAGATTAGTTTTATTAGCACTAGCTATCATTGTCTCCTTAAGTTCCGCCTTTGCTCAGAAGAAAGTGTTTATGGATTTGACTTGTTGGTACAAGACAACAGCCGGGGCATATTATGCTGCACAGGTCGATTACGGGCAAACCTGGAGTATACATCTTACTCAAAGCGGTCGCAATCTGGTAAATGAAAACGGTAACGACATTCACTTTTCCTCTACCATGCAGGCCGTGAATTATCTTGTTGACCGTGGTTGGGATCTTTTCGCCGTATATCCGAATACAAATCCTAATAGAAAAGTCAGCGATCCGGAGGTTACATATGTGCTTTATAAACTTATCAACTCAGAAGAAGAAATAACGGAAGGGTTCTTAACTAAGGATCAGTACACGAAGCAAAAGAAAGAAGAGAAATAACGCGAAAGCTTAAGATGTCAAGGTTCATTTTCATTTTGCGTAAGACCGCTGCTCAATTAGCTTTATTGTTTCTCATTGCCGCCGTAGTGAGTATGAACTCCTGTGGAAAGAACGAGCAGGAAAACATTGAGCCAGAACCGGCGAATCCGTTTGAGTTGATTGAGAAACTTGCCAAAGCGGCCTCAGAAGCCATAGAAATCACTCATTATGAGCGAGGAATCTCTGTAATGACTATTTACCTCTGCACTCCTTTCAAGTATGGCGACAGTGGTTCTAGTTATGAATCGATCTCTATCCAAGAGTCGGCTTTCTCCAAATATGAGAATGACCATGAGTACTTAACCATTACTTTTAAGACCGGAACTATTATAAAGTTCCGTTACCGTAACGCACTATCTATAGACCTCGCACCTACTACTGAATACAAAGATTACCAAGGGGCAAGTCGTGAGTTTCCCTTTTCTCTTCTTGAGGCCGGACGAGGAAATGTTAGGTTCAAGGCAACGGCCCAGGGAAAGGGATCTGCTAGTGTGACTTTCGATGAACAATCCAATGCTGGAATTCTTACCGTTACTTTGGCCGATGAAGAAAAGGCTACCCTGTTAGCAACTCTTAAGGTCACTGACGGCACAAACAACAAGTCCTATTCAGTAACAGCAGAAGCTTATTATTGTAGTATAACGGCTGATAACATCATTCTGGTTGGCAAGAAAGAACAAGAACACACGATTGAATACTCAATAGCTACCAACCTTGAGGAATATGAGATTGTCGCGGAGCTTGCCGAGAATAGCTTTGTTGCCCTGAATGGTCTCACGGCCACAACCCTCTCTGATAACCACACAGGAAAGGACCGCTCCACTACCGTGACTTTGAAGGAGAAATCAGATAAGTTTAAGGCAAAGGTCATCACTATTACCCAGGAGCAGGATGAGATCAATCCTGACCCCAATAGCGTTGCCTTTGCAGACTGGAACTTCAAGAACGCCATGCTGGCGCTGGCAGACCTTAACGGAGATAAAGAAATAACCGAGGAAGAAGCACTTACTGTCACGGAGATTAACATTGCCGACAAAGGGGTGAATAATTTGACTGGCCTTGAGGCTTTCAAGAATGTCTGGAAATTCGATGCCCAGAACAACGATATTACCGACGCGACTGTCCTGAAGGAACTCCACCAACTCTATTGGCTGGACCTCAAGGGCAACAAGAACCTTAAGACCTTCGATGTGACGGGATGTACGCAGTATTTCGAGCACTGCGAATTCGAAGTGACTGCAGACCTTGTGTACTACACCTTCCGCCAGCAGGTAGGCGTGACCAATTACTCCGACCCTGGTTGCCAGCATTCAAAGCATGTCATCGACAACCGTCAGACAACCGATTGGTCCAACCAGGATGAAATCGTCCTGATGAAAAAGCATACCGCAGGAAAGGGATATCCCGTAGTCTTCACTGGTATCAGTTACATCGACGCCGATATGAACGACGGTTCCTTTGAACGCCAGATGCGCAAGGCAATGGAACTGATGCTTGCCAATTATCCCTATATGGATGAATACGGCAAGTACCTCGATATCTATTGCGTAAAGCATAAAACGGCAAACCGCAACCAATGGGACCTTACCAATGAGGAAACCAATTTCGATAATCCCAAATGCAAGGAAACCTACGAACGATTCTACAATGAAGAGGCTTCACTTCTCCTTAATACATATAAGAAATTCTACGGAGAAGACTTTGTAGAACAAGGTATGTGGAGTTTCCTTATTGAATGTACGCCTTCTGGGTTCCCTGGAAGATTTACAAGGGAAGAAAACTACGCAGGTTATAACGATAATTATCTTGCAGAAAAATATGGAATAGTTTTCTCCTACTGTACGCATACATGGAACCAGACAGAACAAAACTTCGCAAACTCTTCTTGGACATTAGAAAAACTCTTCAACGAAGAATTGATTTATCAAGATGTGTTTAAAAACTTCCTTGAAAGTCGTGTAAAAAACTAAAATCTCATCTTACGGCCCGACGGGTGTAAATTGCCACCGAAAAGTGAACAGTTTTGCCACCGAAAGTTGAACAGTTAGAGATCGTCTGCAAAGGTATTCATTTTTCTGGTTTTTGCTTCATTTTTCGTTCATTCATCCATTTTTCCGTAGCCTTGATTCTGTAAGACGGCCCGTTCATGTCAATGATGTAAGCCTTGAAGGTAAGGCGGTCTACAATGGCCGCAGCAATGACCTTATCGGTGAAGATTTGATCCCATTTGTCGAAGCCAAGGTTGGTAGTAATGATGATGGATTTGATGCCGGCACGGAGGGATATGAGGTTGAAAAGGGCCTCTGCGCCCTCTTTATCAAAGGATTTGTACCCGCACTCATCCAAGATTGTGAGGTCGTATTTCTCAAAGCGTTTTTGCAGCCTGGAGAGTTTACGCTGTGATTCGGTCTCCCTGATTTCAACCAGCAGACGTGGCACAGATGCATATAGAACATTGTAACCGGCCTTGCAGGCCTTGATGCCAAGACCGATGGCCGTGTGTGTTTTACCGGTACCGGGGTTGCCGTACATGATAACATTCTGGCAATCACGGATAAAGTCAAGAGTCTCAAGTTCGGGCAGTGCAACTGCCATATCCTTTGGCAGTTCATTCCTGTCCAGATCTTCAAGATACTTGAGTTGCGGGAAGTGAGCCTTGGTGATAAGTGCCCTGCGACGAGCCTTATCGCGATACTCTGCTTCCTTATTAAGCAGTTCAGCCAGAAAGCGGTCATGAGACCACTTCTTGGATACGGCGCTCTCCAACATTACATCGAGACTGCCCTTGATACCACCGAGTTTTAGCGTACGGCAGTTATCGCTGATGGATTGCAGATATGACGTTTCCATTATGCAAGAGCGTTTTCAGTGTTGGACTTGAACATATTACCGAGCATCATAAGGTTCTGTTCCGCCCCGTTCTCAATGGATTGATTCCAGGGCTTGTCAAACAGGCTTTCAGAAGAACGGACCTCAGAAAGAACGTTCTTAATGCTCTCGAAGTTAATGGTATGGACGCCATTCATCTTGGCCACGTTAACTGCAGAACAGAGTTCCTGGTAGTCAAAGTGGTTGTCTCTGGCCCAAATGAGGAGCTCGACAAAGCTCTTCGGGTTCTCAGAGAAGTAAGTGTCAAACAACTTCTGGATACCCTGAGGCATTTGCCTCAATGCATATGAGTTGCGTACCGCACCCGGCTTGACCTGAAGGACCTTGAGATAGTGCTGGATGTCAATCTTATTGTCATTAGGCACATAACTCCGCTGGTGCTTGGCCAGTTCCTTTTTCGACGGTCTGTCCGTATCGTAGATGATTACGTTATCGCTGTACTTTTTCACCCAAACAGTGCGATGTATGTATTCGAACGGGACAGAGTAGCAAACGGTATCCAGATGGATAGTGGCAAGCTTATCAACCTGACGGAAGTCCGCTTCAAAGCATGCCATCTCGCCAAAGGCAATGAGCATCACATCAAGCTCTTCCTTGATTTGGTCCTTGACAAACTCATTGTCATCCTGGCAAACGGAAAGCAGGTATTCATTTGCCTCATCCATAGAGTCAAAGTGGTCACGGCGGGAGAATGCTCGGCGACGGAGGATCTCCACCGCACGTTCTACATGAGGCTTCTCATTGCCGGAGCGAACATTACAGAACTGATGCCTAAAGCCATAATACCCTTCAAGTTGCTGGAGCTCCAGCGTGGGCTTCTTCTCTCCACCGGTGAAGCTTCTCACCGCCGTCCGCATGTTGTCGTACACCATAACCTGCGGAACGTGACCCCAGAAGGAGAAGGAGTTCACATGGGCTTCCATCATGGCCTGCTTGTCCTGATGGGAAAAGAGTTTACCCCAGCGACCGTTGCTGCACAATGCAGTGGCAGCCATGTTGAAGGTCGTGAGTTTGCCCTTGATGTACAGTTTGACTTCACCCCAGTCAAACTCCATCCGCTCACCGGGAACATACTTCTGCTTGATGAAGCAGTCCTGGACAGATGCGAACTTGTTGGACTTCTTGCCTTTGATGTACCTGACTACCGTCCTGTACGAGACATTGTAACCGGCCCTGCAAAGGTCCGCATGGATATCAGTAGCCCTTTTTTGTTGCTTCTTCATACCCATAGCCACCTTGGTGGCGTTGTTAATGAGTTCCTGATCAATCAAGGACTTGATCTCATCCGTCAAGACCGGGCAATCCACCTCCCGGTCTTTGTACTTGGGTTCGGTTCGGAGAAGCTCAGCATAGGCTTCTGGATTGTCCTTGTCGTTCACGGTAGCGTTGTACAGCTTACGGAGCCCGACTACCGTTGTTCGGCTGATGCCGCGTTTCCTGGCAATCTCGCTGTTGCTTAGATTGCGTCGGAAGTCGCCAAAGATGTCATTTCTTTTCACGTAATCAATCATTTGCTCGGGTGTTTGGGACCCGAAAGTTAATAATAAAGGGGCTAACGGTAGGCGGCAGGCTGGGCCCGCCCTCCATTCCGCTCGGCTACGCCTCGCTCCATTACGAGCGGGCCCAGCCAATGACCCTTGCAAATGATCTCAAAGTGTTCAATTTTCGATGGCAATCAGGTGTTCAATTTTGGGTGGCAGTGCACAGACGGGATTCCCCGCCGGGCCTTTTTTATGCATCAAACACAAAACCGGGGCGGCACCTTCGGCATCGGGATGAGAAATCCTTTTGCCTTCTTCCTTTGGCTTCTGTATCGGACTGCTAGGAATAAAGCACGGCTTATCGTATTGGCGAGACCAGACGTAGTCCGGAATCTCCGTGATGGGCGGAGCAATGAAAAAGGGGTCATGTGTTTGCATGACCCCAAAGGTAATTCTTGATTGTGCCAAGGCGTTGCCCAATGGACTACCCTTCCTCCTGTTCTTTGTCCGGAATCTCCACGTGGTCCACGATGGAGGCCATCTGACCCAGGACATCCTGAAGCCGGTCTAAGGCATTGTACAGGCCATCCTCGGAAAGCACTCCGCGCGGAATGGCCTTGGAAATCTCTCCCCGCTCATCGGCCTCGAAGTCTGCCTGCCACTCGCCGGAATCCAGGTACTCGTTGAGGGCACAAATGTCTTCCCATGCGTCAAGGAGCATATCAATGCCGATTTCAGCTTCCTTGATAGCATCTTCGGCTCTTTTGAATTTGGAGCTATTGCGAGCAACGCGGAGCTCGGCCGGAGAGTATTTGGCTTCCAGCGCGGCACGGCCTTCCTCAACAATGGCTTTCATCTCCTGTAAGCCTTCGTTCAGTTTCTTGCTGAGTTCATCTTTCTTATTCATGGGTATGCGGTTGGTCTCCATAAAGGTTACACTATTAATGAGGACTTGTTTATTAGAATACATCAAAGTCCCTGTCGACCCAGTAGTCATTATGCTCTTGATACTCCTCCAGCGCGGTCCCATCGGCATTCTTCGACCAAATGAACCGGTTAATATTTGCGAACTTAGCCTTTAGACGATTCAGTGGCCGATCTTTCAACTTGAACTTCTCACAAGTCATCGCTTCTTCCGGCTTGCAAACAATGAGGCCCTGGGCATCAATATCACGTCTACATCCAACGGGACGATTCGGATCGAACGGAACATCTTCGTCATACTCCTTATCCCGTTTATCAGGGCCATATAATTGGCACAGAAAACAAGACCGAATATTATATCCACGATCGATGGCGATAGCGTTACAGTAGTTCCGGAATTGCTGCGATGTTTGGAATTCATTCGGGGAGCAGACCACTTCGAATATGGACTTTGCATGGTGACCTGTCTTGTAGTTACCGCAAAAAACGGATTCCTCGTCCACATAGGATTTAAGAGTCCCGGCGTATAGCGTGTAGCGCATCAAAGGTAGTCCACTGTCCTTTGTTGGTGTCTTAGTGAGAACCTTGAAATGGCTGAAGGTGACAGACTCTGATTCAGTAATAGGGTGCTTGGGTAGTTCTTCTAATTCCTCCGTCGTCTTGAGTCGGATTTCAATAATCATATGGTCGGACTGTGCCTTCTTTTCTGAATTCTTGTGCTTGCTCCAGATCTCAATAAAGATAGGCTCATGCTGGCCGCTATCATCAATGAGGCACAAATCCGGCACAAATTCGCCGTATTTCTTCTCTACAACGCACTGGGAGTACTGTTTCTTGAGGTCAAAGGTCTTCACCTCCTCGGTCACACAATTGTGCCCATAATCCTTGTGGAAGAGACAATCCCTAATCTCCTTACATTCCGTCCGAACCTTCATTGTGATTTCGAAAGGTTCGTCCCGATCCCACTTCTCCTTCAGGAGTCGCTCTGCCGTGGCATGGATATATCGATCCATTTCACAACTCTCTCCTGGCTTATGTGCGTAGCAATGGGCCTTCTTGGCACCCAGGCGCGGACGCAGTCCCTTCTTGCAGTACGGACAGGTATAGGTGTAGGAACGTCGGTTCTCCTGCGTGATTCCGCTGATATGCATCAAATTCGGCTCTCCAATATCGGCAAATGGATATTGGACATCCCCTTCGAAGAATTCGTGTATGCCATCAACGGTTTGCATATTAGGCAGGATTGGTATATTTGCCAATTAAAACAGTTGGGAAAGAAACAGGATACTGAGGATAATGATTATCCAAATGAACGACCAGTCGATGTCTTTCTTCTTCTTGGTAGGAGCCAGTGCTGACGGCGTGGACTTAGCCTCTATCGGCCCTGATGCAACAGATGGCTCGCTCGGCAGATAATGCTCACGGACTGTTGCTAAGAGTTCGGTAGCCTGCGCAATCAGTTTCTCGCATTCGACCACCTCGTCCTCCAGTTCCTCGCTGTCCTCGAAATCTCCGGGATACTCTTCCTCCCTCTCCTCATCGTCATCAATGGCCTCAACCGGTAGATTGGAGATAAGAAAGTTAACATCGGCCTGGATTTCGTTCAGCTTGCTTTCTAGGTCCATAACGTCAAAGGAGGGGTCGAGAAGGTAGTCCTTCTCATTCATGGCCTGCAGGAACTCTATTCCTAAACGGACAGCAGCTGATTCGTTCTCGTACATAGGCGTCAGTCAAAGATATGTTTCCATTCTCCGGCCAGATTCTCAAGGATACCCCAGCCGTAGTTGGCATTACCGCCACTGGTCTCCGGAAGGCGGAGGACGCGGACATCGGCCAGCTCCGAGATACCGGCAAGGCTTCTCTTGATTCTCTCGCCGAACTTGCGGTATTTTCCGAAACCATTGATGCCAATTACCCTGATAGTCGGATGCTCAGCCAGGAAGCCAGCAATATCGTTTGGCCTGGCATCCCTAATGTCCTTATCGTCACTCCCGGGCCGTATGGCGGACTCGTAATAATCCCAGAGGACGATGTTATATTTCGACAACAAAGCCTTCTTCTGCGCATAATCCGTCGGCATGGGTTCTCCTGTGAGGTAGCTCAACACCTTCCAGATGCGGTTGGAATTCGAATAGTAATACTGCCGGTGCTCCAACGACTCTCCTCCTGGAAGCGTTCCGAGTATGAGGATTCGCGGATCCTCGCACAGTAGCGGCGGAAATCCGTATATTCTTGGAATAACGGTATAGTTAAAAGCCATCTACAACAACGCAATTAATCCTACTCCAATAAGCAGCGGGATTAGCACAAGACCCAGACACCCACCTTTGGAAGCTTGCTCCCTGGCTTCGCTCTCATTAATAATATCCGCCTCGGTCAAACGGCGACCACACTTAGGGCACTTTGCCGATTCTGTCTCCAGCATTGACACCTTCCCGCAGGAACACTTGAAGTAAGCAGTCTTAGGAAGGTCCTTCTTTTCTGCAAGGTATTTATCCGTGTCGAAAGGGATAGGAGCATTATTGACGGCCAACGGATCTCCAGGATAGAACTTATGACCGCATTTCAAGCACGTAAGCTCAATCTTGTCCTTGCCGTGAGAACCAGCCAGGGCACCAACCAGCAAGTTGCCGGTGAGCACGGTACCGGCTACGGCTTTGCCTGTACTGAAACCTTTCTTATCGGCATAGATCTGCTCACTACCGCAAACGGGGCATTTGATTTCGCTTGGCATAATAGAAACTATTTCGTCAAATCCTGATACATATTGAATAAATGGGCTAGAATCTCGTCATCGGATGCGCTTCTAGGAATGCCATAGGCATCCAGTACGGCGTTATCATTGGCCGTATGGGCACGTCCCAACTCAATAGGCATCACGTTCTCACCATAGAGGTCAGAGAGGCAGCTATCTGGGTACAATTTACGGGCATCAAGGATCGCTTGTGCAGTGGATTCTATTTTTGCTATCTGTGCCTCATTGGAAAGAGGCCAAGGGTAATTATTGTAAACGGATGGAGAGTAACGGAAATCGCTCTTGAGGCGGCCGCATGTCACTCTCATCCAGGCCATATGAACTCGAGATGTCATAATGCCGAAGTGGTACATGCTGACATCCGGTAAGATTGTACATGCGTCCCCAGCGATAATATCTGGACTTACAAAGCCGAACGGGATGTACTTGCGGTTTTCGGATGAGTGTCTCGGTATCACCAGATATTCTGTTGATGGTTGACGAATCTGACAGAACAGGTAGGGATACTGAGCCATTTTCTGTATGCGGTCAGCATTACTGCTTTCGCGTAAGGCACGAACCTTTTGGAACCGCTGCTTTATCTCTGGGATATTTGCATAGTCCGATGGATTGCCGTTCACGAACCATAAGCAGTATCTTGAGAATGTGCCTATTCTATCATGAAGGAACTCACGAGCGCCGATGAACGGACGAATATACTTCTCCAGGATAGGATATGACTGGAGAAGAGCATCTTTCTCCTCAACGGTGAGCAAGAGTCCACCATCGTCCGTTGCAGGGCTGCCGGTGGTCATTGTGGGCAAACCCTCAAAAGGTTTATTGACTCTATTGGCCAACCAAATGTCCGGAGCATCAATTAGGTAGGGATTGATATGAGTGACCTCCCTTTTCTCTCCATCTGTGAAGATATACTTGCGGTCACACGGTAAAGTGCCATACCCTACTATGACACAATGAACATGAGCCTTATTCGTAGCCTCACTATTCCAAATAAACGTGGTATGCGCGAAATGAATATAGCAGCCACTATCTATCATTCCCTTCCAGAACGTCGGAACAGATTCGCCCTGACATATTGAATTAGTGGAGACGAATGCTGCTCTTATGTGCCCTTTTTCTGCCTGGTTCATATACTCCAGGCCCTTCTTATACCAGCAGATTACGTAGTCTTGCTTAGTCTCGACACTTCCTTTTCCAAAAATAAGAGCCATATCATCGGACTGAGAGTCTGTACGAACGCTCTGGCCAATGAACGGAGGATTTCCCATGATGTAGTTCAATTCGCTGGCCGGAATCACGTCATTCCAGTCCATTCGAAGTGCATTACCCTCGTGTATGTTGGTGTAGGTCTTGAGCGGCAGTGGATCGAGGTTAAACCCAACTATCTCATCGGTTTTCTGCATCATCTGACTTTCGGCAATCCACAGCGCTGTCTGCGCTACGGAGCAAGCGAAGTCATTGATTTCGATGCCATAGAACTGATTGATGGACACCTTGATCGGGTCGGCGAATTCTCCGATTACACGGTCCCCTCCATAAACGATGCGAAGGACCTCGTTCTCCAAACGGCGCAGGCTGGTATAGGATTCGGTCAAGAAGTTTCCTGAGCCGCAGGCAGGGTCGAAGAACTTAAGCTTGGAAATCTTATCCTGGAAAGCAAGTGCTTTATCTTTCTTGGTTTTGGCAACGGTAATAGCCCTGATGTCTGCAAGTTCTGCCTTTAAATCATCCAAGAACAGTGGATCAATGACCTTGTGGATATTCTCGATGGATGTATAGTGCATACCACCGGCACGGCGTGTTTCCGGGTTGAGGGTACTCTCAAACACGGCGCCAAAAATGGTAGGAGAAATCAGGCTCCAGTCAAAGTCATCGGAAGCCCGCTGGAGGATAAGAGAACGTATCTCCTCATTGATGCGAGGTATCTCTATATCGCCAGAGAACAGGCCTCCGTTCACGTATGGGAAGGCCAGCAGGGCCTCGTCTTCATAGGGGTCACGGTCTTCCGGCTTCTGGTCAAGGATGCGGAACAGCTTGATAAGTTTCTCCCGGAATTCACCGGCATTGAACTGCGCCATGTAGTCATGGAACATATTCTTGTTCCCGAAGATGCCGGCGTCCTCTGCATAGAGACAGAACACCAAGCGCACGCAGAGTTTGTTGAGGGCCTTCTGAGTATCGGGGTTCTCCGGGTCTTTGTATTGGGCCAGTATCTTATCGTACATGACACCCACAATCTCACCGGCCTGGATGGATACTTCGAGTTCCTTTTTCAGGTGGACATTGGTATCATCTACCAGGAAAGACAATCGGTGGTATTCCTTCTCTAAGTCGGCCAATTGGATAACCTCTGGGGCATCATTGGGCCGTTCCATATCATGGACTTCAAAAGTGGAGAAGTTACAGGCAACAATCCAACGCGGGGCCATTGACAAAGGAAGACCTGCGGCATAACGGCGGGCCTGCTGGTAAGGCGTTAGTTCAGATCCATCGGATTGGCGATATTTGGCCGTGAGGTCCACCTTGGAGCCTTTCTGCTCAATGAGTACCTTGGTGGAGGGTATATAGCCATCAATAAAGTCGGAGCCTTTCTCCTTGAGAATGGTCTTAACAGGAAGCTCAAACTCCATGAACTTGGTGGCATCTTGAATGCCGTAGACGTTCTGCAGAAGAGAAATCCAGAAACGGGCGGTTTCACCCTTTTCGTACCCCTTTCCAGACCAATCCTGAACAAACTGTTTTGCGGCTTGGCGTTGTTTTGTGTCGGTAGCCATGTGATAAGCATTGTGTAAAGACAAAAGTAACGAAAAATCATTGCTTTTCAATGCTCGGCTAAACAAAATAAGGAAATCAGAACGCCAAACTCTTAATGGGCATAGGGAGTGATACTTGTATTATATCAGAATTATTGCCATCTTTGTCTCGCAAAAAGATATTTGAAAGTTTACTTGCAAATTACTTGCAATATTAGTGTTTAAATATCTTATTGTATAACTTATAAATTATTGATTAACCGCCACATAGGGGCTTGCTGTCCTTGGCAGAGAAACACGCCTGGAAAGCGTGTATACTCCAAAAGGGTATCCCGAGTTCGAATCTCGGTCTCTCCGCATGATTAAGGACTACCCCAACGGGTGGTCCTTCATTTGTAAGGAGACATCGATTTCAAATTGAATTATGGAAATCAAATTGCAACGTCAAGACATTCCGGTACTTCTTTTGACCGGTTATCTGGGAAGCGGCAAGACCACGCTTCTGAACCGAATTCTTACCAATAAGAAAGGGATTAAGTTTGCCGTCATTGTGAACGACATTGGAGAGGTGAACATTGACGCCAGCCTCATTGAGAAAGGCGGCATCGTGGGCGGAACGGACGACAGCCTGGTAGCCCTGCAGAACGGCTGTATCTGCTGCACCCTCAAGATGGACCTGGTGGCCCAGCTGGCCGACCTTACCACCTCCCGCAAGTTTGACTATATTGTGGTGGAAGCCAGCGGCATCTGCGAGCCGGCTCCCATTGCCCAGACCATCAGCACCATGCCGATGCTGGCCCCTCAGGCCGTGAAGGACGGCTGCCCGTACGTGGACTGCATTGCCACCGTGGTGGACGCCCTTCGTATGAAGGACGAGTTTGAAGGCGGCGCCGCCCTGGAGAAGGAAGACATTGGCGAGGACGACCTCGAGCGCCTGGTCATTGAGCAGATCGAGTTCTGCAACATCGTACTCTTGAACAAGGCCGCCGATGTTACTCCCGAGGAGCTGGGCAAGCTCAAGGGCATTGTGAAGACCATCAACCCCGGCGCCAAGGTGTTGGAGTGCAACTACGGAGACGTAGATCTGGACGAACTCATCTACACCGGTATGTTCAACTTTGACGTGGTGGCCACTTCGGCCGCCTGGATTGCCGCCATCGAGGGAGAGGACGAGGAAGAAGAGGCCGAAGGCGAAGCCCTGGAGTACGGCATTGACACCTACGTGTACACCCGCCGTCCGGCTCTGGACCTGAACAAGTTTGACCATATGGTAGCCACCAAGTGGCCTGGGAACATCATCCGCGCCAAGGGTTTGTGCTATTTCTCCAACGACATTGACAAGTGCTTCCTCTTTGAGCAGGCCGGCAAGCAGAAGACCCTCAAGGACTGCGGCCTCTGGTTTGCCACTATGGATGAGGAAGAGCTGGCCGAAATGATGAACCGCGACCGCAAGCTCCGTCAGGACTGGGATCCCGAGTACGGGGACCGTATGCAGAAGATTGTGTTCATTGGCCAGAACCTGGACAAACCGGCCCTTGAGAAGTTAATGGATTCCTGCTTGGCAGACTAGCCAAATAAAGGCTAAACATAATAAAAAACGGGTTTTGCTGTCTCAGCAGAACCCGTTTTCATTCTAACCTAAAAACTTAACCTATTAAAAAACTATTCGATTGAACTATCTGCAAGTTCTATGCCGAACTTTTCTAATTTAGCTCTTTATTAGGTTTTATTGATAAAATTCTTACTTCCATAATGGGACGGTCCATGCGGTCGGTATCTACGGCGGCAATGTTGTCTATCACGTGAAGGCCGGCAATGGTTTCTCCAAAAACGGTGTATTCTCCGTCCAGATGCTCGCAGTGGGTGGGGTCCTGGACCAGGTAGAACTGCGATCCGGAAGACTCCTTGAAGGGATTGGCCACGTCTCCCTGGCGGGCGGCGGCCAGCGCTCCTTTCACGTGCGTGTGCAGAGGCTCACCGGCTGCATCTCTCATTTCGGCCGGAATGGTGTAGTCCGGGCCGCCTTCTCCCCATTTGTCTACCAGGGAGGTGTCGCGGGTGAAGGGGTCTCCGCCCTGGATCACAAAGCCGTTGATGACGCGGTGGAAGAGGGTGTTGTCGTAATAGCCGCCCAGGGCCAGGTGGACAAAGTTGTCGCGGTGTTTGGGCGTGTCTTTGAACAGGCGCACGCGGATGGTGCCCATATTGGTAACAATGTCAAATACGGGTTCTTCCGGCAGGGCTTGGGCTGCTTTAACGGCGGCCAGGCTGTCCTGGGTGCTCAGATTAACGGTAACGTCCTGCTTTGAACGGGTCTTGCAGGAGAAGGCCAGCAGGCCCACGGCAAGAACGGCTAAGACAAACTTTCTCATAACTTTCTTCTTTTCCGCAAAATTAGCTAATTTTGTGAAAACTATGGCAAATCCGTTGAAACAATTGGCCGGCGAAACCGCCATCTACGGCCTCAGCTCCATTCTGGCAAGGGTCCTCAACTTCCTGTTTGTCCCCATCTATACCCGTATGCTCACGCAGGTGCAGTATGGAGTGGTTACGGAGTTTATGGCGTACATTGCCATCCTGCAGGTGGTGCTGGTGCTGGGCCTGGAAACGGGCTGTTTCCGCTTTGCCAACAAGGAAGGGGAGGATCCCCGCCGGGTGTATTCCGGTGCGCTGCTGGCAGTCTTCGGCCTTAATTTGGCCTTCCTGGCCTGTATGGTGGCCTTCTCGGATCCCATTTCGGCCGCACTGGGCTATGCCGGCTACCGCAGCCTCATTATTTATGTGGCATCCATCCTCTTCTGCGACTCCATCACCGCCATCCTCTTTGCCAAGCTGCGGCAGGAGCACAAGGCCGTGAAGTTTGCCGTCCTCAAGACCGTCAAGATCCTTACGGAGACGGGAGCCAACCTGGTTCTCTTCTTTGTGTGGCCCGCCCAACCGGACTTTACCTATCCCATCATAGCCATCTTTATCAGCTGCGTGCTGTGCCTGGTACTCTTTATTCCGGACATACTGCGGCTCAAACTGGTGTGGGACTCCGACGTGGTGCGCCGTATGCTGCTGTACTCGCTGCCCCTTATGGTGGCGGCCCTGCCGGGTGTGGCCAACGATTTCCTGGACCGCGTACTGTTCCGTTACTTTGACACTTCGTCCGAGGCCTGGCGGGCATCGCTGGGCGTGTACCAGGCGGCCGTCAAGCTGGCGGTTATTATGAACCTCTTCATCCAGATGTTCCGCTATGCGGCCGAGCCGTTCTTCTTCCAGCGGGCCAAGGACAAGGGCTCCAAGGAGCTCTATGCCGTGGTTATGGAATACTTTACGGCTTTCTGCGGCCTGGTGTTCCTGGCCGTTGTGGGTTACATTGACATTATCTCGCTCTTCCTGGGCCGGGACTTCCGCGTGGGCGTGGGAGTGGTGCCCATTATGCTCCTGAGCTATATGCTGCTGGGGATGCTCTTTAACGTATCTATGTGGTACAAGCTCTCCGGCAAAACCAATATGGCCATCTGGATTACCCTGGCGGGCCTGGTGGTAACGGCGGTGGTCAACGTGGTCTTTATGCCGCGCTTCTCTTATTGGGCTTCGGCCTTTGGACATCTGGCCAGCTATCTGGTGATGTTCATTCTGAGCGCCTGGCTGGGGGCCAAGTACTATCCCATTCCGTACAACTGGAAGCGGATTCTCGCTTTCTTCGGCCTAATGGGACTTACCTACGTGGGCATCTATTTCTGCGATATGAGGGCCGATGCAATGGCTATCCGCCTGCTGGTGAACACCGCCCTCATTGGCACGTACGGTGCCGCCTCCTGGCTGCTGCTGCGCTCGCGCCCGGTTCCTTCGGCCCAATCTTGACCTTTCCGTTATTTATTTGTACCTTCGCGAACCCTAATTATTAACCAATAAAATGAGACGTTTTTCCCTTTTTTTTGCTGTTACGGCTATGGTAGTGGCCTGTGCCAAACCCGTGGCGCAGGAGTTCCACGTGATTCCTATGCCCGCTACCGTGAACCTTGCCAGCGGCACCTTCTGCGTGAAGGGCGCTGCGGTAAACTTTGACGAAAAGATGGACGAAGCCTCCGTCAACGCTGCCCGCCGTTTCGTGGCCAGCCTGGAGACGGCTACCGGCAAGGAGTGCAAGCTTGCTAAGGGTGGCATCACCTTCGTTCAGAATCCGGACCTTGCCGCAGAGCAGTACGTGATTGACATCACTTCCAAGGCTGTGCGCGTGGAGGCTTCGGCCCTTAATGGCTTTGTGTATGCCTGCGAGACCCTCAAGCAGATGCTGCCCGCCGCCATCTATGGAGACAAGGCTGTGAAGGCCGACTGGGTGCTCCCTTGCGCCCACATTGAGGACCAGCCCCGCTTTGCCTACCGCGGTATGCACCTGGATCCCTGCCGTCACTTCTTCTCCATCGAGGAGACCAAGCGCTATCTGGATGTGATGACGGCCTACAAGCTCAACCGCTTCCACTGGCACCTCACCGAGGACCAGGGCTGGCGTATGGAGGTGAAGGCCTATCCCAAGCTCACCGAGATTGGTGCCTGGCGCAACGGTACCGTTATCAAGAAGGACTGGAGCTCCAACGACGGCATCCGCTACGGCGGCTTCTACACCCAGGAAGAAATGAAAGAGATTGTGGACTACGCCGCCGAGCGTGGTATCACCGTAATCCCCGAGATTGACCTCCCCGGACACATGGTGGCCGCCCTGGCTGCTTATCCGGAACTGGGCTGCACCGGTGGCCCCTACGAGGTCTGGACCCGCTGGGGAGTGGCTCCCGATATCCTCTGCGCCGGTAACGAAGAGGTCTACAAGTTCCTGGAGGCCGTTCTGACCGAGGCCATGGACATCTTCCCCTCCGAGTACATCCACATTGGCGGAGACGAGGCCTTCAACGAGAGTATGGGTATTCCGTGGGACCACTGCCCCAAGTGCGCTGCCAAGATGCGCGAGCTGGGCATCAAGAAGGGCCCTATGGCCAAGCACTATCTGCAGAACTACGTAACCGCCCGTATGCAGGATTTCCTGAACCAGCACGGCCGCAAGATCATTGGCTGGGATGAGGTTCTGGAAGGCAACCTGGCCCCCGGTGCCACGGTTATGAGCTGGCGCGGTGTCAAGGGTGGCATTGAGGCTGCCAACAAGGGCTTCGACGCCATTATGACCCCCAACAGCTACCTCTACTTTGACTACTATCAGAGCCAGGAACGCGATAAGGAGCCCTTCGGCATTGGCGGCAATCTTCCTGTTGAGAAGGTATACGCCTACGAGCCTTTTGATGGTCTTACCCCCGCTGCCCAGAAGCACATCCTGGGTGTACAGGCCAACCTCTGGACCGAGTACATTGCTACTCCCGAGCACCTGGAATATATGCTCCTGCCCCGTATGTGCGCTCTGTCTGAGATTCAGTGGTGCGCAGCCGACAAGAAGGATTACGCCCGCTTTGACGCCTCCATCGACCACAGCTTCGAGATGTTTGATGCAATGGGTCTGACCTATTGTATGGACAACCGCGGCCTTATTGGTCTGGACCGTGAGCCCGCCCGCACTCCCGAAGAGCTGGAGCAGTACCTGAAAGAGAATCCCCGCAGCTGGTAATCAGTAAAGCAGCAAGCCTAGCGCGGCGCCGCCCAGGATAATGTAAATGGGGTTGACTTTTCCCCAGTATCCGGCCGCAAAGGCGCCGCCCAGCAGCACCCAGCTTTTCCAATCGGGGAAGTTATCGGAAACCACTTGGATGTTTGGCACACCGCCCGTCCAGGTGGTTTTTATTATAAGGATAATGGCCGCAGCGCCAATGAGACCCACAACGCTGGGCTTGAGCCAGTCCATAGTGCCGGCATACAGGCGGCTGCTCTTGAACTTAAGGTAAAAGCGCACAATGAGCAGCATAATGATGAACGAGGGCAGGATCAGGGCCAGCGTGGCGGTAAGGGAACCGCAGAAGCCCAGCAGCTGGCTGCCGGTGGTGTTATACAGCACGTGATAGCCCACGTACGTGGCACTGTTGATGCCAATGGGGCCGGGCGTCATCTGGCTCACGGCCACAATGTCCGTAAACAGACTCTCGGAAATCCAGGGATGCTCCACCACCACCTGGTTCTGAATGAGGGACAGCATAGCATAGCCGCCCCCAATAGTGAAAGCGCCAATGACAAAGAAGGTCCAGGCCAGTTGCAGTAAAAGCGCTAACGTTTCCATAGGCCCTCCTTATAATAGGTGACACTGAACCCCAGCACCAGCACACATATAATAATATAAATAGGGGACACGTTGAGGAAAGCCACCAGCACCAGGGAAAGGATGGCCAGCAGCCAGGTCCACCAAGACTTGCAGGACTTCTTGGCCATAGTCACCATAGGAATGATGATCAGGGAAATGACAACGGGCCGAATTCCCTTGAAAGCCCGCTCCACCCAAGGATTCTCTTTAAAGGCCGAAAAGAACAGCGCAATGGCCAGGATAATGAGGAAAGAGGGGAGGATGCTGCCCAGGGTGGCGGCGATGCTGCCTTTGATGCCGCGGAGCTTGTGCCCGGCAAAGATGGAGATGTTGACGGCCATCACGCCCGGGGCGCTCTGGGAGAGGGCTACGATGTCCGGGAGCTCATCGTCCGAAATCCATCCGCGCTTGGACATCTCGGCCTGAATGAGCGGAATCATAGCGTATCCGCCGCCAATGGTGAACGCTCCAATCTTGGCGAACACCCCAAATATTTGCCACAGCGATACTCTCTTTTCCATAGACCACAAAGATACAAATTTTGTTTCACTCCCTTGTCATTCCGAGCGAAGCCGAGGAATCTCAATTTTTTTGAAAATTTCTCAGAAAAAATTTGTGGTTACGGAAAAACTTACTACCTTTGCAGTCCCGTTTGAAACGAACGGGATTTTTTACGGCTCATTGACAATATTGAAAGACTAAAAGTACAAGCAAGTACCGAGAGAAATTGTAACAACAATTTATCAATAAACGAGCGTCAGTTTCTTTAAGAAACAGCGTCAGGGCAAGCTAAGCATTATAAAAAATATACAATGAAGAGTTTGATCCTGGCTCAGGATGAACGCTAGCGGCAGGCTTAACACATGCAAGTCGAGGGGCAGCGTGGAGTAGCAAT
>JAEEGF010914064.1_pt1 | contig 18809 bp, 13 predicted proteins | sample 9134171 | NCBI WGS metagenome assembly JAEEGF01 (sample SAMN16246542, study PRJNA631951) | gut metagenome | biome: gut microbiome; feature: rumen; material: AP-attached | host: Bos | place: Iran: Karaj | collected 2018-10
AAAAGGCACAGAGAAGATGCGGCTATCATCAAGTACCGTGCAAGTACTGTGGACGGTTTCTGGTGCTGGGTAGAAGAGCAGATCACAATGCTAAGGCGAGATAACAATAAGATAGTCCTTATAAGCTCACTTAGAGATATAAGTGATCAGCGTGAAAGAGAGCCGGTATCAGAGAATCTTACAAGTAGTTCTGAAGATTTCGTGGCTCAGAAGCAGCTATATCTTAACAAGAAATTCACGGCTCAGGCAGAGGAGTGGCTATCAGGCCGCAAAGAAGGCGAGAATGTCTGCACTATAGCTATTAATCTGGGTCATCTAAGACTTTATAATGATACTTTTGGAAGGAATGCCGGAGATCAGCTTATAACACTGGCTACAGATGTTGTATCTCAGGCTGCATTTATGCTACACGGACTATCTGCGTATCTTGGCGGAGACAATTTCTGTGTTATAGGTCTTGCGGTTGATTTTGGAGATGCAGAGAATCTGGCAGATTATATCAGGAAGAATCTAAGAGATTATCATATGGACGGAGGCTTTGCTCCGGCTATAGGAATCTATACTACTTTTGACAGGAAAGAGACCTTTGCAACTATGCATGATAGAGCTCTGATAGCTCTGTCCAGTGTCAAAGACAATTATAATGAGCATGTACATGTGTATAGTACAGGAGACTTCAGGACTGAGACCGAGAGTAAAAGGCTCCATGTTCAGGAGATACAGCTTGCCCTTATACAGAATGAATTCAGATGCTATATGCAGCCTGCAGTAGAAGTTGATACAGGTAAGATAGTCGGTGCCGAGGCTCTTATCAGGTGGCAGAGAGGGATCAATCTGCTGCGCGCAGAGAGCTTTATCGATATATTAGAAGAAAGCGGATATATCCTGTCCCTTGATATCAAGATGTGGAGACGGCTGTTTGAATGGATGAGAGATTCTAAAGAAAGGGGTATAACGCCTCTGCCATGCTCTATTAATATATCCCATGTGGATTTCCATTATATAAAAGTGGCTGAGACTTTAATAAAGCTCCTTAATGAATATTCTATCGAATCCAAGTACCTCATAATAGAACTTTCAGAACAGACATATGCAGATGATCCTGAGAATATCAGTAGACAGGTCGATGTCATGCGTAATGCTGGTATAAGGGTATATATGGATGATAGCGGATGCGGTTTCGACAGCTTCAGGATGCTGTATGGAACTACTCTTGATGGCATCAAGATGAACCAGAGCTATCTAAGTATGCTGCCTATGGCAAGCAAGGCTTTTAATCCTGTTAAGATGATGCTTGATGTAGGTAGAGAAAGTGATATCCCGGTCATCTCAGAAGGAGCAGAGACACGTGAGCAGGTAGAGAACCTTAAACAGATAGGTTGCAGATTCATCCAGGGCAATTGCTACTATCGCCCTATGACGCTTGCGGATTATGAGAAGCTCCTTATCAAGAAAGGTTATGGCAGTTTGCCGCTGACCGTGTGAAAAATATTTTGGCAGATATATTAAAACATCCCACTTGGACGGACCGACATCCCCAAAGCCTTTTACAGTGGCAGGCAGTATATAAATCATTGCCACACTGTTAATCGTTTTAAAATTCATGGCATGATATCTGGAGTTTTTTATTCTGGGGTCTGAAACTCGCTTCGCTCAGACATGCAGACCCCTTGCAGAATAAAAATCTCCATCTATCACGCTCATGAATTTGATAAAACGATTAAAAAGTGTGGCAATGATTTATATACTGCCTGCCCCTGTAAAAGGCTTTTGGGATGTCGGTCCATCCAAGTGGGATGTTTGCTTTGCGCCGACCGGAGTGGGACGTAGATGTGAGAGTTTCGAAGAAACGGAACAATCCGTTAGTCATAAGGTGTCAAAAGGAACTTTTGACACCTACCTCATTATATTGGCGTCTATATGACCTTTTGAAAATTGTCATATTATGAAGACAGCGATATTACTTGGCGTACTGCTGGATGTCGATATCGCCGTATTCGTCTGCAAGATATTTGTCATAAAGTTGTTGGAGATCTTCGACATTCTCTTCGGAGAGGTTCTCCTGAACATACTCTGCGGCGCTTTCCATGTCTCCGTTTGATACATAGGAAGTTATGGTTGATACGGCTTCCTGGTCGACATTTTCTTCTATTATGGTGTTGAGAGTTTCCTGATCTTCCGGGTCCATTGAATTAAGGACTTCTTCAACTTCCTTGGATGTTACAGATACGCCGGATGATGCGGCTACCTGTTCTATTACGTTGGATACGGCGTAGTTGACGGCTTTCTTCTTGAGCAGGGAATCCCATACTGCGATTTTAAATATGAATATGACAAGGCCAAGTATTACAAGTATAAGCAGGAACTGAATAAGTTTTGCTCCTGTATTCTTCTTTCTTCTGCGATTAGACATTTTTGGGTCTCCTTCGGTTATATAGGTGGTTGTTTTGGGGCGCCCATGTATGGCAGTATCCATGCAGGGCGAGAAGTTTTAGTTAATTATAGAACAGATGGTGGGGCATGTACAAGATAGAGTAGAGGGAGCAGATATACATAATATAGAGGTGTATACTAAAGGTAGAGTTATTATCTGAGAAGCTGCGTAAGGAGAATTAAACCTATGAAGAGTGATATAAGTATTAAAAGTATTATAAGTATGATAATAGTAATATCAGTTCTTGCGACCGGATGTGGCAAAGGCAGTGAAAGCGTTTTAACAGATGATGGAAATACTTCAGAAAGCGTTGACACTAAGACTTATAAAGAGGCTGAAATAGAAGATACTACGCTAGGAAAGAGCGAATATTCGAATAAAGAGTCTAATGAAGAAGCTGGTAATAAGGCTTCCTCAGAGGCATGGACTAATAGTTCTGAAGATAATAGCGTAGATACTGCATATGATTCAAGTTGTGCAGGCGTGTCAACAGATAATGACGATACTAAGGGCGCTTCTGATAATGATAAGATAGAAGATACTAACCAGAATAAAGGAGATAAGTCAGATATGGATAGTACTATAAGCAGTGAAGATTTCTATGTATCAGAAATCACTGATGAACTTTTTGAGAAGATGCAGGGAAAATCCTACAAGGATGACTGTAATGTTCCCAGAGAGGATCTTAGATATATCCATATACTTCATAAGAATCTTGAAGGAGATACCTGCGAAGGAGAGATGGTATGTCATAAGATCATAGCTCAGGACCTTTTGGAGATATTTGAAGAACTATATCTTAATGACTATCCTATAGAGCGGATGGTACTTATAGATGAATACGATGCAGATGACGAGACTTCTATGACAGCTAATAATTCGTCCTGCTTTAACTATAGAGTTATATCTCATACTACCAAGATATCCAAGCATGGCCTTGGAATAGCTGTTGATATTAACCCTCTATACAATCCGTATACCAAAATAGTAGACGGAACGAGAATAGTCGAGCCGGCAGCAGGTGAGCCTTACCTTGACAGAGAAGCAGATTTTCCCTACAAGATAGATGAAGATGACCTGTGCTATAAACTCTTTATAGAACATGGATTTGAATGGGGAGGCAGCTGGACTAGGGCCAAAGACTACCAGCACTTCGAAATGCCGGACTTTGTTGCAGATGAGCTTCGTGCTACTTACGACTAAAGAGATTTTGGCTAAGTAAGTCAGAAAGCGACTAATAATCCTACATGTATATGAACACGAAGAGAGTTTTGCTTTTTTAGACGAACTATTTATTCAAACTACTATCTGGGAAGTGCGATATCCTTGAAGTTTTTTGGGGACGCATACCATGGCAGACAGAATATAAAAACAATGCCACGCTTTTTAACTATTTTATAAAATTCATGAGCATGATAGCTGGTGCTTTTTATTCTGCTTGGGGTCTGCATGTCTGAGCGAAGCGAGTTTCAGACCCCGGAATAAAAAGTACCGGATATCATGCCATGAATTTATAAAATAGTTAATAGCGTGGCATTGTTTTTATATTCTGTCTGCCGTGGTATGCGTCCCCAAAAAACTTCAAGGATATCGCACTTCCCACAAGGGCAGCATGAATCTATATGTTAGCCTAATAGAGTTGATGAGATCAGTGAATAGGCCATGATGTATATGCAGACGATTGCAAACAGGATGGAACCGGAATTCTTGAAAGCTGCGCCGGAGAGCATTTTGTGAGGTACTTCGTTTGGCGCTTTTTCAAAATGTACATCTTTTTTGATGATCGTATATATTATGGATACGATTCCAAGTCCTATCATCACATATATGAAATAGGTATATACTACCGGAAGATAAGGTGCCATTATCGCTGATGATGAGTTTACTATCATATGCATCACAATTGTCATAAGGATATTGCCTGTTCTGACATATACATATCCAAATATCAGGCCAAGTGCAAATGCATAGAAGAACTGATATATATTGCAGTGGAACAGTCCAAATGCAAGTGCGGAGTAGATAATAGCCGTAAGTTCGCCGTAACGCCTTGTCCTGTCTATTATCAGCTTTCTATAGATCAGCTCTTCAAATATAGGTGCGAGCACGGATACCATTATCATAGACAGGATGTTATCGCCTGATATAAGTGTATTGATCATGGAATTCTCAGCTTCACCACCTGACAGAAGCGCAGCAAGATAATTACTAAAGTTGGCGAGTAACACTGTCACAGGGAACATGATGCATATTGCTCTTATGTACTGATTCTTGGAGATAGTGCCTTTTACAACATATTTAGAACCATTGGAGAGTTTTGCCACGAGCGCGCATAAAGGGCAGGCTATACCATATATGCTGACGATATTAGTTAGTGCTAAAAATGTTGTATCAGTATATATATCTGTGAGTTCCAAGTGGCTTTTTGCAGAGATTATCTTGGCAAGGACATCTCCTATTATGCCTCCGATCGCATTAGCTGCGAGCATGAATGTAAGGATAGCAAAGCCTATGATTGTATAGGCTTTTTTGGCATTATCAAGGTTTCCATACAATAAGGCTTTAGAAGATCTGCTATCCTGAGATTCCAAGACTTCGTTAAGACCATCTTCTTTGGTTTTGACTTTGCCTGTTATTGCACCAGCGATTTCTGCAAAGATTCCTTTTGTACCTTTTTTGAATAACCTGTTCTTATAAACTCTTCCAGTAAGGATTGCAAGTAGTACTGTAAAAAGAAGAAGGAGAGCCAGATACAATACAAATGGTATAAATCCTATCCTTGCAGATACTATATCACCAGGCAGGACAAAAGCTGATGTGAAAGGAATGATCCTGATGATAGTCATTCCGATAGGGTCATTCTCTGTAAAAAGAGGCACATACAAGGAAGCAAGGAACCCTACCAGCATAGTCATAACCGACATGGATGTTGTCTGTGATAACTCTTCTGCAGTTGCAGCAAATGATGCAAAAAGGGCTGATACAAAGCAGTAGAATAAAAAAGCACATAACAGGGCTATAACAGCTAATACCAAAAGAACATAGAAGTTTGCAGATACACCGTTTTCAGGTAACATATCCATAAATACAGAGATGATGTCAACACGGCTAAGCCCGATCACGTCAGTTATAACTACGTTACTTATTACAAGACCTGTGACAGCACATACGATCCATACTGCAGTCTGGATCACTGCTTCACAGAAGATAGCAGTAACTTTACCAAATATAATGGCAGAAGGACCTGAAAGTGTTAGGATATATTCCATGAGTTTGGAAGTCTTCTCCATACTTACTATCTGACCGATGCTCTGACCATAGAATATCACAAGGAAATATAAGACCATCATAACGAGCATGGGAGCAAGATAAGAAATAAAAGAATAATCCTCTTCTTCTGAAGGCTCGTTGATTGTGATCTCATTTATATTTAGATCACTTACTGCCATATTGATCTTATCTGCAGATACATCTGTGCTGCTTATCTTCGCATTCTTGACTGTTTCAGAAAAGTCTCTGGCAAAGTCCTTGGCATCGCCGCTTCCTACTGTGCTTTCTTTTGGGATATAAATGGTTAGATCGCAGCTTTCTTCACTTTCTTTTATGTTAAGTACTATAGAAGTATCTTCGTTGTCTCCGAGTGCTGTGACATCCTTGGCAGCTTCTTCGGCGCTTAATCCGGATACTTCACTGATCGTAAGATATGGATAGTCTTTTTGATGTTTCTGTTCAAAACTATCTATATCTAAAGAAAGATCTGTCTCGTTAACTATATATACAGCTTTTAGGTCGCTTGCCTTATCCTTGTCATCAAGAGCTCCTGATATAAGGATGTTGGAAACAGCAGCTATTATCAAAAAAGCTATACCTACAAAGACTGTAGAGCCAATAAATTTTTTGCCTTTAATGGCTTGTTTTAGTGTGAATTTACATATTTTAAGCCAGTTTTTCATACAACCACCTGTTTTTTCATGAGTTTGATAACGTCTTTAGCTTTGAGTCTCTTGCCCTGGAACAGGAGCATGGATTCATAAACTGCCGAAGATAGAATGAAGATGATAACTGCGGTTATGACTATTACTATAAGAGCTATAAGTCCTGTCAGGATGCTGATCTTGCCTGTAAGTATAAGGGCAGGTGTGATGAATGCACCGGTAAAAGGACATATTGCTATAAAATTCTTAAAAGCTTCAGTTCCGCTCATGTTAAGCATCATGATAATAAGAGCCATGTCTGCATAAGTACAGATGATAAGAAGGAAGCTGAATGTCTTATACGCATCCTGGAGCTCATCGAGCTTGGATACACTTGCACCTGTCAAAGCTCCTATTATTGAATACAGGCACAATCCTGCAAGGAAGTATAAAACAGTTATTACAAGCTTTGAAAGCGTGATATTTTCCCATATTGAAGAGACTACAACTACACTTCCTGAAGATGCGCTTGAAACTATGTTCTGTGCATTTATGATTATGCACAGAAGCTGTGACAGGAAGAAGCATCCGTAAGCAGCAAAAGTTGTGATCAAAGTCTCTAAAAGCCTTGCACAGATCTTGCCGGACAGTAGTGCAAGGGGCCTTGTTCCTGTAAGGAGATATTCGATAACCCTTGAAGACTTCTCTGTTGCTATAGAAGTTGCTACATTTCCAACAGACATATTTATGAACATGAATACTATCATAAGACCTGCCAGCATTACGAAGTAATCGCCGGATGAGATACTTCCTGTATCTTCGAAGAAGTTACCCTCTTTATCAGTTTTCATGACTGTCACTTCGAATTCTTTGGACAGATATTCATAATCTTCTTCGCTTACGCCAAGGTTTTTAAGAACTCCTTCTCTGTAAAAAGATACATAGGCATCTTCAAAATCAGAAAGCTCAGAATCTTTTATCTTAGACCCTGGAGAACGTGTAATATAAACATCAAATCCTTTTTGCTTATCATACTCTGTTTTAATGATAAGACTATAAATGTCTGTGTCCTTATCAAAGCTGTCTATAGCTTCATCGTATGACTTTTCGGAGTCTGTTATAAATGAAACATTCTTGTAGACTTCGTTATCTTTAAAAGAATCAAAGTCTATCTCAAGACCTGAATCATCATAAATATATACTGATTCAATAGAAGATATTGCCTGAGTATTCTTGCCTGAATCGTCACTATTTTTGATATTACTTATGATAAGCATTAAGGGCATATAACAGAAGGAAAGAGTGCATATTATAGCCAGAAATACCTTGAAACCTGTTTTCTTGATGCCTGTCATGAATTCAAACATAAAGACTTGCTTGAATCCTCTTAGATCATTTTTATTCACTTATGGTTTCCTCCGCTTTGTTATCTGCGTTATTCTGATCGTTATCTAAAGCACTTTCTCCGACGCTTTCAATGAAGATCTCGTGAAGTGAAGGCTCTCTGAGTTCGAATCTTACGATGGTCCTTGATTCATCGCTAAGGCGCTTTAGAAGTGATTTGGCTTCAGATTCATCCTTGACCTTGAGCTGTATGCCGGCAGGAGTGTCATTAACGACCTTGATGCCGAGTGTGCTGATAGTATCTGAGATATCCTCATCACACTTAACAAAGAGATTGACACGACCGTAGGATTTTTTGATCTGGTTGAGATTGCCGGATACGACAGCTTTGCCCCTGTTAAGGATAGTGATATCTTCGCAGAACTCTTCAATAACAGGCATCTGGTGGGATGACATGATGATATATTTGTTCCTGGCGATCTCTTCACGGATAACGCTTTTGAAAAGGTCTGTATTAACCGGGTCAAGGCCTGAAAGCGGCTCGTCAAGGATCAGAAATTGAGGGTCTGATATAAGAGCAGCCATAAGCTGGATCTTCTGCTGGTTACCTTTGGACATCTGATCTGCAAGAGTTGGTTTGAATTTCTTACCCTTTTTTCTCTCAGGAAAAAGATACTCTGTGACTTTGAGCCTGTCTCCCCAATACTTGATCCTGTCCATTGCGGTGTCTGCGGATAAGCCTTTTAAAGAAGCGAAGTATAAGAGCTGATCCATGATAGGATATTTGGGATACAGACCTCTTTCCTCTGCGAGGTATCCGACGTTGACTTTACGTGTATCAAAGTTCTCTCCGCCAAAGAGAACTTCGCCGTTATCTCTTTCGAGTATTCCAAGCATCATACGAATGGAAGTTGACTTGCCTGCGCCATTGGTTCCAAGAAGCGCATATACTCCGGGCTCTTTAAGCTCAAATGAAAGATCTTCGACTGCCTGTTTATCTCCAAATTTTTTCTGCAAATGTTTAACTTCAAATGCCATGTGATATCTCCTCAATATATCAATTCAATAATTTTAACATCCTTAAAATTGTAACAAAAAAGTTAAGAAACTCCAATATCCGAAGCTTAATTCAAGCTTAAAATAAGTCAAAATTAGGAGAAACTAATTCAGTGAAAAAACAGTATTAGAGTTTTTTTATAAAAATAATTCAAAAAGTAATTATTGGTAACGATATAGTTCAAGTGGAAGGTTTTAGTATTTAAAAGATGATGAAATTTGGTATAATAATTACACTTAAAAATATTAAACTATTGTAATTGGTAAAACCATACTATAAACTTAACTATAAGTTTTTTGTAATAAGATAAACGGTGTAATGGGCTTGGCATTGTACCTTGGCTGGTGGTCATAGCCTTATCATCGAAGGAGTTTTTATGAAATCAGGATATGTTATCAGTTGTTGTTCGACAGTAGATCTTCCAAAGGATTTTTTTGAAAAAAAGAATATCAGATATATTTGCTTTCATTATCAGCTGGATGGAGTAGACTATCTGGATGATCTGGGTCAGACGATACCTTTTGACGAGTTTTATAAGAAGATGGAGGACGGAGCTGATACCAAGACTTCACAGATCAATGTAGAAGAGTACGAAGAGTATTTTGAAAGTATAGTAAAGGAAGGTAAGGATATCATCCACCTGACTCTTTCTTCAGGAATATCAGGTACTATCAATTCTGCCAATATTGCCAAGGATATGGTGCTGGACAAATATCCTGACAGAAAGATAGAGATAATTGATTCACTTGCAGCTTCATCTGGATATGGACTTCTTATGGATATACTTGCAGATAAAAGAGATCAGGGACTTAGCTTTGAAGATCTTTGCGCATTTGCTCTTGATATAAGAAACAAAGTGCAGCACTGGTTCTTCTCAACCGATCTTACATTCTATATAAAAGGAGGCAGAGTATCCAAAACAGCAGGATTTGTAGGAGCTATGCTCAATATCTGTCCTCTTCTTAACGTTAATATAGAAGGTAAGCTTATCCCGAGAGAGAAGGTTAGAACCAAGAAGAAGGTATCACAAAGAGTTGTCGATATCATGGAAGAAAGGGCACTTGGCGGCAAAGACTATAGCGGCAAGTGTTTCATATCCCAGTCTGCATGCAGAGAAGATGCAGAGTATGTTGCAAGCCTTATAGAAGCAAGATTCCCTAAGCTTAAAGGCAAAGTGATGATCAACGATATAGGCACCACCATCGGAAGCCATACAGGCCCGGGAACTGTAGCGGTATTCTACATAGGCGATCAAAAAGATGATTAAAAAAGTCCCTTGATTCTTGGTACGAATGATATGCACCAGAATCAAGGGATTATTTTAGTTGTTATACTGAAAGCATTTATGTATTGAAGGCATATATCTTACAGCGATGGGGCATATGTGGCCCCCGGTAAGGGTTAATGTACGGCCTTTTAAATCGATTTCTTTGACATGGTTCTTATTTACAATTGTAGATCTATGACATAGAACGAAGTCAGAACCAAGAATAGGTAAGGTTGCCTTGATCTGACCCTTGAATTCAAGGGTACTGTATGCTGTGTGCAGGATTATCTTGTGAGGACTTACGGATGTTTCGATGTAGATAATATCACTAAGCGGTATGCAGTACTCCTTATCTCCAATTTTGGTAACAAAGATTTTGCCAGTGTGATTATTGGTAGATGAGTATCTTGAATAAGCGCTTTGTATACACTGGTGTATACGTGAATGAAGATTATCCTGATCGTCTTTGATGATAAAATCCATAGCTTCAACTTTGTAAGTAAAAGTCATGTAACTCATCTCTGAGTGCGCTGTTATAAAGACTATAAAACCTCTGGGATCAAGGCTTCTTATCTTCCTGGCAAGAGATAATCCGTCTATATCATAATTTAAGTCTATATCTAGAAAATACAGTCCAACATTCTTACTGTTTTCTATACTATCAAGAACTTCATAGGGATTATCAGTTGATAACTCAAGACTTAGATCATAATCCTCTATCAAAATAATATTTTTTATATAATCAGTAATCAGCATTCGCTGCTTCAAGTTGTCTTCACAAACATAGATATTAAGCATGGATGACCTCTAACAAATATGCAGGTTGTACTATTCCTTATGTAGTAGCGCTGGCCCGTTCATATATGAATGAGTCTGCGCTACCTCTTTATAAACACAGTAAAGATATTGTATACTAATCACCGGATTATTAAAACTATTTTAAATACAAGTCGTCATAAGGTGTCAGAAGATACTTTTGACACCTGCATCATAATATATGATCCGAGGATTTATTTGTAATGTATAAAGTTTTTGAATTATTATTAACCGGATTGTGGATCCCTGTTTCTGCTAATATTATCTGGCCGGGTAAGATCAGTATGAAAAACAGGATCATAAACATTCTGCTCATGCAGCTTTCGTATTGTATTATTCTATACAATAGTTACTCTGAGACGAAAGCTATCTATCTTTTTCCTGTTCTTGGTATCATCGCATATCTATTCTTTGGAAAAAAACTACATGCTCTTTTGCTTGTTCCTGCCGGGTATATTATTGGAGTATTTGCAAATTGTCTGACCAATATGGGGCTGCGTTTGTTGTCCATATCAACCGGGTCATATTTATCTTTTTGTCTTGTATCAATTGTACTGGTTTTGGTTTCTTTTGGTATAAGGGGATTAATCCTGCTACTTAGAGACAAAGCCAATATAATAGAATCCCCAAAGATAGTTATAACAGCAGTTATAATTCTTGCTACTTCGTGCGCTGCCTATCTTTATATTGGATTTCAGATCAGATATGAACTTATTGATGAAAAATACTATTACTGGTATGTGGGTTCGTATTATGTTATTGCAATCTTATCTGTCATAGTGTTCATCGCTGCATTAAAACAGATACAAAAAAGAGAAAGAGAATTAAGAGAAGAAGAAAACAAGAGAAATCTGATTGAATATACAAGCCAGATAGAAGCTATGTACAAAGAGCTGCGTTCATTCAAGCATGATTACACAAATATGCTCCTGACTCTGTCCGGTTATATAGACAGCAATGATATGGATGGCCTTAGAGCTTTCTATAAAGAGACTATTCTTCCAACAGGTGAAAAGATAAATAGTGGAAACTATCATCTGCACAAGCTTTCCAGGATCAAAGATACCGCACTAAAGGGTATGCTGTCAGCCAAGTTCATCAGCTCCATGAGCCGTGGAATTAATCTCTATATAGATATAATGGATGAAGTGCCTGATATATCTATGAAACTTCTGGATCTTACAAGGGTACTTGGAATATATATAGATAACGCGGTGGAAGCTGCTCTTGAGACCAGTTCCAAAGAGGTTAAGTTTAATATAGTTGTTGATAGTAATGCTGTAGTTATAGTAGTAGCTAATTCGTATATACCAAAAGGACTGTCAATTGATGAAATAGAGAAACCTTTAGTCAGCACCAAAGGAGAAGGCAGAGGGATCGGGCTTGAAAATGCAGGTAAGATTCTAAACAGTTATCCAAATGTATATAAATATACTGAAATGAAGAGAGACTTTTTTGTTCAAACCTTGATGATAGAAAATGAATCTATACGAAAAAGATCAAAAAACAGCATTTCAGGACTTTTTTCATAAAAAAGAATGAGGACTGTTAGAATTCTATCTGTAACCAAGAAAAATATATTACAGATAGGAGAGAGGAAAATGGTTAGTCAGAAGATTTTGTTAGTACTTGCTCTTTTGGGAGGTGCCGGATTTGTTTCATTGGCGGTATGGTCTATATATTTTGGGATTAAATATAAAGCCAACAGTGAAGAAGCAAAAGAAATCGTAACTAAGGCAAGAGCAAGTGCTCACTATTACATGCTCTATGTATGCATATTCGTTTGGGGAATGACAATGATGATCGATCAAAGCATTCTATTCACAGTATCGAATCTGAGTATTTTTATACTCTTTATTTTTGGTATGCAGTGCGCTGTAGAGCTTATTGCAAGTATGTATTATGTGGGACTTAAAAAGAATGCAACTTCAAAAGTAATCGGATAAGAAAAAGGGATTGCCGGAGAATAATATTAAGGAACTGCGAAAAGCCAACAGGCTTTTGCAAAGATTTGATCTTGAGAATCAGGAGAATTGATTTTGGGGCTGTTTGCGCAACAGCCCCTTCTGCATCTTCTGAGGAAGTCTATCCGAGAATTTTACTTTGACCTTAGTTTGTTTTGCCCATCTGCTCTAGCATAAATTCTTTTACTGCCTTAGTGACAAGCTCAAGATGGTGGTCATAGCAGTGAGTATCCCCGGGGATAGTTACCAATTTACAGTTCTTGTACTGTTTGGAAAATGTCACGGAAGCTTCATAAGGAACGGCTTCATCCTGATCTCCGTGAACTATAAGTACTGGTTTTGTATATTTATCCACAAAGTCCTCAACCCTGATAGTCTGGGCAACTCTGACGTAATTGCCCTTAAGCTTTCTTCCATCCCAGGCATCAAGTTCATCGGGAATATTCTCAGGATCAAATTTAAGTCCGAGGAGTTCTCCGGTTCTGGCAATTTCAGGGATCATTGCAGCAGGTGATAATGGGATGAGTGCTTTGATGATATCTCTTTCCATAGCTGAAGCAAGCATTACAGAAAGTCCGCCCTGAGAATGACCTGCCATGTAGATGTCTGTGACAAAGCTAAGCTCCTTGGCATAGTCAACTACTGCAAGAATATTTGTGAGCCACTTAAAAAGCGTGTGATCTTCAAACTTACCATCACTCTTGCCATGTCCGTACATATCAGCGCGAAGTGTTGCTACGCCGATTTCATTAAGTGTTTCCTGAACCGCAACAATATGTCTTTCTTCACTATGTCCTGTAAAGCCATGAATGATGATGCACAATGGGCATTTCTCTGGATTATTCTTTGGCATATCAAGATAAGCATTTAATTTTATACCGTCACAATCAATATACATTCTCTTTTCCCTCCAACTATAAGCCTAAAGGGTACCGCTTGCGGTGGATTCCTTAGGTCTATCCATATATAATAGTAGCTTTTATCATATATCTTCAAACATACGCAGGTCTACTCTATTATTGCTGGAATGGTCCTATGACTCCGTCCCTTAGTTTCTTTTTTTGCAAATATATAGAAGATGGTTTGTATTGCCCAAGAGTTCCCTCTTTTCAGAGAATTGCAGGTACCACTCGTATAACTTGTTGAAATCTTCATCAGTAACTTCAAAATCAACTCTTTGTTCTATTGGTTCCAAAAGTCCGTCTACGCCCGTTGTGGTTATCCAGAAAACTTCTTTTTCTTTAAAGAGCTGCTCAAACTCAGTAATGTCATAACCAGTAAAAAGCTGTTCCTTAAAGTGTTTGATTTTATAGTCTTTTGTAAAATTTTCCTCCTGGCCTTTAGCCCAGTTTCCATAGAAGTAGTTAGAATACATGATTGCGTAAACTGATATGAACGCAAACATAATAACTCCACCAGGTTTTGTTACCCTAATGGCCTCATCTATTGCTCTGTTCACTTCATTTGATTCGTACAAATGATATAGTGGGCCAAAAACAAGAGTGACATCAAAGGTATTGCTAGCCAGCGCTCTAAGATCTGTGGCGTCTCCCTGGATAGAATGAAGGTTAGGAAGTTCTTTACTATGAGCCCTTAGCACCTCAAGATTCTTCTCAACCAGCTCAACTGCTGTTACGTTCATTCCTTCCTTAGCAAGAGCTATGGAATATCTTCCTGTTCCAGCACCAATTTCAAGCACCTTAGAATTTTTATCAGCAAATCTATGGATGTAATTCATAGTTGTAGCATATTCCAGCCTTCCATGAACTGTCCTTTCAAGGCGACCATCTTCTTCATACTGGGAATAGAATTTGCTTACAATTTCTTCTCTTGAAGCACCCTCAGTTATCTGATCTATCCTGGTAAAATACTCTGTGTCATTTTCATGGTGAATGTATGCTCCATTTTTAATTTGAACTCGCAGGCTCGCAGGATTATCCTTATTCACAGACATATAGACTTCATGGATACACATCTGTCTTGCTTTTTCCAAAGTCAGCTCCAGTCCTTTTGTGGCATATCCTCTTCCCCTAAACTTTTTTGATATACAATAGCCTATGTGTCCTGGGCCTTCCCTGAGAAAATCATTCAAACAATGGCGCAGATTAAAAACTCCAACATAAACATCTCCATCAACCAAAACATAAGTTGTATCAGGTACAAATCCCTCCGGCAGTTCTTTTCCCAAAGACCAGTTGCGCTTCTTTTCAATCCATTCCAAAAACTGCTCATAATCATAGCCATATACATTGTTCATATAGCCATTTTCATTTTCAGGAAAAGACATATAAAGCTCGTAAGTCTTTCTGTAGTCTGAATCCTGCACTCTGATAAGTTCCATAATCTTCTCCTCCTGGTTTTGAATATAAAAAACCTCATCAAACTTTTTTGTAAGTCTGATGAGGCTTAATCTCTTATCTGATCTGCATTTTCATAACTATGCATTACCGCTTTCCTCATCATACATAACACCAATAAACCCCTGATTATTATTCACGGGCTGATTATTTGATGGTGTAGTTGAATTGATGAGTCTGATATTTAACACGGCGGTTCTCTACTTTCTGAAAATTATTAGTTGTTAGTATAATTTACAGACAAAAGGGTGTCAATACTCTTTTTTAATCTACCCATCTGTAAACAGTATCAATAGTATTCTCATCCTTCATGCGGATGACTACATCCCCATTAAACATCTTAGTTTCACCATTTTCCTTGTACAATAGGAAAAACCTGGATGTAAGAAATCCTTTGTAGCATCTTGCATCATATATATTTAAGCTTTCCAGCTCCAAAGGTCCTGTCAAAACAACCTCATTACGGGCAATAGCAGAATCTATAATATTTTTGGATTCTTCAGTGAAATCAGAAAGAGCTTTCTCAACATCAGTATCTATGATCTTGTTATCATCTCCAAACATCTTAGGTGTTACATTTTTGAGCACAGATACAATTACAGGTCTTTCGCTTGTTGCAAAAGGATAGTTACCAGCACACCTCATGGCATGAATCATAAGAGCACCGGTATTATAACTTGAAATTCTAATAGGGAAAAAATACTTTGGCTGAGTCATTACTTTTTTCATCTTTTCTGTAAATTCATAAGCCTTTTTTTCATCTAACTGCTTCAATACCTGCCACTCAACATAAGTTGCTGTCCCCTCTATCTCTTCCACCTTTATTTCGTAAGAAAATTCATATGGAAATGCTTCACTGCGGTATTTTCTTAGTGCCATGAGTTCTTCGTATTTAGCTTCGTTGTAATCAACCAGAAGGTCCAGTAAAATCTTGTTCTCATAACGCTTTAGGCTTAGATTTTCAGCACTATACTGATATTTGTACAGTGCTTCGAGTTCTTTTGCCCAGCAATTCCACCCTTGCATCATCTGAAATGCATGGAACATTTCATGTACTATTTCTGATGTTAATATAGTTGGATCAGGTTTTTCTGAAATATTCCAAATAGCTATTGTCTCACCATGATACTCTATAGCCGTATTAGCGCAAAAATCCGCTGTTTTTTCTATGTATTCACCATTAAAATAGCACTTCTCGTCATCATATAGAGCAAACTTTAATGGTGTGAACCCTTCCCATATCTTATCGAAATCTAATACCCTAATAGCTTCTGTTACCTGATTATAAAGCTCTTTTAAGTTATATTTCCCCATTTCATTTCCCTGCCTCATCATTTTTTCTTATTAGCAGCCAGAAGTGATTATTTCCGTCTTTAGAACTGTTAATTTTGCAATCCAGCTTTCTTTTTCTAGCTTTATTCTTTAGGATAAGCATTCCCAAAATAGTATTGGCAAATCCTGTCCAGTTTGACTTATCAGATGCAAGTTCGAAAAGAAGCATATATTCTTGGCTGTCATTCAAATCAGAAAACTCCTCATAAAAGTCTTTTACCGCATCCCATCCATGTTTTTCATAACAAGTTACTAAATTGGGATCATTCAATAAATCCTGTTCGATTTCTTCGCTGTTCTCATCATTATCAATATATTCCAATTTGTTATAATCACGGTTTTTTATAATGCTATCAAAAAAGTCATCAACCTGCCCCTTCATGTGATCGTAGGTGGCATTATCGATTCCAAATTCCAGGCTTGGATTGTAATCGTCCATGCGCTTTTTGACCTCAACTCGGACTTCTTCAATTGTTTTGGACATTTCTGTTAGTTCGCTCTGGTATGACTTCTGAATCTCAAGCATTGCATTAAGTTTGTCCTCCTGCTCCTTGATTTTCTTTGAAAATGCTTCATAAATAGCTTCATTATCTGCATCGAGAAGTTGTCTTATCTCATCGATTGTGAAACCAGCAGTTTGAAGATTCTTTATCTTTACAAAATCAAGAGCCTGCCTTTCATCATAAAAGCGATATCCTGTCCAATCATCTACTTTAACCGGTTTCAGCAGATTCATGCGATCATAATATCGTATTGTCTGCGGGTTACAACCGCACAGATTAGAAAACTCCTTTATTGTCATACCTCGCATCTCCTTCTGAAACAGTTTTAACATTATAGTAAAGTATAAGGTCAATACTATTATTGCTGTATTGCTTAAGTGATTTCAAGCGAACCACGAAATAAATCAGGACACATGGAAAAGGAAGATGTTCAGATGCACATCTTCCTTTAATTATCACTTGTCTTGATAGTCGTCTCTTTTTCATAGCAACATATTTAGCATTGATATCCTCGGGAACATCCAAATCAAGCCTGGTACATTGACTTTGGGGCTGTATTTACTGAGGAAGTCTATCCGAGAATACAATCAGATTTGCTGTTGCCTTTTCTGATTGAGTAAGAGGTTTGTACTCGCCGGAATCATATAATTTATCTAATACAAGCATAGCAACAGTATTATCAACATACCATTTTACAAATTCAAATACTATGAAGTCCTGCATTTGCGGCGGATAATTCTTGGCAAGCATAACAGCCTGCTCTATAGCAATCTTTGCAAACTCATCAAGCTGATCCTTATCTGGAGAAGGGATTAATGCATCAAACTCTTCCATGGATTTCTTGACAACCAACACATTTAGTCTGCCATCATCTGTTATAAAACCTCTCTCACGAAGACGCTTGAACTTTTCTTCATTTGCCTTGTTGTCCTCGATGTCACCGCAAATTACTTCGTATATGGCATCGTAATCGGTATTGAGGTTGTTTTGCCACCTCCCTTTACGAGTAGAAAATCTGCTGTCGTATGACCAGGCTTTGACCGTTGGATATTTCCAGGAATTCCGCATCATTGAACCGCAGGCCGAGTAATCTCTGGTACTTTCTTCTAGGATTGGTTTAAAGTCAGGATCAATAATCTCCGACTTAAGATTTACAGTAACATAGTATTCACCGCCATCAAGCGTTTTAATAAGGTATGGAGACACGTTTTTTACAATAGGCAAGTCGAATTTATTAGCGATGGCATAAAATATGGCTGTAGCTTCAAAAAGCTCTGGGTTGCCACTTGGAATATAAACATCTGTAATCTTCTTTAATGCTTCCTGTACCTTAGGAACATAGTTTTTTAGTAAACTATCTGCAACTTTTATCTTGCTCTTGAGTATCTCTTCTTCCTGCTCCAGGCTGCGCTCCTTTGGAGTGAACTTCACATATGTGGTATATCTTTTCCCGCTCGTTTCTACCAAGAAACCATTCTTTGCAAGGAATGCTATTCTATCTTCCAAATATACAGGTGTCATGCCCATCTCTTCTGCAATTCCTTCCTTGGTCTTGGGGCTATCATAAACGCTGTATACAATATTAAGGTTTATCTTGTCGTCCAAATAAACCTCTGGGCCTCCCTTGCTACCTGGGTGTCCATTATGACAAAAACCAATAGCTTCGATTGGTGATATTCCCAAACTTCCTACTTTTCTTTCCATAGAAAAATTCTCCTTCAAATCATTTCTGGCCTTATTCAGATGCCATTTTACTGTTCCTTCCGAAAGATTCTCTTCAGCTGCTATTTTCTGAATAGATTTTCCTTCGTAATAAAATGA
>JAEEGF010402158.1_pt1 | contig 18808 bp, 20 predicted proteins | sample 9134171 | NCBI WGS metagenome assembly JAEEGF01 (sample SAMN16246542, study PRJNA631951) | gut metagenome | biome: gut microbiome; feature: rumen; material: AP-attached | host: Bos | place: Iran: Karaj | collected 2018-10
CAAGTTAAAGCCATACTCTTTTCCAATCTCAATTGCCTTTTCCACGGCAGTATCCTTGTCGGTCAAAGCCGCAAGTTTTGTTTTCAGTTCCTCATTTTTGCTTGCTTCCTCCAGGAATTTCTTCAAGTTCTCGTTCATCTGTTTATCCTCCTCATATATAGAATATCACAATAACCAATTTGTCAGATCCAGTACTTTCATTGTCTCATAAATCCATTCTGAACGTCCAGTTTCCAATAGATTTTTCATTGCATTCAAGCGTTTCTTCTTTTACAAGCGTAAACCCGTTATTAATGTAAAAGTCCACATTTTTCTCAGAATTGGTAGTAACGGTAATCAGATTTCCACCATTGGACTTTACCAAAGGGATGAGAAAACCCTGTATCGCCTCCGATCCGATGCCCCGCTTCTGATCTTTCGGATCAACTGCCAAAAAATACAAATGCCAGCGAGGTTCAGGAATGCTTTTTACAACAATTTCCGATTTATCTGACATTTCCATAAATCTAAGGGTGTCTCTAAGCCCGATTTTCGCTATAATACCTGCCATTCCGCTTACGGCATAATCCCAAAAACCGACCGGTTTATCTGATGGTTTCTCAACAATTACAATAGCTGTAACCTTCCCGTCCGAAATACCTATATAGCAGTCATCCTTGCGGATAGTGGCTCTGAATATACCCTTCATCAGGCGCTCATAAAAACTGCGCAGCTCTTTCCCTGACTTGAACCGGCCTTCGAAAACTCCCCAAAAAAGCGGATAGTTGACAAAAGATTCTATGAAAACCTTTAATGCCTCGTCTTCATATGATTTGTCATAACGCTTATACTCAACCATATTCTTCCCCATATTCCTGTTTTCTACCGGCCAGTGTCCTTACTTCTTTAAAAACTTCCAATAGTTAAAGCCGGTTTTACCATACAATATCAAACGAAACTTCCGGCTCTTGCGTACTATAGTCAATAAATATACTTACATTATAAAAACTATCATGTTCCGGATTTTCTGCAGCCTTAATACCAATACATACTTCTATACAATCATCATTAATAGACAGTCCATTAACATACCAGTTTTCTTTTAAATACTCTAAACTAAATTCATCCTTTAAACGTATATCCCAATCACTATCACTATTGTTTTCAAAAAATCCAGTAATCTCTTTATAGATTTCATCATAACACTCATCCATTATCTGATCAGATTTTTTATAAATACTTTCCATGGAATCAAGGACATAATCTATATTATCTTCTCTCACAGCAATTTCATATATACCATAGGAAGCATCTGGCTTATCGCCAAAAGAATGATTACCAAATCCTCCCAGTATATCTATGTAACATACCTCTTTCGAACTTGTGTCCTTAACTAAAACTCCATTTCCAAAATACGAATTTTCAATTTCAACTGCAGATAATGTTTTCTTGTCACCATATTTTAAGTGATTTAGGTTTTTTAGTTTCTTTTCAATCTGTTTATTTTCTTTTGTTAATGCAGAACTTTCTTCTTTATCAGTATTAAACAATTTCCCAAAAAATGACATAATTTACACTCCGTTCTATGTTTATATATACTTTTAAGATCATTTTATACTTTTTTTACGTGCTTTTTCGCCTCTGTTTGCAGCTGTACATCTTTGCATCCGCCTCTGCCAGCACGTCGTCAAAATCTTTCGCTGTACCCTTTTCACTGAGTGCCATTCCGATACTTGCCGTGATCGGATATGCTTTAGAATCTCTCACTGCAACTTCATGCAAAATACGATTAAAGCGCTCTATCTCCTTCTTTTCATCAAAACTATCATACTCTCCGACGCCAATCAGATAGAACTCATCGCCACCTGCCCGGACACAGATCTCCCCCGGACGCGCAAAAGCCTTTACAGCTTCACTTAAACACAGGATTGCCGAATCACCTTCGTTATGTCCAAAATGATCATTGATATATTTGAGTCCGTCCATATCTATCACGCAGACACGTAATCGATTTTTCTCTTCAGATGCGTTCAGCATATCTTCGAGGCAGATTGACATGCCACGCCTGTTATACAGTCCTGTCATCTTATCTCGTACAGAGAGTTCAGCAAGCGCATTCTTTGCACGGGACATTTCCAGAGCACTGCATACAAAACGCAGCCAGTTACGATAAACCAGATCAAACTTTGCATAATTCGTCAGTTCACGACACAGCACCGCATAGCCAAATCCGTTTTTCGCAAAATGTACCGGTGAGAAATAGTAAGCACGCGGCTCAGCATCTTCTTCAAACATTTGCGGCAGCATAAGGGAACTCTCAAAAGAATAACGTGCCTCTTTATTATAGAATCCTTCGTTTTTTCCGGTACGATGCAAAACAATCTTCATCTTCTCCGGGATGCGTTCATACATATCCCACTCGTTTTCCAGCCAGTCTTCCCTGAGACACAGATAAAAATCCACATATGGCTCCAGCACATAAATGGATAAAAATATATTCTCGATACATTGTTCCGGAGATTCTGAGGATATCATACGCTCAAAGAAATAGTTTTCCATCAGCAAACCGATATCCACGAAGTTTTCAGCATTGGGCCGGTTAAAATTCCGATGCGTCCGGTAGATCAGTGTATTCATCTTTTTCATCACTTCTTCCACCGAATAATGACATCCACAGCTTTTACCGATATGCAGCATTTTTTTGTAATCCGGAACGAAGGGCTGTATCTCCCGTTCAGGTTCAATAATTCCGACCAGATGATCAACTGCAAGAGCGGCACACTCTGCGAAATTGGACACAATAGACGTGAGCGGAATCTCATCCAGCATACCCTGATCCGTCAGATCAAATCCGGCCACAATGATGTCTTCCGGTACTCGGATTCCGGACTCAGTCAATGCCTGTATCACGCCCAACGCCATATGATCGCTCGTCGCGATCACTGCATCCGGACGTGCAACACGGCCTGCCGCAATATCTCCCGCCAGTCGTTCACCGCTGGTATACCAGAAATCACCGTAAACCCTGTACTCATCCGGGGTATCGATTCCATGTCTTTTTAATTCATCCACCAATACCTGCAGCCGGTTTTCTGCTTCCGGATTATCCTTCGGTCCGGTCAGTATGCAGATTTTTTGACATTTATGATCTATGCACACATGCCGGCAGATCACTCGCAGCGCCTCATCATTACTGTTTTCAATCGTAGGTATTCCTTCCACCGGTGTACTGATACAAACTGCCGGTACTCCTGATTCCCGTACACGACGGTAAAGATCCTCCGCAATCCTTCCGCCCTGCTCTGAAAGAAAAGAAACACTGTCGATAATGATTCCATCAAATCCGGAAAAGTTTGCTATATTGTAGATTGATTTTTCTCCATCCGGTATTTCCTTTACAAACAGATCAAACTCGTTCATCGTCGCAAAAACCGCAACATTGTATCCGTATTTGCGACACTGGGTAAATACCCCTTCGCATACCTTTATACCTTGATTTTCTCCCGGCATATTGGTCAATAAACATAGATTTATGTTCCTGCTCATACTACCCCCCCCCGCAGTAAACTGCCTTTTTCCCTATAAGCCTATAGTATAATTTTAACACAATCCGTAACTAATTCAAAGAAATTATGCATTGTTAAACCCAGATGACAATCCATAACAAAACCATCAGAATTATATAAATTTAAACGAGCCAAGCGATAGCATTTACACTATCACTCCACTGACAATCATTCTTTGTTGGGATTATAATAAGAAGCGTAATCCACTTCCTATAATGATAGGACATGCACTAATTGATATGGCCAGTGCATCTATGATACTTGCAACTTCTCTAATGCTGGGGCTATACGAAATGTGGTGTGGGATGGCGTAATATAATGTGACAAATGTGCCCAGGGCACTTTTGTCACATTTTTTATTTTCGGGCTTGACATATTGAATTCATATATGTAATATATGTTCATGTGAACATATGTCAAAACAAAGGGGTGAAAGAAATGAATTCGGTTTTATTCTATAAAATGATGGCTAGTGACAGCCTTATAAGAAGAATTATATTTGCTCCAATACATTTTCTTGAGCCTAAGCCTTATAAGAGATTTATCAAGAAAGATATGTATGAGTATTTTGGAAAGTATGGACTAAGTGTTGAACGCTATTATCATACGGATTATTCCAGGGTATTAGTACTAAAGAAAAGGTAAAATATGTTTACATAATTGAAGATAAAAGAAAGTGTAGATTATATGAAAACAAAAGTAACAGTTGTAGTTGATAATATAGCTAGTAATGGCATTAGTGGGGAGTGGGGACTCTCTATTCTGGTTGAATATGGAGATAAGAAGATACTTCTAGATGCTGGCGGATCTAGTCTCTTTCTGAAGAATATGAAGAGTCTGGGAATAGATGTAAAGGATATCGATTATGCGACGCTTAGCCACGCCCATTCTGACCACGCAAATGGGCTCCCTGCATTTCTGGATAATAATCAGAAGGCTAAGTTATATCTAAGAGAAAGCACCGATACTGATTGCTATATGAAGGTTCTTTTTGTAAAAAGTTATGTGGGTATTCCAAAGAATCTGCTTAATGATTATTCAGATAGAATTGAAATGGTATCTGGAGATTATAAATTGACTGAAGGAGTATATCTCGTTCCTCATAAGACTGTGAATCTCGAAAAACAGGGGAAGAGGGATAAGATGTATAGGAGAACTTCTAGTGGATGGAAGATAGATAATTTCTCTCACGAGCAGAGTCTGGTTCTTGATACTGATAAGGGACTGGTGATAATTAATTCCTGCTCCCATGGTGGGGCTGCCAATATAATAAACGAGGTGAAGAAAACATTTCCAGATAAAAAGGTTTATGGACTGATTGGTGGATTCCATCTCTATAATAAATCTAAGACGGAGATAAAGGATTTGGCTGATAGTATTCGCAGTACAGGTATCGAATATGTTTGTACTGGTCACTGCACCAAGAACAGAGCTTATAAAATACTTAAGGAAGAGCTTGGTGACATAGTGAATCAGATGCGAGTTGGATACGAAATCAGTTTTTAATGTCGTCGTAGTGATGTCCTAAGGCTATCTTGTTACAGCCCAGTTCTTTAGCCTGGCTGTAGAGGTAGCCTCTTCTCATTCTTGCACAGAGATAGCAAGGGTTATCGCCAACCTCAGCAACTGAATCGAAGATCTCAGTTTTGAAAACCTCAATAGGAATTCCCAGTTTCTTAGCATTATCAAGTATTACCTGATAGTTCATATCATTGTACCCCGGACTCATAACTAAGAATACGGGAGTGAAGTTCTTGATTCCATGACGATACAGCTCTTGGAAGAGTTTGGCCATTAGCATAGAATCTTTACCACCTGAGATACAGACAGCAATTCTGTCGACATCCTGAATCAGTTCGTACTCCACAGTTGCCGGTTATAAGTCTTTATCATTTTAAATTACAGATCAGTAATCCTGATACTCATACATTATCTTCCATGATCATTTTTCTTGCTTTAGAATCATAATCGCCAAGATAATCCTCCCACACGGGAGCCTTTCCTTTGCATCCGGACTTTGCGAACTTTTCAATATCGCCATAATAATCTATCTTTCTAAGCAGATGAGCATAAGATGCCATAAGTAGTCGAAACTGTTCTCTGACCTTTATTTCTCTGTCTTTAAGCAGTTCCATCATATTATCTATCGCCTCGTATCCGGTGTCCTCATATTTGAAAAATGCCACTATATCAGACATCGTCATTCCCGCACCTTTAAAACACTTGATCGCATTAAGTCGATCTATATGCTCACGCTTATAGACGCGTTTACCTGAAGCATTACGCGATACTCCTTTTAATATCCCGATTTCTTCATAATATCTCAGCGTGGATGACGGAATCCCAAGATCTTTTGAAACATCTGAAATCGTATATTCATTCATGTTCTTCACCTTCCTAAAAAAATTTAAAATACCTATTGACTTAAAGTATGCTTTAACTTGTATGATTTGTAAAGAAGAAAAAAATAAGGAGGTTGCTTTATGTATATAGCAAAAGAATCAAGATATGACCATATGATCTACAATCGCTGCGGCTTAAGCGGCTTGAAACTGCCGGCAGTATCCCTTGGTCTATGGCACAATTTCGGAAGCACATCTCAGTTTTCCAACATGAGAGAAATGTGCTTCACAGCCTTTGATAACGGTATTACACATTTTGATCTTGCCAACAATTACGGTCCGGAGCCTGGAAGTGCAGAAAGTAATTTCGGTAAGATCCTTAAAGAGGATCTTAAGCCTTACAGAGACGAACTTATTATTTCTACCAAAGCCGGATATGATATGTGGCCGGGTCCTTATGGTGACTTCGGAAGCCGAAAATACCTTTTAGCCAGTCTCGACCAGTCTCTCAAGCGCATGGGCGTGGACTATGTTGACATCTTCTACCATCACAGAATGGATCCGAATACTCCACTCGAGGAAACAATGGGAGCCCTTAAATCAGCTGTTGATAGCGGCAAGGCTCTCTATGTCGGAATATCCAATTACAATGGCCCTACACTCGAAAAAGCTACAGCCCTTCTTACCGAAATGAAGGTTCCTTTCATCATCAATCAGAATCGCTACAATATTTTTGACCGTACGGTTGAAAGAAACGGTCTTAAAGAAACTGCTCAACGTTTGGGCAAAGGTATCATCTGCTTTTCACCGCTTGATCAGGGACTTCTGACTAACCGCTATCTGAATGGTATTCCGGCAGACAGCCGTGTAATGACAGACGGACGCTTCCTTAAGGCTGAACACGTTTCCGAAGATAAGCTCCGCCGTATCAAGGCTCTGAACGAAATTGCAGAAAGCAGAGGTCAGACTCTCGCGGAGATGTCAGTTTCATGGTTACTTCACGACGGAATCGTAACAAGTGTACTTGTCGGTGCTTCTAAACCTTCACAGATTCTTGACAATATTGCCGCACTTAAGAATATAAGCTTCACTGACGAAGAACTCCGCCGTATAGATGAGATTGCTTTATAAACCAATAACCAATAAAATTATGAGCCTCAGTCCTGATTGGGCTGAAGCTCATTTTTTGAAAAAGCCACTGGCAGCCATATATATGCAAATTCCGGAATATTCTTTCATCCTTTGAATGTATTAAACCAAGCGCTTCGGGAGTTTTCATCCTCAAGCCATTTGAAAAAACTAGACAAATTGCGTCTCACATTATCTACTGTTGCCTTGCTGACACCATTTTGTTCCTGATAAGATGACAGAAACCCTCTGATGTCATCTGTGTTCATGACACATACATTCTTATCAGATTTCTCAATCATCTTCTCGATATAACGCTCCGTTGTTCTTTCCGACAAACGAGAAGTTATAGATTGTTTTTAATTCTCCGTTCTTGATAGTTCTTCAGTGCAGTCCATAGTCTTGTTCATTAACTAACACCAAGCATTGTGGCGTAATGTAGACTTTCTGCTTTACCTTGTCGTAACGTGTATTGGCAGGACGGTACTCTACTTCCGTATACGGAGCTAATTTTTTTACGTATCTTGCCAATGATTCATATACCTTCGTTACGCAATCCGGCCTTTTAATCAGATTGCCATCCGCATCATAATAGTCTGAAACACAGTAAATTCGGGACCTCGTTATAAATCTCTGCTTACTGTCTATGAATGAAAAATCGGCTTCGATAATTGTGATTCCGCTTGCATTATATCCGTTAACCACATGCTCTTTGCCACCCAGTTGCTCAGTTTCTATTTCACCGGCTTCAGGAACATGAAAACAATACCTCCTGTTTTCTTTCGAAATCACATCAGATGAATATCCTCGCTTCAAATCATCATCACTAAAGGGTATTATTTCACACCCCAACTCAATAGCCTTTTGAGCCAAAAGAAAAAAACTATCGTATTCCATGTAATAATTAATCTGCTTTCCCATAAACTGTAACTCTCCCGCAAATTAATGATGATGCCTACATTATGTTCCGAGATAAACTGCTATCGCTTTATCAAACAAACTTGAATTCAGTGCTTATCATTTCTTTTTAATCTAATTTTTCCTGTCATGCGTTCCACAATCAACTTGAAAACTGTCGTGCGAGGCATAACTCCCTTATTGAACGGGAAAGTCTCCATATGATAGTGTTTCATCAATATACAAAGGGCATCATATTTTTCATCCTCAGATAAAATCTCAATATGTCCTCTACCTATAACACTTTGATATTCCATAGTGCAACTCCCATGTTCAATATCTGAAACCAGATTGTGCTCACAATCCATTTCAAAACTTGCTCGGTTATCTTTTGCAATCAAATCCAACTTAGTACCTTCTGTCGCTCCGTGGAAATACAGTTCCAGCACATTTTCTTCCGTGATATTCATACCAAAGTTAAGAGGTAATATATACGGATAATTTTCATCATTTAAAGCAAGCCTGCAAACATCGCATTTTTCAATAATGGAAACTATATCTGTAAATTCTGTTACCTCTCGATCACTACGTCTCAATTGAATTCCTCCTACAAATTCTGATTTACCATCATCGTCTATAAAACTGAAATCAAATCTTTCTTATCAGCCTTTGAATTTGATTAAGTTTTACACTTGGAACGCCTTTTCGTTTTGAAGTGTTATCGCAGACAACAATTCCTATGCAGGAAATGCCGGAAGTTTTGAAATACTCTTTAACAGCCTTTTTTAAACCTGTTGTCTGACCGCATAAAGTAGCAAAAGGCATGGGCGTATTGCACGCAGTCAAAAGAATATATTTTTTGCCCGAATCTTATATCTTACTTCTTTTTTCTGTATCGTCTTAATAATTCTACAGCGCTAATTCCTGTCACCGCGAACAACATGAAAATAATAGCCATCTCCGGATTCATGCCATCTCCTGTTTTGACATTTTTATCCAGATTTGTGTCTTCCTTTGGACCATCCACAACTTTTGCTTCCTTGGGTTGAGTAACTATATCCTTATCGCTCTTACCTAATGGATCGGTTACTCTTTCCGTCGGTGTTTCTGCGGCTCCAAATAGATTCTCAGTCTTCTCTACAGTTTTTGATACTGTTTCTTCTGTTGTTTTTTTCACTGCCTCTTCAGTTTTTGTTTCTGCGGCTCCTGACAGTTCTTCCTTTACTTCTTCAGTTTTTGTTTCCACTGCTTCTGTTTCTTCTGCCGGGGCTTTCACTGCCTCTTCGGTTTTCGCTTCCGTTGCTTCTTTTTCTTCTGTTGGTTTCTTCACTGTCTCTTCAGTTTTTTCTTCCGCCGCTTCTGTTTCTTCTGCCGGGGCTTTCACTGCCTCTTCGGTTTTCGCTTCCGTTGCTTCTTTTTCTTCTGTTGGTTTTTCCACTGTCTCTTCGGTTTTTTCTTCGGAAGGCTCTTCAACCTTTACATCTTTATCTTTTGTTCCGGAATATGTTTCCGCAATTACGATCTTAATATCCTTAGGCTGATAGTCACCGTTATATCCAGTACCCTGCTTTTCTGTAGCATTCGGATCACCTTCTGCACCGAAATTACCTCCGACTCTCTGAGCATAAGTAGCTCCGGAATCAATATCCAGCAGATGCTCAAGTCCATCCTTGAATTCATCGTAGGTTATCCTTCCATGAGGGTGACAATATTTGTCTGTGTCTTCGATATGAACCACCTTCCACTGGAGTGCCCATGTAAATGGTCCCCATGCATAGAAGTCCATATCCAGTGAATCCTTAAACCAGTCAGATCTGCCATAATCAAATGCCGTGCCTAATTTATAAAGATCGGCAAATCTGTGAGCCATAAGAGCAAAATCCTGTCTGTTTATCAGTTCTTCACCCTGAAATTCATTATCGCAAATTACAGGATAGCCAAAACATATTTTATTGGCTTCGCCCCACTTAACCGCATCATAATAGGAAGCATCCGAAGGTACATCCGTAAATCTTGTTGTTGCCGGAGCAGCCGGTTTTCCAGCAAGTTCATAGAGAGTCTGAATAGCCTGACCTCTTGTAATAAATGTCTCTTTATCTGACAAACCGTCATTAATGTCCAGTCTGCAGTCAGGAACATTCTTGCCGTTAAACTTTGCATTTACAGTCACTCTGTCGTCCAATGCAACACAATGTCTAAGTTCATCAAACGGATCACTGCTTCCGCCGTAATCAATTGTCATGGAGTATACCGCTCCCAGATTTTCAGTCTCATGTACATACACACCTTCATTATAAGCTTTACAAAGGCGGTAATTCTTACTCAGATCTATGTGATCGATATTTGATAAACCGAAAGCCATAAGATAGTAAAGCTTAGGGTTATGAGACAGATCCAGAGACTTAAGCTTTGTGTCACATTCAACTGTAAGAAATCCCAGTTCCGGATTCTGTGACAGATCCAATGATGTAATTCCATCGTTATAACCGCAGACAAGTTCCAGAAGATGCGGATTATTTCTCACATTAACGTTCTTTGCCGCTGTCCATGCAATGTTATAATACTGCATCTCCTTAAGATTCGATACATCTATATCCTTCAGTTTTTCGTTGTGCCATACATCGAGTCTTTTAATAAGGTGATTATTAGAAACGTCAAGTGTTTCAAGATTATTATAAAAACACGTCAGTTCGCAAAGAAGCGGGTTGTTGGATACATTTAGTTTTGTAAGTCCACAATTGCTGCAGAATAGATTTTCAAGTTCAGGATTATTTGACAGATCCAATTCAGTGAGATCAGGATTTGCATTACATTCGAGATATGCAAGCTTCGAATTCTTGCTGACATCCAGTTTCTCAAGCTCACAATTAAAACAATAAACCCATGAAAGCTTAGGACAGCTTGAAAAATCCAGTTCCTTCAACGGATTGAACGAACACCAGACACCTTCAATATCCGGATTGTTGGACAGATCCAGTTCAGTAATATTATTTCCCTTACACCATAGTCCCTTCAGATAAGGGAAGTATTCTATTCCTTCGATAGATTCTACTCCACTGTTTTCACAATACATATTCCACGTATAAAGAATCTCATACTTATCCAGATAGCCATTGCCATCCGTATCAGAATTCTTTGCAACACAAGCTCTGAAATTGTCATCGGGAAAATGTGCTTCATCAATAGGTATGTCATCTTTTTCTGCCGCTCTTACAGGTTTTGCCCCAAATCCCGTCAAAGCAATTGCCGAACTTAATAATGCCGCAATCAGTCTACTCTTGACCTTCAATTTTTTATTTCCTCCTTTGAAAATAAATAGCCGCGCGCGTATTTTGACCGATTATAGAATACAAAAATATGAATTTCTACGCAGAGTCTGATTATTTATTAGCATAATCAACCAATTTTTAGACCTATTTTTGTGACATTTTCCAATACCGATATATAGGCTGGTACAAACGAAAATGCCAATCCAGAAAAAAACATGAAAAAACCCGGATCATTATGTCCATGTCATCTTAGCAACATCGACCATCCGATCCGGGTTTTATCTTCTATTATACAGTTTTATTATTCATACCCCAGAGCACCCGTAAGCTAGGTTATTTTCCGAATTTAATACCCTTTTTGCTTAGCACATCTTTCTGAGCAACCTCATCATCTTTTAATTCGAGGAACGCATTAAACTCTTCTTCCGTAAACTTCTTCCCTGTATAAGTTTCATCACATGCCCCAAATGGACTGAACAAGGGTTCCTCCATCTCGTGCTCCGCATAAATATATCCATCTGAATCTATATATACATAGTCACTTCCCATAGCCCAATAATAAATGTTACTCCATACTACTTTTATAGCTTTATCTGTAGATGTATCGGGAGTATTTGCATCTTGCTGTGATACTATTGACGCAGGTTCCTGCATTTCCGAAACATCCACTTTATCTAAAAAATCTTCAGGTTCATACATTTTATCATCGCCATGATAGAATAAGTTCCCGTTCGATCCGTGTTTCTTTGCGGCCTCAAGCACTTCCTCTCTTGTGGATACAAGTTCGTAATAATCCATCCATCTTTCCCATTTCGATGTGCCCGGAATATATGCATTATGAGCATTGACACATTTGTAGCCATCTTCGGTAAAATAAACAAAGGTTTCATTGACGAAATCCGGATTGCCGTACTCGAATTTGGCACACCATCCTTCTTCCACTTCGTTGTCGGCAGTACCTTCTTCGGTAAGCAGAATTCCGTATCTTTTCGTATTTTTGAAGTTCTTTTCTTCAAAAAACGCCTTCGGAACCGCCGCCATGTCAAAATCGCCTTCCATCACATCTGTGCCGACTTCGCCTTCGGGAGATCTCACCTCATCATAATGAAAATAGATTCTGTCTTCGTTAAACACCACGGAATCCGAATGATGGTAATGTCCGCCCTGACTGTATTCACTATAATAGAGAAGATAATTGTAATCCGAAATCGGATAGGCTTCTTTCATTTTCTGAAATTCTTCCGCAAGACCAATATTAAAACCAGAAAAATCATCCACATTTAACGGAATCTGCATTCCGAGATAACATTCCGCATATGCAAGTTCTTCTTCATTGGTCACCAGATACATTGTATACTGGTCCGGTACGAGATCTCCACTTAAATAGCCACATCTGAAACTGTTAACATAGGCACCTTCCACAATTTGTTCCTCGGTTTCCGTCAAGGGTTTCTCAATGCTATTTGATACTCCTAAATCCGTCACTGTCGCAGAAGGAACCTCCGATGTATCCGAAACATTTCCACCGACCGGATTACCTGTCATATTCTTCGTACATCCGCTCATCAGAAGGACACAAATCAGTCCAAGCACAATTCCTCTTCTTTTCATTTTTTTCGCCCCTTTCGTATTGTAAAACTTCCTACATACAATATACGAATAAGGTGGCTGTTTTTTATTGACCATTATTGAAATATAGTTTGTAAGTTTTTGCAACTTTTTTTATATGTCTGTTTCAACTAATTTGTTCATAATATATCCCCATCAGATTGATTCTTTCTCTATCTTTCAAAGAAATGAATCATCTTTCCTTTCCATTTTTTATTATATGGATGCTCACGCATCGGCAGGTTAAATCTTGTAGAACCTACCAGCACGGTCTGCGGATGTGTAAATTCCCTGAAGCCCCACTCTCCATGATATGCGCCCATACCGGAATGTCCGACTCCATTAAACGGAACTCCCTTCACCATGAGATGCAGGCAAACTTCATTTATGCACCCACCGCCGAACTGCATCCTCTGCATCGTTCTTTTAGCCCAGGCAACGTCCTTTGTGAAGATGTAAAGCGACAGGCCTTTTTCACGCATTGAGATTTCCTTTACAAGACGGTTTATTTCTCTATCCTTATACGTAACCACCGGAAGAAGCGGACAGAACAATTCCTTCTTCACTATCTCTTCATCTATATCTACGGGATAAATAATAGTAGGTGAATACTTTAGTCTATCTCTGTCACCAACTCCGCCATAGACTATTCTGTCTCTGTACTTTTCAGCTTCATTTAGGCATTTATCATATGCCGCCTCATTTATGAGATGCGGATACTCCGGATTCATGACGGGACTGCTTCCCAGCTGCTTGCAGAAGGCCCTGCTCAGTTCATTGACAAAATCATCCGCAATCTCCTCTGCAACTGCCACCTGATTTATATTTATGCAAATCTGTCCGGAATTAAGCGACTTGAAAAATGCTATCTTCCGCGCTGCATCCTTTATATTTGCGTCCTTCCTGACTACGCACCAGTTACCGGTTTCGCCGCCAAGCTCAAGCGCGACAGGCGTCAGATTCTTCGAAGCCATTTCCATCACATGCGAACCAACCCGCGGTGAACCTGTGTAAAATATCTTATCAAACCTCTGCTCCAGACAGATATCTGCCACATCATGTCCGCCGCCGAGTACTGTCACATATTTCTCCGGAAATATATCAGCAATCAGTCTCTGCATAACCTCGGTACAGTGCGGCGATTTCGAACTGGCTTTTATCACTGCAGTATTTCCGCCTGCTATACTCGCCGCAAGAACACCAAGTGAAAGCAGTATAGGAAAATTGAATGGACTAATTATAAGAGTGACTCCGTAAGGCATCTTGTAAACCTTGGTTGTAACACTCGGGAAGCAGTGAAAACCGCTGAAATGTGTTTCCGGCTTCGCCCATTTTCTAAGTCCTTTTATTGTCTCATTTATCTCCAGGATCAGGCTTCCGATATCACAGAAATATGCCTCCAGCGAATCCCTGCCCAGATCAGCTGCAAGAGCCTTCGTCAGTTCATCCTCATACGAGATTACAGCCTTCTTCAGTCTCATAAGCTGACGGATCCTGAATTCGGCATCAAGAGTTTTATCTGTAAGAAAGAATCGTCTCTGCGAATCTACTATCGCACGAATCCGTCCCTTTTCGATATTCATAACATTATCCATTCGTTTCTCCTTCTCCTCCCCAAGCATCGCTTCCGCTTCTCATCTTTTTATTGTTTTTCCATGATCACAAACTCAAACTTTATAGTTTTGCGAAACTACTTGGGATTTTGTGCCAACCAATTGATGCCCTGTTTACTTCATCTATGCCCATCTCACCGAAGATTTCACTTAAGCTTATTCTCATCCATTATCACCTCATTTCTAGATTTCATAAATTACTTTCTCTAGTCACTACCTTTTTATATATTTATATTAATCACCAAATCACCAGCGCCTGATAAATTTCCTTTCATCGGTCATACTCTACGCTGACGAGCTACTTCCACAACATTTGTTACTCGAGCCTCTTTTTTTACGAAGTCTGCAAGATAAGGGATACAGAACATCACTTTTCCACGCTCCGGTGCAGCAATGATTCCATGGTCTATAAGAAGCGCTCTTGATCTACTTAACTTGTTCTGAGTAACTCCTAAACACTCGGCAATGTCAGAAGTAGCCGCAAGACGATCCGAATCTAAGCACTCCGACATTTTAGTCAAATACGCCTTTTCAGGATTATGAAGTTCTTCCATCAGAGGTTTTAAAGCACGCTGTTCATATGCAAATAAAGCATTCGCAATAGCCTCATCGACCTCATTCTCCTCTACCTTATGCTTTTTCCCCTTCGCATGCTCATTTATTTTTAAAACAAGATGATACCCCAAAAGCTGCATGATATAAGGATGTCCGAAACTAGCCTGATTCAGTTTTTCAATCAGTGCTCGATCAATCACGAGCCCTTCAATACTAGATAAAATCTTGCTCAAAGCTTCATCTGCTTCTTCCCAGGTAAACAGGCCCAATTCTTCATGTACTGCCCGCCTTAAGTATGTACAGCCTTCATGCTTAATGATTTCGGAATAAGCATAAGGAAGACCCGCAACAGCCAGCATGATATCGCAACCTTTTCGTGATGCCATCTGAAACGCATTACAGATGGATGAAATATCCTCAATCGGAACCTTTTGAACCTCATCAACCGTGACAAGGATACCGTTTTTTGAATTTGAACAAGCAGACAGTAAAAGTGACTGCAAATCTTCTCTTCCGATACGTTCTGTTTTTGAGACCGATCCGGCACTTACACCGCCGCCGATGCCTAAAATACTGACATTCGCCTGCGGACTGACGGTCTTAGTCACCTCATCAAAACCCGCCAGAACATGAAGAAGCTGTAATATTGTATTCTCCGGTCCGAGATCAATAACAGTTTTCTTTTTCGCTTCAGCTCTGATGGAAAGCTGTTCCAAAAGCGCAGTCTTTCCACTACCACGAGTTCCCGTGATAAACAAAGCACGGTCATCGCTTCCTAAATCAACCATGGCATGATCAAATAGATTAATAATTCTCTCGCGGCCAAAGAACACGCCCGGTTTTCCTCCAAATATTGGTGAAAATGGATTAGCAAACATATTTTTCCCTCCAGGTTATTTATAAGCTTCCGTCTTTCTATCTTTCTACATATTATATGTGAGATGCACTTTTCTGTCAATTCTGTCATTTCTACATTTTCTGTCTTTTCTGCGTTTTCTACATTATTTGTTTTCTACAGTATAATAATCATTTGCAACTTTTCCAACCAGTTTAAGAAATGCAAGATTTTAATCGAACAAACCTAGGCAGAATAAACAAAGTACGAAAGGCAGACGCAAATCTTCCGTAAACATCCATACTCCGTCTACTTTTTCTCCGTTCAAAGATCCGTCCTTAATAAAGCTTCGTAAGGATCTGGTGGTATATCCTGTGATCATTGCCAGCTGATTTATACTATATTCCATATCGTCTATCCATCCTTTCGTTTTATTCTGTAAGGTCCTTACCTGATGTTATTATAGAGCCACGATCCGTTCTGTTTCAATTTGAAATCCGGCGACTTTTTCATACAACAAAAAACCGGCATTGGAGTAATCCTTTGCCGATTATTTTATAAAGGCACCTTCCTTATTCAAACTCGCAAATGTATTTTTTGATCAACGTACTTATGCTGGCTTTAGGTTTGTTTAACAGTTCATTTCTGAACGGTTTGAATGTATCTACTATACTTTTTGAAGTTCATATTGTCATTTTATTGTCACGAGTGACAAGGAGATTATACCGCATTTCTCTGCGGATATCATTACTTTTAATCCGGTTGTTTTCCAGGTGGACTCCATGGCTTTGGTGTAAGCAACGTCGTTTTTCCAATATCCGGGAGTACATCATAAATAGAGCATCCCATCCTTTTTCCATGCAATATTTGTAACCTTCATAGACATGTGTCGGAATATCAACAATGCCGACTCTTCTCCCGATATCATGCATAAGACCTACAATATAGGCTTTTGTCGGATCCATGCCGGGTATTTTTTCTGCAATATTCCTGGCTGCAAGTCCAACGTTCATAGAATGCTTGACCCATGGACCCGGGTTCAGTTTCTCCGCAATTTCCAGTTCTTTAATAGCCTCATCTATACTTGATAACATTTTTCTATGCCTTCTTTCTTGCTATCGCTGTAAACTCACCCGGGAGTTTTTCATTTTCCCATGAAGGATGTTCATCAAAACGCCTTTGATTCCATTAGGTTTCAGCTGTCCATATCACATGTGATTTACCAAATCACATTTTATGGTCACGATCTTGTATAGTACTTGAGTGGGCATCTCGTTGCGTACCCTCAAGTTGAATTATACCATAATCTACTATTCTTTCGTGGCAAGTTGCATTTTGTATTCTTCCTCTGCCAAAACAATCTGCTGCTGTATCTGCTCTGCTGTAGGGAGATGTTCCTGTATCTCCTTGATTTTCACGTTGTCATATGTTGCGACACCCATAGGAGTGGTTATGCCCTGAAAAGCGAGTTGTACCTCTGTGCGATCCATATCTTTACAGATCAAAAGTCCAATTGTCGGATTGTCGCTATCCCGCTTTACAAATTCGTTAACCGCATTCACATAGAAGTTGAGTTTTCCCGCAAACTCAGGGTCAAATGGTTTAACCTTAAGTTCCAAAACCACATAACGTGATGTTTCCACGGCACAAAAGCAAATAACGATGGAAATATCATTTCTGAATCAGGTTGGTTCAGTTTTTCTCGCATATTTCTGAACCAAGTTGGTTCAGTTTTGAACCATATGTGTTGATCTGTCCTTCCAAATTTGAAATCAAGACTCTTGTATCTGAACTTGCAGAATAAAAGCCATACCATTGTTTCATAAACCATAGATTTCTGGCAGAAAACCCCTTCGCTTCCGGAAATGCCGCCTGAAGATCAAGACTGACTTGATTAACAATCCCCGTTCCCCATTTTTCCTCGGCTTTTCGAACAACTAAATCCCTTCCTAGTTGCCAGTTGAACAGTAGTTGTTCTGAATTCACTTTGACAGCAGCTTTAATCTGAGAATTTCGAAATCTTGATTTTAACTCATGTATCCATTCGATATATTCTTTATCCAGGCTCACATCCTGCGACGTTACAAGCCCCCTTTTATTAGTCGGCACTTTATCCATAACGATACTCCTCTTGTTCTATATGATCCAAATTGCTGTGACATTATGGCACCAAAGTCACTTATGAATCTGTATTCTCAAACCTCTCTTCAAGCATCATAATATACGCCATCATTCTAACCAGATATTCCGGAGGGGCGCTTATCCCCTGTTCCCATTGCTGAAGAGTTCTTACAGGGATTCCAAATTTTGCAGAAAACTTACTTTGCGATAGTCCAGTTTTCTTTCGTAATTCCTTTATTCTTGCTGAAATATCCATATTGTCATCTCCAATGCATTCTTATACTTTATCAAAGTATACAATCGCTCATATACGTTGTCAACGTATATCTGTTTGTTTTCTTTCCTTGCCTGTTCCACTCCTCTTATAGAAATCGCTACAAAACGCGATTTCTATAAGCGTCTGTTGTCGCCAAATACTCTCCGTATCAATAAGTACACTGCTTCGCAGTGCTTACCCAAATAAAAAGACAGCAACCTTCATGCAAGCATGAGTTGCTGTCTTTATTATTTGGGCAGGTACTTCGTACCTGTGCTTATTGATACTTGCGAGTGCCTGGCTCGTTATCACTCCAGTTCCACAGTTCCCGGGGGTTTGCTTGTGAGGTCGAACATTACACGGTTGACGCCTTTGACTTCGTTGATGATGCGGCTCATGACGCGCTGGAGCACTTCGAAAGGTATCTCGGAAGCTTCGGCAGTCATGAAATCTACTGTCTCGACAGCTCTAAGGACTACTGCGTAGTCGTAGGTTCTCTCATCTCCCATAACACCAACGGAACGCATGTTGGACAGGGCTGCAAAATACTGATCCGGGAGCTTTTTAAGACCGGCCTGGGCAAGCTCTGTTCTGTAGATGTAGTCTGCATCCTGAACAATCCTGACCTTCTCAGCTGTA
>JAEEGF010357177.1_pt1 | contig 18806 bp, 16 predicted proteins | sample 9134171 | NCBI WGS metagenome assembly JAEEGF01 (sample SAMN16246542, study PRJNA631951) | gut metagenome | biome: gut microbiome; feature: rumen; material: AP-attached | host: Bos | place: Iran: Karaj | collected 2018-10
GTTTGCCGTTCGTTGAACGGCAAACGAACGGATAACGAACGGATAAGTGTCGGATAAGTGCAAACGGAAAAGGCTAGAAATTCCAACCCAGTTTTTGGTGGATGGCGGTGAAGAAGGTCTGGCGGTGGAGGCGCACGAGACGAATGGTAAAGGGTGCGCGGGAGAGCATTATCTCGGTACCACAGGCGAGATGGAACTGCTGCGAGTCGGCACTGAGGTTGAAAAGGTGCTGCTGGGGGTGTGTCACAAGGCGCAGGTGGGCCTGGTCGGGCACAATGATGGGGCGCAGTGTGAGGTTGTGGGCAGCGATGGGTGTGATGACGAAGCAGCCACTGTTGGGCGTGAGGATGGGACCGCCGCAGCTGAGCGAGTAGGCGGTGGAGCCAGTGGGGGTGGCGACTATAAGGCCATCGGCGGCATAGGTGGCTACGAAGTCGTTGTCGACGTATAGGTCGGTGCGCAGAAGCGGGGCATCGTCGAGGCGGTGCAGACATATCTCATTGAGCGACGGTGAACCACTGCTGGTGATATTTTGGGGTGTTGTGAAGGATACCTGTAGGAGGGTGCGGGGTTCGAGAGTATAGCGTCCGCCCAGAATGTCGTCGACGAGAGTGTCGATGTCGTCGCGTCCGGCGGTGGTGAGAAAGCCTAGATGGCCAAAGTTGATGCCCAGAACGGGGATGTCTCTGCCCGCGATGAGGTGGACGGAGCTGAGCAGGGTGCCGTCGCCACCAATGGAAAGGAGAAAATCGTAGTGGATGCCGACGGGCAGGGTTTCGGAGACCTCGTCGGTTTCGACGCCGCTGGCATGCAGACGGTCGATGAGGGTCAGCAGTTGTTGGCGCAAGGAGGGTTCGAGGTGGCGGACGTAGAGGGCGACTTTCATTGAAGTAAGAATTATGAATTAAGAACTAAGAAGTTATTAATGAAACAAGATAACGGTGCCAGTATAGAGTTTCTCGGAGCCGTCGGCATGGCGACAACGGGCCTGATAGACATAGACTCCCTGCGGAAGCGGACGACCCTGCGGGTCGGTGCCATCCCAACAGTCGGTAAGGCGTGAGGTATGGAATACGTGGATGCCGAGACGGCTGTAGATATCGAGGCTGTAGCCCTCGGCCAGAGGCGAGAGGAAGTGGGGGCAGAAACGGCCGTTATCGGGGTCGCCGTAGATGATGGCGTTGGGGATATAGGCCTCGGGTGGCAATATCTCGGGCAGGTGCAGTTGGGCGGTGTCGGAGTACTTGATCAACTGCTGGCAGATGTCGGGCGCGCCTATCTTGTAGGCGTAGCAGCTGACGGCACGGTTGATGCGGGTGTCGGTGTAGGTGAGGAACTGTTCGGGCGGAGTAGCGGAGCGGGTGATTTGGTCTATCTGCTCATAGTTGTCGCCGCATTCGGTGGCACGGTAGACATAGCAGATGCGGCCACTGAAGAGGGGGTCGATTTCGAAGGTGAGGGTGGCAGCGGGCTGGCTGGCATCGTATTGGATGTCGGTGATGCGGAGATAGAGGGCGGTGTCGATGTCGGCGAAGTGGAATTCGTGAATGAGGGAGAAGGCAGAGAGGCTGTCGGAGGTGTTGGTGACGGTGAGGTAGGCTTGGAGACGGCTGATGGCGAGGTCGGGGATGAGGGTGTCGAAGGTGAAGGGGCCGTCGGGGCCGACACGGTGTATGCGCCAGTCCTCGTCGCCCTGCAATTTATAGTATAGGTTGTAGAAGGCCACACTGTCGGGCATGTTGATGTAGCGGTTCCAGGAGCATTGCAGCAGGCGCGAACAGGGTTCGGCTTCCACCACAAGGCGGGGGTTGTGGTAGTAGGGTGTGAGCGGGCTGGCCTGGTAGCAGCTGTCGAAGGCAAGGACGCGGAAGCTGTATTCGTCGTTGTTGAGAAGGTCTATCGGCTCGCGACAGAGGTAGGCGGTGTTGAGGCGGCCCCACACGGTGTCGTAATAGAGGCAGGGATTGCCCATGCAGATGTAGTAGCCCATAATGTCGGTGTCGGGGCTGGGATACCAGCTGAGGAGGATATGGCCGTGCTCGTTGTCGACGGTACAAAGACGCAGAGAGCAAGGCGATGTGGGCACATTGTCCTGATAGAAAAGGCCGACGGGCAGAGAGGTGTCGGAGGCGGTGGCGACGAAGTAGTTGACCGTGTCGAAGCAGATGGTGCGGTGGAGGGTATCGAAGTAGATGGTGTCGGAGAGGGTGGCGATGCGGGTGTACTCCTCCTCGTTGGGGAACAGGCGGAAGAGGCTGTAGGCGGAGGTGTCGTCCAATCGGTTCCAACTGAGCATTCCCACCTGATTGCCGACCACGGCGGTTTGGACAAACCGAAGCGGCTGCGCCGACAATAGGACGGGCAGCAGCAACAGCAGTGTTATGAACAGACGCTTCATTGGATAGACTGCATTTCTACTAGTTGGTGATAGCGCCCTTTGAGAGCCAGCAGCTCCTCGTGGGTGCCCTGCTCCACGATGCGCCCCTGCTCGAGCACCACAATGAGGTCGGCATGGCGGATGGTGGAGAGACGATGGGCGATGATAAGGAATGAGGGGGAGCTGTCGCTAGTGTTAAAAGAATAATTATCAACCCTCAGAAGGTGGTCGAGAGCCTGCTGCACCTGGCGTTCGCTCTCGGTGTCGAGGGCACTGGTGGCCTCGTCGAAAATCAGCAGGTCGGGTTTGCGCAGCAAGGCACGTGCTATGCTGATGCGCTGCCGCTGTCCCCCACTGAGGAGGCTGCCACCGTCGCCGATGTTGGTGTCGTAGCCTTCGGGCTGCTGGAGGATAAAGTCGTGGGCGTGTGCCAGCGGGGCCGCTTCGACAATCTGCTCCATGGTGGCATCAGGTGCTCCGAAGGCGATATTGGCACGGATGGTGTCGTTGAAAAGAAGAGTATCCTGCGCTACCACGCCGATGCGGCGACGAAGCTGCGCAAGCGGCATCTGGTTGATGGGCTGGCCGTCGAACAGAATCTCGCCGCTGGTACAATCGTAGAAGCGCAACAGCAGGTCGGCAATAGTAGACTTGCCCGACCCAGAGCCACCCACTAGCGCCACCGTGCTGCCACGGGGGATGGAGAGACAGATGTCGTGCAGCACCTCTGTGCCGGGCGTGTAGTGGAAGCCCACGTGACGAAACTCTATAAATTGAGAATTGAGAATTGAGAATTGAGAATTATTTGTTGCGTCAGGCGAGACATTCACTGAATGCCGCTTTTCCTCTTGAGAGGGATGGCCGTTGATCGGGGTATGTGGTTCCACTTTACAGGTTCCACTTTCCTCTTCCTCGTCCTCCAGTTCCAGTACGGCTTGCAGGCGGTCGACGCAGGCACGGCCTTTCTTCATCTGCGAGAGGGCGGTAGTCAGCTCTTTCGACGGCGGTATCATCAGCACAAACATCATGATGTAGGACACAAACAGTTCGGGCGTAAGCTGCGCGTCGCCCCCTATCACCATACGCGACCCAAAGAGCAGGATGCCCACTACCACACAATTGCCTAGGAAGTCGCTCACTGGCGACGATAGGTCGATGCGCCGCAATACCTTGGTGCGCAGACGAGCGTAAGCTCCGCTTGCCTCGCGGAAACGGTGGTTGGAGAAATCGATGGCCGTATACGCCTTGATAACCTTCAGCCCCATGATGGTCTCCTCCATCAGCGAAGTGAGGAACGAGCCCATCCCCTGCAGCTGCAGCGAATTGCGGCGGAGGCGGTGCGTGATGCCCGAAATGACAAACACGATGACGAGCAGCATGACGAAGACAAACAGCGTAAGCTTAGGGCTGATATAGAACAGCATGGCAATATACAGAGCCATACTTACCACCGCCACCACCAGTTGCTGCACCGAGGCGAGGGTACTCTCGTCGTATTCCACCATGTCGCCCCCGAAACGCGCCAACATATCGCCCTTGCGGCTGCCGTCGTAATACGTCATGGGCAGATGCATGGCCTTGTGGAAGAGGTCGGCGCGGATGTCGCGCACCACACGGCTGCGCACCGATGCCATCTGCACCAGCGAGAGGTAGCCAAAGACGTTTTTGCAGGCATAGAGCCCCAGTAGCACTAGCGAGAAATAGACCAACGCCCGCCGTGCGCCGAACGAGGCCAGCCACTCATACAGCACCTGCAGGCCCTGCGACAACAGGCTGGCCGCCTGCGGCGCGGCCGCTGCCCCCTCTGCCGGCGGGAAAAGAATCTTCAGGAAGTCCGCCACCGACAATGCCGTAGCCATAGTGAAGAGCACCGACAGTACCACAAAAAAACCGTATGCCACCAGTCGGGCAGCATACGGTTTCATATAGTGCAGGGTGAAGCGCATGTCGGGGGGGGGTAAAGGTTAGGGGTTAGAGGTTAGGGGTTATCTGGGTGCGGCAGCTACTCTCAACTCTAACCCCTAACCTCTAACCTTTTAGTTTAAAGTATATCCCAAATAGTTGTGCGGCGTTATCTGGCGGATGCGCTCCTTGACGGCGGGCTCCACATCGAGAGTCTCGACAAAGTCGGCAATCGTCTCCGCGGTCACCTTCTGGTTGGTGCGGGTCAGCTGCTTCAACGCCTCGTAGGGGTTGGGGTAGCCCACCGACCGCAGGATGGTCTGAATCGCTTCGGCCACCACCACCCAGTTGTTCTCAAGGTCGGCATAGAGTGCCTGCTCGTTGAGCAGCAGCTTGCCCATGCCCTTCTGCAGCGATGCCAGCGCAATCAGCGTATGCGCGACAGGCACACCCACGTTGCGGCTCACTGTTGAGTCGGTCAAGTCGCGTTGCAGGCGCGAGATGGGCAGTTTGTGGCTCAGATGCTCAAAAATGGCATTAGCCAGCCCAAGGTTGCCTTCCGCGTTCTCGAAGTCGATAGGATTCACCTTGTGGGGCATGGCAGAGGAACCCACCTCTCCAGCCTTGATTTTCTGTTTAAAATACTCCATCGACACATACGACCACACATCGCGGCACAAATCCATCAGCACCACGTTGATGCGCTTGCAATTGTCGAAATAGGCGGCCATATTGTCGTAGTTCTCAATTTGGGTGGTATACTGCTGACGCTCCAGCCCCAGGTGGTTGGCCACAAAGTCGTTGGCAAATGCCTGCCAGTCCACTTCGGGATAGGCAGCGCGGTGGGCATTGAAATTGCCCGTCGCCCCGCCAAACTTGGCACCGAAAGGAATCTGCGCAAAATAGTCCAGCTGCCTGCGCATACGGTAGGCAAACACCATCACCTCCTTGCCCAGCGACGTAGGCGAGGCAGGCTGACCGTGGGTGTGCGCCAGCATCGGTACATCCTTCCACTCCTGCGCCCTACGCTCCAAATCTTCCAACACCGCCGTATACTGCGGCATCAACACCTGCTCGTGGCACTCCTTAATCGTCAGAGGTACTGCCGTGTTGTTCACATCCTGCGACGTGAGGCCGAAGTGGATAAACTCCTTATACTGCTCCAACCCCAGACGGTCGAACTGGCGTTTGAGGAAATACTCCACCGCCTTCACGTCGTGGTTGGTAGTCTTCTCAATCTCCTTAATCTCGAGGGCATCCTGCTCAGAGAAATTGCGATACACGTCCCTCAACTGCTCCACCAGCTGCGGGCAGGCGTCGAACAGCCCTTTCAGCGGCAGCTGCTCCAACTGCCCCAAGGCGATAAAATACTCCACCTCCACGCGCACACGATAGCGTATCAGCGCACCCTCAGAAAAAAAATCCGCCAGCGGCTCCACCTTGCTACGGTAGCGTCCGTCAATTGGCGATATGGCATTAAGACTATTCATAGTATTATAATTTAAAAAGGTGAAAATTGAAAAATGAAATCTCGCGGGAGCGACTAAATACCCGCTGCTGCGGATTTACAATTATCACCTTTCAATTTTCAATTATTAAAACTTCTTCTCCTTCACCTCCTCGGGATGGGTGAACAGGCGGTTCATAAACGTGTGCTTCTCCACCAACTTCTCAATCTTGCGGTCGTGAGTGGCATCGATAAGGGCTTGCGCATACAGGGTGTTGTGCATATCAGTGCCAAGAAATTCAACCCAGCCGTTCTCAATCATCTCAAACGCCTTGCGCCGTGGTCCTTCGCCGTAGAAACCCGACAGTGACAGGATGTTGATTTGGAAGAACACACCCATATCTTTAAAATGCTGCAGCACGTGCGACGAGGAGCTGTAGTAGGGATACCTCTCGGGATGGGCAAGGATGATGTCGTAGTTCTTCATCTGCAAATCGAACAGCACTTGGTCTAAACCCATCACCTGCTGGTGCAGCGAAAACTCCATCAGCAGATACTTACCACCTACAAGCAGAAACTTCTGCTTCTCAATCCTCTCGTTGAAACCTGGATCCACACGATACTCGCCCGCAATGCCCAACAGCTGCGGACCATCGTAGCCACCATGGGTGGCAATATCCAATTTCAAGTCCTCGAACCTTCTCAAAATATCCTCTTCCACATTGGGGAAACGCGGAATCGTGTAATGGGGAGTCAGGCAGACGCTCTCGAAACCCGCTGCCTTCATCACACGCAGACAAGTCACCGACTCCTCCTCACTTTTCGAACCGTCATCCACGCGAGGGAGCAGATGGCAGTGCATATCAGTTACCAGAGGAGCAAAAATCGGGCGCGCCGTCTTTGGTTTTGATTTAAAAAGACCCATAATATTCAATTTATTAATTATTATCTACTTATTTATCACCTATGGAGGTTATCCAATTCGTACAATTTCGGCTCCGAGCATACGCAATCTTTTGTCGATATGCTGGTAGCCACGGTCTATCTGTTCGATGTTGTCGATGCGGCTCTTCCCTTCGGCGGAAAGGGCTGCAATCAGCAATGCCACACCGGCGCGAATGTCGGGAGACGACATGCGCACACCTCTCAGCCGATGCTCGTGGTCCAGTCCGATAACGGTGGCGCGGTGGGGGTCGCACAATATTATCTGCGCACCCATGTCTATCAGTTTGTCCACAAAGAAGAGGCGGCTCTCGAACATTTTCTGGTGTATCAACACACTGCCCTTTGCCTGCGTAGCCACAACAAGGGCGATGCTGATGAGGTCGGGCGTGAATCCCGGCCACGGCGCATCTGCCACCGTCATAATCGAGCCGTCCATGAAACGCTCAATCTCGTAATGTTCGCGGGCTGGCACATACAGGTCGTCGCCACGCTGCCACACCTCAATGCCCAACCTGCGAAACACCTGCGGTATCAGACCCAGATGCTGCATACCCACATGGCATATCGTCAGGTCGCTCTGCGTCATTGCAGCCATCCCTATGAACGACCCCACCTCAATCATGTCGGGCAGAAGTCGGTGTTGGCAGCCGCGCAGTTCCTTCACCCCATGGATGGTGAGCAGGTTCGACCCCACTCCCTCAATCTCAGCACCCATGCTGTTGAGCATAGTGCAGAGCTGATACACATACGGCTCGCACGCAGCATTCATTATCATGCTCGTACCCTCGGCCAGCACTGCCGCCATGACGATGTTGGCGGTACCGGTCACCGAAGCCTCATCAAGCAACATGTAGCAGCCCTTCAGCTGCTGTGCCGCCACCTGGTATCCTCCACGACAGTAGTCGACTGTCGCGCCCAACTTCTCCATGCCTAGGAAATGGGTATCGAGACGGCGGCGCCCAATCTTGTCACCACCGGGCTGGGGCACACGGGCGCGACCATAGCGCGACAGCAGCGGACCCACCATCATGATGGAACCGCGCAACGCGCCTGCCTCACGTGCAAAATCCTCACTCTCCAGAATGTCTAGATTGACCTCGTCGGCTTGAAATTCGTAGCTTCTTCCTTCCGTGAGCAATGCGCTGTCATCGTTAAGCCGACGCACCTTCACACCCAGCAGTTCCAACAAGTTTATCAACTTGTTCACATCGCGAATGTCGGGGATATTCTCAATAACCACCTTTTCGCTGGTCAACAGCACAGCACACAGCACCTGCAACGCCTCGTTCTTGGCGCCCTGCGGGTATATCTCGCCATGCAGCTTGTAGCCTCCTTCTATCTCAAACGACGACATATCAAAATCCCTCCTGGGTTTTATTCTTCTTCTTTTTCTTCTTTTTTTTCTTTTTGTTGGTCAAGTTGGCGCGACGCTCCTCGTCAAGGCCTTTGAGATACTCACGGCTCTCCTTATACTGGAAGTCTTCTGGTACTTCCAACTTGCCTCCCGAGATAGTACTCAGTTGAAGGTTAATCAGGTCATCCTCCACTGTGTCGCGGTTCCAAAGCAGATAGTCACGCTTCATCGCGTGGGCCATCAAACTCACCAACTCGTTGCGCTCTTCCCCTTCGGGATACTCTGCCACACGCTTTATCATACTCTCCATCACCGACCCATAATGGCGGTAATGAGTCTTCCCCTGATTATATTGCAGCGGATGTGGCGTAAACTCCACAGTTTCCTCACGCGAAATATCGTAGGGCACATCCACATCCAGCTCCCAATTAGCCAATATCATCAAATGGACCCAATACTTACGTTTGTAATCCTCCCCCACCTTCTCGTCTGTACTCACGCGCGACATAATGTCTACTATCGCTGATGCCATCCGATTACGTTTGTCACGATCTTCCACCGTTTTGGCATACTCTATCAACTTGTATATATTCCGCCCGTAGTCGCTAATCTTCAGTTGGGGACGCTGTGTATTATATTCCATCTTACAAATTTACAAATCTATATTATTTTTACTTTTGTCAACACCGGTTCAACTTTCTAAACCGTTCAGTGTAGTTTTTTGAGTTTATTATTGCTTAATTGTTTGAATATTTGATGCGCAAGCCACTCAAGCCTTCATAACGCAAGTAATTCATGCTTTATCAATACCACCCTCCAAGAAACATCTGGCTACAGGGTGTTCCCATATGGTACATCCCCCACGAGCCATAACCGTGCATCCATGCATCGTGCCACAGATATGGCAAAGTGCCCTGTTCATCGCGAACGTATGTGACGGCCAGATGCAAGAAGCTATCATTCTTGAACCGGTAGGTGGCTGCAGCCGACACCGCCGTAGCAGAAACGTCAAACACATTCCCATTGCCAAAACCATATATCGGTGCGTATGTACCACCCAAATGATACAATGCCGCCGCCAACCATAAACGGTCGTTTACCTGATACTGTGCTGCCACATGTGCCGATGCCATACCCGTACCACCATTACGGTGTTTGTAAGGTGCCAAATCTTGGGTCGATGAGCCATAGGCATAATTAGGATTCAAACCCATGTCGGTGGTGATACGGAATCCGGCATTCACCGTCCAACGACTGTTGGGACGAAACGTCAGCGATGGAGCGACAGTAGTAAAAAGACGGTTGTCGCCATAACTGGTGCCGAAAAATCCCGTGCCTACCGACAGATGCGGTTCCCAACGCGACAGCTTCACTGTGTCAGCATCACTCTTCCACTGGGCTTGCACCGTGCCTGCCGACACCAAGCATACCATCAAAGCCGCCATCATATATCTAAATGTGGTCATATTCTTTTTTATTTTAAAGTAGTATAACGCGCGTATATAAAAAATATTGTGGTCATAGCTCCATTAATTTTTCAAAGGCCTTCGGATAGGGTGTCTCAAACTTAAGTTTCTTACCCGTGACGGGATGGGTGAATCCCAGTCTAAAGGCATGAAGTGCCAATCTGTTAATAGGCGAAACATCATCCTTATACCCATACATGGGATCATGCACCACAGGGTGTTTCTCCTCACGCAGATGGACTCTAATTTGGTTACGTCGACCTGTCTCGAGTCGCAGTTCCAGTAACGAATACCTCCTGCTGGTGCGCACCGTCTTATAATGCGTCACTGCCAGCTTACCCCCATTGTCCGTGGGCGACGAAAGCACACAATACTGCCCATCCGTCAACCACGACTTGATGGTGCCTTCAGCCGGTTCGAGTCTCCCCCATGCCACTGCCACATAGGCTCTGTCGTCGACCAGTCCTTTCCAATCGGCTTCGAACCGTTGCGACACCTGTTTCGACTTCGCCACCACCATCAATCCCGACGTGTCGCGGTCGAGACGATGTACGATATGCGCATTATAGCTCTGGCGTGTCATGTGCAAATATCTGTTCAGCACCGTTATGACCGTTCTGTCGCCTGGTTTCTTACTATACGATAGCAATCCTTCGTGCTTATTAATCACAAACAGATGCTCGTCTTCATACACAATGTCAAGGTCGTGCGGTTTCAGCCGCTCCTTATATCCCACCTTTTCTATTGTTACAACCATCCCTGGTTGCAATGGATAATTGTACTGCGAAACGCGTCTCCCATCCACACAAACACTATGGGCCAACAACTCTTTCACCTTCGACCGACTGCTGTCGGGCATCTGCTCAATCAGGAATTGCAACAACTCGCAACCCTCATTAACTCTATATTCTATTTGTTTCACGTGAAACATTTATTTTTCTACGTTATCAACAATTTCGGTTCTTTTTTCAACAGGTTTTCCACCACCATTTCACTTGTCATCATATAGGTCTAAAAACTCGTATGCGTTGCCTATACCTTCTATGAATTTCATCATATCGGCATTGCTTATCACCAGCGAAGCCGTATTGTCGTTAGGATGAAAACTCACTTTTTCGGCTTTACGAAGTTCATTGTCCACAAACAGCGTCACCTCATGGTTCAAATCATTAACCAACGCAAACAGCGACACAGAACCTGGACGCACTCCCAAATATTTCATCATGCGCTCGGGCGACGCAAAGGTCAGTTTGCCTTGATGCAACCTGTGCTCGATATCGTGTATATCCATACTGTGCCGTGAATCCATAATCACCAAATAATGGCGATTTCCTTTATGGTTACGAAAAAAGAGATTCTTACACAATACTGTACCTTCGCCTCGGTAAAACTGCGAAGCTATTTCAATCGTTGGGGCTTCAGGATGCTCGTAATAGTCGAAAGCTATCCCTTGCTGCGACAAATAGTCGTATACTTGCTGCTGTCCTCTCATTTGATAATGCCCAGCTGTTTCGACATGTCGAGCATCCGCACTATGGGCTTTTTAGCCCGCTCTATCAATTCCTCCGACATAACAATCTCGGGAGTCTCGTCACGCAGACAGAGATACAGTTTCTCGAGAGTGTTCAATTTCATGTACGAACAATCGGCACAATTACAACTGTCGCCTGACGGCACAACGATAAACTCCTTGTCAGGATTATTCTTGCGCATCTCGTACAAAATGCCCGTCTCGGTCGCCACAATGAATTTCTTTTTGCCCGACTGCTCAATATAGTTGAGCATAGCCTTGGTGCTACCCACAAAGTCCGCAACCTTCAGCAGCGCACCATTGCACTCGGGATGGGCAATAACAGCTGCATCAGGATGCTCAACTTTCAACTTCAGAACACTCTCTGCATGCATGGCATCATGAACCATACAAACACCATTCCATAACAACATGTTGCGGCCCGTCACGCTATTGATGTAGCCACCCAAGTTCTTATCGGGAGCAAAAATGATTTTTTGCTCCTCAGGCAACGCATGAACCAGCTTTTCAGCGTTGCCCGATGTGCAAATCAAATCGGACAATGCCTTTATGTCTGCCGAACAGTTGATGTATGAGATAACCATGTGGTCGGGGTGCTCTGCCTTGAACTGCGCAAAGGCACTACCCTCGCACGACTCAGCCAACGAGCAGCTCGCCTCCATGTCCGGAAGCAACACCTTACGCGAAGGATTGAGTATCTTGGCAGTCTCAGCCATAAAATGAACTCCGCAAAAGACGATGATGTCGTTGTCGCATTGCTGTGCCTTTTGAGCCAATGCCAGACTGTCGCCTATATAGTCCGAGAGGTCTTGTATCTCGTTGCGCTGGTAGTAATGCCCTAAAATGACGGCATTCTTCTCTTTTTTCAGCCTCACTATCTCCTGCTTCAATTGCTCGTTGTCCATATTTTACAGATTTATAGTGTAGTAAATTAATATTTTCTGTCGTGACAGATTATTTTAAAGTGCAAAAATACGAAAAAAAAAGCAAAATAGACAAATAATCAAAAATTAATGCTCAAAAACATCGAAAATAAGACACGAGTCATGATTGCCGAATCATTTTTTTTCTATTTGCAGCGCATAAGTGGCTCCGTAGTGACTTCTATGTACCTCCACTGTAGGTTCGCTGTAGATTCGCTGTAGGTTCGCTGTAGGTTCGCTGTAGGTTCGCTGTAGGTTCGCTCTTTTAATAATAATTAACTGAAGGCATGACGAAGCCAAATATACTCTATGAAAAAGATAAGAAAGACTTTCAAATTGAGGATGTTTGCCATCATTTTTCAAACTTGTATATGAAAAGTGAAATCAGAGTATATGGTAATATACACATTTTTTTCAATTGTGGCCATGCTATAAAATAATAGTAGTTTTATTTCTTTTTAAATTTATTTGTTCTTTCTATTGTTGTCAATTTTGTTGATAAGTGGCTAAGTTGATTTTTTTATTCAGTTCGTCTTTTTTGTTATCAACATCTTTGAACATCTTATTTAATTCCAATCTGTTTGAATCTAGATTTCTGCATTGTTTTCAACAGGTTGTTCACAGTACTTCTGACAACCTATTGTCAATACTGAAAAAGATGTGTTATGGTCTCGTTGCGATGTTGAAAATGGATGAAAAAATGGGTCTTTTTCAACTTTTCGATGTGCTGTTTTGTTTTTCATTTTTTATCGACAGGGTTGTCAGAGGCTTTTTAACATGCATTGTTGATATTTTATATTAGGCTGGATTTAAAATGTTTGTGCTTTATTGGTTGATGAATATAGGACTTTGTAATTCAAAAAAAGAGAGTGGTTTGTACTTTTTTTGTATCTTTGCAATTGAAATAAGTTTTAAACATTCTTGTTTATGAAAGAAATTATTGCTATTGCCTGCGACCACGCGGGCTACGAACTGAAAGAGGTGGTGAAAAATCATCTTATAGAGAGAGGTTATGATGTGCGCGACTACGGCACAAACAGCACAGAAAGTGTTGATTATCCAGATTATGCCCATCAGGTTGGCAGAGTTATCAACAATGGTGAGCTGAAGCGCGGCATCGTGATTTGTGGCAGCGGCAACGGGGTGCAGATGACGGTGAACAAGTATCCCAATGTGCGCTGCGCGCTTTGCTGGACGGCCGAGATTGCACATCTGGGACGGCAACACAACGACTGCAACGTGGTGTCGATGCCAGCTCGCTTCATTCCACAGGAGACTGCCCTGCAGATTGTGGATGAGTTTTTGGACACTCCTTTCGAAGGTGGCCGTCACCGGAGAAGGGTTGAGAAAATCAATCAATTATTGAACTAATACATTCAGGTCATGGAAACTAGCGAAGCTTTGAAACGGGTTTTCACCTGTATCGACAACACTACGCTAGAGGGTAGCGACACACATGAAAAAGTGGAGGCATTATGTCGCAAGTCGATAGAGTTGCAAGATTCGGCGCGTGGCATAGGCCATGTGGCGGCGGTGTGTGTTTATCCTGTGTTTGTGCGTCAGGCGCGTGAGCTGCTGTGCGGTAGTGGCATCAAAGTGGTATCGGTGGCGGGAGCCTTCCCAGCAGGGCAGTCCCCTCTGGCAGTGAAGCTACATGAGGTGCGATATGCGCTGGATGAGGGTGCTGACGAAATAGATATGGTCATTTCGCGCGGTGCATTGCTAGAAGGCGACTACTGCAGGGTGCGCGACGAGGTGGCTGCCATTAAAAATCTATGCGCTAACCAGACGCTGAAAGTGATATTGGAGACTGGCGAATTGCCGACGGCGGAACATATTGAGAAAGCCTCGGAGCTGGCAATTGAAGGTGGAGCCGACTTTATCAAGACTTCGACGGGCAAGATAGCCGTGAATGCCACTCTCGAAGCGGCCGAAGTGATGCTGCGAGTGATTAAAAAACATCATCAACTCACCGGAAAGTGGGTGGGTTTTAAGGCTGCAGGAGGTATTTCTACACCCGACGAAGTGTTAAAATATGCACAGCTGGCAGAACGTATTGTAGGCGAAAAACAGATTACAAACCAGTTTTTTAGAATCGGTGCCAGCCGTTTGACGGACCGATTGTTTGCATTTTTAACACAATAGTTTTTTTTAAAGTGGATTTTTTTTTGTTATTTTGCAATCTTAATGTTAATTACAATTAATATAATAAATGAAACCACTTCAAGCTAAAATGGCCCGTTATACCGCGCCGCAAGAGGCGAAGGCTAAGGGCATATATCCTTATTTTACTCCTATTTCGTCAGAGCAGAATACCGAGGTGCTGGTGGGTGACAAGCGGGTGTTGATGTTCGGCTCCAATTCATATCTTGGCCTTACCAACCATCCTAAAATCAAGGAGGCAGCGAAGGCTGCCATCGACAAGTATGGCACCGGCTGTGCGGGGTCGCCATTCCTGAATGGCACACTGGACATCCACATCCAGCTGCAGGACGAGTTGGCAGAGTTTATGGGTAAGGACGGCGTGATGCTGTTTTCGGCTGGTTTCCAAGCCAATTCGGGCACCATTCCCTGTGTCTTGGGTAGGAACGACTATCTTATTTACGATGAGTTGGATCACGCCTCCATCATGGAGGGAAAGCAGATTACGTTTGCCACCACCTTGAAGTATAAGCACTGCAATATGGAGGACCTGGAGCGTGTGTTGCAGAAATGCCCTATTGAAGCTTCGAAGCTGGTGGTAACAGATGGTGTCTTCTCAATGGAGGGTGATGTGGCACCTATTGATAAGATGGTGGAACTCTGCGACAAATATCAGGCAACACTGATGGTTGACGAGGCCCATGGATTGGGTGTTTTCGGCCGTGAAGGTCGCGGCACATGCGACCACTACGGCAAACTGCCACAAGTGGAGTTGGTGATGGGCACCTTCTCGAAGTCCCTGGCATCGGTGGGTGGCTTTATCGCTGCCGACAAGGAGACCATTAACTATATGAAACACAGCGTACGACCCTATATTTTCACTGCCTCTATCCCACCCTCGGCAACGGCATCGGTGCTGGCGGCACTGCACATCATGCGCACGGAGCCGGAACGCAATGTGGCTCTGTGGGACAACACCAACTATGCCATGAAGGCTTTCAAGGATTTAGGTTTCGAGATTGGACATACCAAGTCGCCTATCATTCCGCTGTTTGTGCGCAACGCCGAGAAGACATTTGTGCTGACGCACATGCTGTTTGAGGAGGGTGTGTTCGTTACCCCGGTGATACCTCCCGCAGTGCCGTCGGAGGATACGTTGATACGTTTCGCCTTAATGGCGACACATACGCACCAGCAAATCGACTACGCGGTGGATAAGATTTATAAGTGTTTCAAGGAATTGCAAATAATGTGATTTAGTTTAATGTTTAAAACTATTGCGTCAGCTTAAACATTAAACAATAAAACAATTGAACGATGGAAAACATTGTAATCAAAAAAGTTTCGGGACGTTGCGAGTTGCGCAAATTTATCAAGTTTCCGAACAAACTGTTCAAGAATGTGTCTACCTATATCCCACCTTTGATGGGCGACGAACTGGGACTGCTGACTGCTAAGAACCCGTCGTTGGACCACTGCGACTTGCAACTTTGGCTGGCTTATCGCGGCAAGGATGTTGTGGGACGTGTGGCAGGCATTATAAACCATTCGGTCAATGAGCGTTGGAGCAAAAAGGCTGCACGTTTCGGATGGTTCGACTTTGTGGAGGATTACGATGTCTTTTCCAAGCTGCTGAACACCGTTTTGGAGTGGGGCAAGGCAAAGGGGATGGACCAGGTGGAAGGCCCATTCGGCTTTACCGACATGGACAAAGAGTGCTGGGTGATAGAGGGTTTCGACCAGAGGCAGAATATCAGCACCCTGTATAACCCCAAATATTATATCGACTTTATCGAGCGGGCAGGCTATGAGATCACCTGCCAGTGGGCGCAATACCAGATACCCGCCTCGCAACCAGTTCCCGACAAGGTGGCGCGTCTCAACGAGCTCATATTGCAGAAATACCAACTGAAGCTGTTGCGCTTCAAGTCGCGCAAGGAGGTCTACCCCTACGCGCGCAAGTTCTTCCTCGCCATCAATGCGGCCTTCAAGGATTTATACGACTTTGTCCCCTTGACCGACAAGGAGATAGACGTCTACATCAAGGAATATTTCCCCTTTATCAATCTTGAGTTTGCCAACTTTGTGGTCGATAAGGACGACAATCTGGTGGCTTTCGGCCTGAGCATTCCCGACCTCAACGCAGCATATAAGAAAGCCAACGGGCATCTCTTCCCATTCGGGTGGATACACATTCTGAGGGCTTTGCATAAGTTCACCGACATCGACGCACTGCTCAACGGCGTACACCCCGACTGGCAGAAACGCGGTGTGCATTCCATCTACTATGCCGAGATGAACAAGAACGCCATCAAGCACAACGTGCGCTGGGCCTATAGCAACCCGCAGATTATCGGCAACGAGGCACAGCGCATCTGGGAGACCACTTATCAGTCGACCCCCATGATCAAGCGCGCAATCTTCCGCAAGATGATATAGGCAATATGAAACGGTTGCTCGTCATAGGAGCATTGTTGCTGTCGCTCTGCGATATAGGCAGTGCGTAGGTGCTCACAACGGAGGGCAACGTTTTTGGCTGGCCTTTCTTCCCAATCACCGTCAAGGTGCTTTGACTCTCATCATTTCCAGCGACCAAATGGCAACTGGCACAGCCGTTTCAACCGACGGCAGTTGGTCGGAAGCATTCACTGTGATGCCGGGAGTGGTGACGAACGTGACGGTTCCGAGCAGATAGGAGCTCGACACGACCCTAAGGAGGGTCACCAACAAGGGTATTCACGTGACCACCGATGCGAATGTTTCCCTTTATGCTTCTAACTTTTTGCAAGCCTCCTACGACAATACGAATGTGCTGCCTGCCAATACGCTGCGTAGTCATTATCTCTTGCAAACGGTGGACGGCAACGAGTGGGACAACGAGTTTTGTGTGGTTGCCATAGAGGATAGCACGGTAGTGTATTTCAATCTGTCAGCGTTTGATATAGATAGTGTTATGTATCGCTCAAAGTCACCGCCTTACAGGATAGTACAGTGGTCAAGTACGACACAAACACATTTCTCCTTAATGAGCGCGAAAGCCGCACGTTGAACATCATTCGACCGTTGGATGAGGAAGGCTTCTACCTCGAGGGATCCAAGCCGCTGAGTGTCTTGCTCTACCTGAAAGATGTCGGCTGTGCAGGCAATCTCGGCGACCCTTCCTGCACCGTCATACACCCTATCGAGCAGCGTTTCTCCTCCATCACCTTTGCCACGTCCAATACCGAACGTATCAGTCACCATTATGTCAATATTGTGACTAACTAAAGTTTGACAAGTAAAATCAGACGCGCAGTCTGAGGCAGTTAGAGTTTCGGATTTTCATAAGTAAGTCTTTATCAGATAGGAATTTCTGTACAAGTTCCTTGTTCGGGAATCCGATGAATTCGGTAAATTCCTCAAGGAGGTCCTTCAGCACAAGGAGGATGCGTTCGTACAGGGTCACCTCAAGGACATCTGCATTGGTGCCGCGGAAGAGGCCGCCGAGTGTCTCGTAGGACGTGACCCGCTTCACAAGCGAGAGCAGGGAGTACTGCATAAGGCATATTGAGACATGTGCAATCTGGGAGTAGAAGTACTGGGCCTGACATCCCTCAAGGTGCAGGTATTGCTTGCATTCCTTAAAGCAGACTTCTATTGACCAGCGCATTGCGTATATCTCATAAGCCCTCACGAAGGACAGTGAGGTGTCAGAGGTCAGGAGGGTCTTCCATCCGTCCTGTTTGGTGCGGCGGCAGAGGAACAGCCTTACGGGGGTGCCGCAGAGGTCGGTGTCGACGGTGACGTACTCGCAGCGGTACTTTCGGCAGCGTTTCCTGTCCTTCTTGAAGCGCGAGACCATCTGCCCCGTCTTGAGGAGTTCCCCGCCCACGGGGAACTTGTTGATGTTGCATTTGAGCATGCCCAGCACGTGGCGCCGGAGGCCGCGGACGGCCTTGACCACCTCGTCGCACACAAACCAGCTGTCGAGCAGCAGGTAGTCGAAATCCTCTCCGCCGCGCCTTGCCCTGCGGACCATCTCCAGCAGTGTCGCGATCTTGCTCCTGAAGTATTCGGAGTGCCTCTGTGCGGCCGGGGTGCCGTCGCACGGCGATGTCTCCTTACGGGCTTTCCTCTGTTTGGCCGTGAGGCCCTGCGTGCCGTCCTTCCCCTTCTCGCCGTGCAGCGAGAAGTCCAACGGGCGGAATGACACCCCGTCGGTTATGCCCAGCAGCAGCCCCTTGAAGCCCAAGATGTGCCTGTGCTGGGTGTGGGAGAATACCCGGCCTATCTTCTCTATCTTCATTCCGCTTTTTGCGATGTCGGTGTCGTCTGCCACCAGGCAGCGCACCCTGCCCTCTGGGTCCTGGCAGTGCGTGCCGATGTATGCCGCCACCCTGCGGCTGACATGCGAAAGCACCTTGCGCCAGTCCACCTTCGCGTCCCGGAGCAGCCTGTAAAGCATGTTGTATCCGACGGAGAACCAGTCGGCGGCTGCCGAATGCGGCAGATGGGACGGATCCTTGCACCCAAAGAAGGGCAAAAGAAGCAGCACCGCCAGTTTTTCGTTCGTTTTCATCCGCGCGTTGCACTTGGTCTCCAATGTGGGTATTTTGCCTGTCAGTCTTATTGCTTTCAAGGCGTTTATCATGGCCTGTATTGCGTTATCTGCATCTTTTTTGAAAAAAGTCTCTATCTCTGAGAAAAAATTCGTATTTTTGCATCGTGACATAGCGGTGT
>JAEEGF010654091.1_pt1 | contig 18806 bp, 15 predicted proteins | sample 9134171 | NCBI WGS metagenome assembly JAEEGF01 (sample SAMN16246542, study PRJNA631951) | gut metagenome | biome: gut microbiome; feature: rumen; material: AP-attached | host: Bos | place: Iran: Karaj | collected 2018-10
CACATGTCACGGCCGGGAAACCGTGACATGTGCCGATCTTTTTCGTTTTTTGCCGGAAAAACATCATTTTTTCGAGCATTTCAGAGCAAAAACGGCAGGGTAACCTGCCGAGAAAAACGTCGCAGGGTTGTAAAAAAACTCGCCACACGAGTTTTTTTACAACCTCTTTCGCTGTCTAAAAAGGGTCTGATCGCAGGCGGAATGAATTAAACTCTTGACTTTACTAATAGATTAAACTATAATTTTAAGTAATCGACGGTCGCGGAGCGCGAAAAGGAGAAGGGGCTTATGTTTGAAGACGTTAAGAAAAAGATCAGGAGAACGGGAGTCATACCCGTCGCCGTGACCGACCGGGCGGAGGACGCCCTGCCCGCGGCGGAGGCTATGCTCGCCGGGGGGATAGACTTTATCGAGATCACTCTGAGGACAGACGCCGCGATCGACGCGATAAGGCTCGTCTCGGAGAAATGCCCCGGGATGACGGTCGGCGCCGGAACGGTGATAAACGCCGCGCAGTGCGCGGCCGCGATCGAGGCCGGAGCGAAGTTCATCGTATCGCCGGGATTCTCCCCGAGAGTCGCCGCCTGCGCGCTTGACGCGGGGATCCTTCCTGTCCCCGGCTGCGTCACGCCGACCGAGATCACGGCGGCCCTGGACATGGGCCTTGACCTGCTCAAGTTCTTCCCGGCGGGGATATACGGCGGGCTCGCGGCGCTGAAGGCGCTGTCGGCGCCCTTCGGAGGAGTTGAGTTCATTCCCACCGGAGGCATCGGCCAGGCGGATCTGGCGGATTATCTCAGAGCGCCCTTCGTCGCCGCGGTCGGCGGAAGCTGGCTCTGCGCCCGCGGTGACATCGCCGGCGGGAACTTTGAAAAGATCGGTGCTCTCTGCCGCGAGGCGGCAGAGAGCGTAAGGGCGGTCCGCGGGTGACAGGCGTGTCCCGCGAAAGAAAACCGGCAAAGAGGAGTATGAAAAATGACGGCTGCTGTTACGACAAGTGAAGATAATAACATCCGCGGGACGAAGGTCCTCTGCTTCGGCGAGATCATGCTGAGGCTGAGAGCGACCGGCGGCGGGCGCCTTCTGCAGAACAATACGCTTGAGGCCCTCTTCGGAGGCTCCGAGGCAAACGTCGCGGTGTCGCTCGCGATCATGGGGGCGGAGGCGGCCTTCTGCACCGTTCTCCCGGACAACGCCCTAGGCGACGCCTGCCTGAGGGCGCTGAGGAGCTTCGGCGTCGACCTTTCCCCCGCCGTCCGCGGCAGGGGGAGGATGGGTCTCTATTTCGTCGAGACCGGCTCCGGACACCTGCCGGGGCAGGTGATATACGACAGAGAGGGATCGGCCTGCGCGCTCGCCGGCCCGGGCGACATCGACTGGAAAAAGGCGGCGGAGGGCTGCGGCTGGCTGCACCTCTCGGGGATAACCCCCGCGATCTCACAGAGCGCCGCAGAACTCACATTCGAGGCCGCCCGGACGGCGAAGGAGCTCGGGATGACCGTCTCGGTCGATCTGAACTACCGTAAGAATCTCTGGAAATACGGGGCCGCGCCCGCGGAGGTCCTTGACAGGCTCTGCTCTTACGCCGATTATCTCGTCGCGAACGACACTCACGTCCGCGAGGTCCTCGGCATATCCGTCCCCGGCGATTTCGACGCCTTCGAGCCTGATCCGGAGATATTCCGCGATCTGGGAATGAAGATCCTTGAGAGATATCCCGGAATGAAGGGCGTCGCCCTGACGCTGAGAAGGACGCATTCGGCCGACTGGAACGACATCGCAGGATACTATGCCGGAAGAGACTGCTTCTACGCGTCACCGAGGTATGAGATAAGGGACATCGTCGACCGCATCGGCGGCGGCGACGCCTTTACCGCGGGTCTGATCTACGGCCTCTGCCGCTTCGGCGATCCCGGCCGCGCGCTGGATTTCGGCGTCGCCGCCTCATGTCTGAAGCACAGCGTGCCCGGCGATTTCAACCTCGTCACCGCAGCCGAGATCGAAAAGCTCGCGTCGGGCGGAAACGGAAGGCTTGACAGATGAGCGGAGTATGTCTTTCAGAAAAGGACCTGCTCGAGGGTCTTGCCGCCGCCGGCGTTTCGCTGCCGGTGTCGGAGGAGGGTGCGGAAGGAATACTGTCGGACAGCTTTTCTGCCGGAGTACTGGAGATCCCCAACCGCCTCGTCTGTCAGCCTATGGAGGGCTGCGACGGTAATTTCGACGGCACGCCCGGCGAGCTGACGCTGCGCAGATATCTCCGCCTTGCCGGGGGAGGAGCCGGCCTCATATGGTTCGAGGCTACCGCGGTCCTGCCCGAGGGAAGGGCAAACCCGCGGCAGCTCATGATAAACAAAGACAACGCCGGCGAGTTCGCCCGGGCGGTCGAGCTTATAAAAGAGACCGCGATAAAAAAGAACGGATACGCCCCCGCCGTCGTTATGCAGGCGACGCACTCGGGCAGATACAGCAGGCCGAACGGCTTCCCCGAGCCGCTGATCGCGATAAACTCGCCGCTGCTCGAGGGTGACAGACCGGTATCCGCCGACCGCATCGTCACCGACGGATACCTTGATTCGGTCCGCGACGCCCTGGTCGAAGGCGCCCGTCTGGCCGAAAGAGCCGGATTTGACGGCGTCGACATCAAATGCTGCCACAGATATCTCGCGAGCGAGCTGCTGTCGGCCTGGGGCAGGCCGGGCAGATACGGCGGAAGCTTTGAAAACCGGACAAGACTCGTAAGAGAGAGCGCCGCCGGCGCGGCGGAGGTCTGCGGATCCGGATTTACAGTCGCGTCAAGGTTCAACGTATACGACGGATATCCCTATCCCCTCGGCTTCGGCGTCTCGCCCGACGGCGGGACCGAGCCGGATTATTCCGAAGGGAAGGCGCTTGCCTCGATGCTCTTTGAGGCGGGCGTCAGGCTCTTCGACGTCACTATGGGCAACCCCTATTTCAATCCCCACGTCAACCGGCCCTTCTCCAGAGGCGGCTACGAGGCCCCCGAGCCGCCCCTCAGGGGCGTCGCGAGGATACTTGAAGGCGCGAAGGAGATCAGATCGGCGCTGCCTGAGGGGACCGGCGTCGTATGCTCCGGACTTACCTTCCTCGGCACCGAGGCGCCCCGCGTCGCCGCGGCCTGCGTCGCGGAGGGGTGGTTCGATCTCGCCGGCTTCGGCAGGGAGGTGCTGGCATATCCCGACTTTGCCGCGGACATACTCGCGGGGAGGGGATTTGACAGAAGGAAGATCTGCCTCGCCTGCTCGAAGTGCACCGAGATAATGCGGACGCCGGGCGGAACGCCGGGCTGCGCCCTGAGGGATCCGCTCTACACCGATCTCTACCGGAGGATATTCGGAGGAAAAAAGACCGATGGAGAATGAGAATAATAACAAATTCAGGAAAAAGACCGCGATGGTCACCGGGATCCCCGGCGGCATAGGAAAGGCGACGGCAGAGAGGTTCCTCGACGCCGGATACGCCGTCTGCGGCATGGGCCGCAGGGCGGAGGAGGACTTCGCCGACGCCTCGCCGCTCCTCTCACGGCCGGGATTCGTCTATTTCAGAGGCGACGTCGCCTCGACGGAGGACAGAAAAGCCTTTCTCGCCGAGGCTCTGAAGATAAGCGGGAGGATCGACGTCCTCGTGAACGTCGCCGGAGTCGCCCCGAACGTCAGGGCCGACCTCCTCGAGATGACCGAGGAGAGCTACGACCGTGTGACAGACATCAACACAAAGGCGACGCTCTTTCTGACGCAGGCGGTGGCCAACTCGATGAAGGAGAACGAGCCCGAAGCCGGGACCGGCATCCGCGGATACATATGCAACACATCCTCGCTTTCAGCCTACGCCGTGTCTGTCAACCGCGGCGAATACTGCGTGTCGAAGGCGGGCGTCAGCATGATAACGGCCCTCTTCGCCGAAAGGCTCGCGGAGTACGGAATACCGGTGAACGAGGTGCGGCCGGGTATCGTCGCGACCCCGATGACGGCGGGAGTGAAGGAAAAATACGACCGTCTGATAAGCGGCGGGCTGATCCCGATGGGCCGCTGGGGACAGCCGGAGGACATCGCCGCCGGCATCTTCGCCCTCTGCAGCGGTGCCCTGCCCTATGTGACGGGGCAGTCGCTCGACGTCGACGGCGGATTTCATATTCAGAAACTTTAAGGAGAAATGACGCATGAAGGTCTTCAGGATAGCGGTGATACCCGGCGACGGTATCGGCCCCGAGGTCATAAGAGAGGGAATAAAGGTCGCAAAGAGAGCGGCCGAGCTGAACGGGGCTTATTCATATGAGTTCACGGAATTCCCCTGGGGCTGCGACTACTACAAAAAGACCGGCCGGATGATGCCGGAAGACGGCATAGAAACGCTGAAGAGCTTCGACGCGATATATCTCGGCGCCGTCGGCGCTCCCGACGTTCCCGATCACATATCGCTGGGCGGGCTCCTTCTCGCCATCCGCAAATCCTTCGACCAGTATGTGAATCTGCGGCCGGTGAAGCTCCTGAAGGGGGCTCCCTGCCCGCTGAAGGGGATAAACGACTCGAACGTCGGCGACATCGACATGATATTCGTCCGCGAGAACACCGAGGGCGAATACTCTGGCAGCGGCGCCTGGCTCTACAGGGGTCAGCCGAACGAGGTCGTCATCCAGAACGGCGTCTTCTCGAGGAAGGGCTGCGAGCGGATCATGCGCTACGCCTACAGTCTCGCGAGAAGCGAAGGAAAGAGCATAACGAGCATAAGCAAGGGCAACGCCCTCAACTACTCGATGGTCTTCTGGGACAGCGTTTTCGAACAGATCGGCAGAGAGGAGTTCCCCGACGTCGAGCGCCGTATGCTGCTCGTAGACGCCGCCTCGATGTTCATGGTGAAGGACCCGAAGCGCTTCGGAGTCGTGGTCGCCTCCAACCTCTTCGGCGACATACTGACCGACCTCGGCGCGGCGATCGCCGGAGGCATGGGAATGGCGGCGGGGGCGAACATCGATCCCGAGCGCAGATATCCCTCGATGTTCGAGCCGATCCACGGCTCGGCGCCGGATATCGCGGGAAAGGGACTTGCCAATCCCTTCGCGGCGATATGGTCGGCGGCGCAGATGGCGGGATTCTTAGGCTTCCCCGAGGATGAAAAGAAGATCATCGGGGCGATAGAGAAAGTCCTGTCTGAGAAGAAGACGCTGACGCCCGATCTCGGCGGCAGAGCGTCAACGTCTGACGTCGGAGACGCGACGGCGGCCGCGCTCGGATAATGAAAAAATTCGGTTTTGACGCAATAGTCGTCGGGTCGGGCGCCGCGGGATACGCCGCGGCGGTCAGGCTCGCCGAGGGCGCGGCGGCCCGCGGGATGAACTTCAGGACCGCGATCGTCACCTCCGACAGGCTCGCCGGCACCTCGAGGAACGCCGGGAGCGACAAGCAGACATATTACAAGCTCTCGCTGGCGGGGGAGACCCCCGACAGCGTCGGCGACATGGCCGCCGATCTTTTCGCGGGAGGCGCGGTCGACGGAGACAACGCCCTCTGCGAGGCCGCCTGCTCGGCGGAGTGCTTCCTGAAGCTCGCCTCGCTGGGCGTCGGCTTTCCGAAAAACTCCTTCGGCGAATACGTCGGATACCGGACCGACCACGATCTGCGGGGCAGGGCGTCGTCGGCCGGGCCGCTCACATCGAAGGAGATGACGGAGGCCCTCGAGCGCCGCGCGGCGGAGCTCGGGATACCTCTTTTCGACGGAATGACGGCGGTCAGGGTGCTGACGTCGGGCGGCCGTGTCTCCGGTCTGCTCTGCGCCGACCGGGACGCCGGCGAATTCGTACTTTTCGACGCCCCGAAGGTTATTCTCGCCACCGGCGGGCCGGCGCGGATATACGCCGACAGCGTCTATCCGGTGTCACAGACCGGATCGACCGGGCTCGCGATCGCCGCCGGAGCGTCGCTGCAGAATATGACCGAGTGGCAGTACGGGCTCGCCTCGACCGATCCCCGATGGAACGTTTCGGGGACATATATGCAGGTCCTGCCGAGGATCTTTTCGGTCGGTGAGGACGGAGAAGAGAAGGAGTTCCTTTCGGAATACTTCCCCGACGTGTACGCCGCGATGTCGGCGGTCTTTCTGAAGGGTTATCAGTGGCCCTTCGACTCGGCAAGGACCGAAGGATCGTCGAAGATCGATCTCGCCGTATGGCGGGAGCACAGCGTCCGCGGCAGGCGGGTGTATCTCGATTACACCAAAAACCCCTTCGGCATCGAAGACATAGAGTTTGAAAAGCTCTCTGCCGAGGCCTTCGGCTATCTGTCGGGGTGCGGCGCCTGCTTCGGCAGGCCTGTCGAGCGCCTGGCGAAGATGAACGCGCCGGCGATCGAACTCTACGCCTCGAAGGGAAGGGACATCTCGCGGGAGCAGCTTGAGATATCCCTCTCTGCGCAGCACTGCAACGGCGGGATCGCCGTCGACGCCGACTGGCAGACGTCGGTGCCCGGGCTTTTCGCGGTCGGCGAGGCTGCCGGGACCCACGGGATCAGGCGTCCCGGCGGGAGCGCGCTCAACGCCGGACAGGCCGGCGCGGCGCGCGCGGCGGAATACATAATCGACTCCTTCGGACGGGAGGCCGCCGCGGGAAGGACATCAGGTCCAGCCGGCGGAAGCGGGACCGAAGAGCAGATCGCGGAATGTCTGGCTCTTGCGGCGTATGCCGAAAGCACCGCCTGCGGGCAGCCCGCCGGGGCGGATGAGATCCGCCGCGCGATGAGCCGTGTCGCGGGGGCGATCAGGATCCCGGCCGGGGAGGAAAAGCTGCTCCGGGATATCGAAAAAAGGCTTGAGGAACTTGTCCGCGGAGTCAGAGCTTCGACGCCCTTCCCGACCGGGATGGAGGTTTCGGCCGGAGAGCGGACATCGGGTGCCGCACAGGGCCGCCTGCCGTCGCAGCCGCGTCTGGGCGAGAGATCCTTCGCCCTCTTCGGTATGCTGGATCTGCTGCTGACCTCCGGCGCGGTCCTGACCGCGATGACGGACTACAGCCGGAAGGTCGGCGTATCGCGCGGATCGGCACTGTACATCTCGGGATACAGCGGAGACGGACTTCCCGGCGAAGGTGCGGCCGTCTCCGACCGCGCCGCGGCGGAGATGATCCAGGAGATAAGACCTGTCCTGAATGCCGATGGTCTGTCATTCGTTCCGGTCTGGCGCGAAGTGCGTCCGGTGCCCGTGAGGAATGATCCCTTCGAGACCGTCTGGCGCGAATACAGAGAAAAAAAGATTGACAAAAAGATATAACAGGGTTATACTAATATGATTGCAAAGACGGTCAAATGACCGCCGGACGGGTTTACCTGCCCGCCCCGCGGGACTCTGTCTTAAAGCGGATTTGAAATGAAATAATATAAATACCGAAAGGAAATGACGGCATGAATCAGACCAAGGAAAAAAAGCTGAAGAAGATCGCGAAAAACATCCGTCTGGGCATCCTCGAAGAGGTGCACGCGGCGTCGTCGGGCCATCCCGGCGGATCGCTGTCGATCGCGGACATCCTCGCGTATCTGTACTGGGAGGAGATGAACGTCAGACCCGACGAGCCCGACTGGGCGGACAGAGACAGACTCGTTCTCTCCAAAGGGCACACCGCGCCGGCGATATACGCCGCGCTCGCGGAAAAGGGATATCTCCCCAAGGAGGACCTGAAAGGCTTCCGTCAGATCGACTCCTATCTCCAGGGGCACCCCGACATGAAGCACACCCCCGGAGTCGACATGACTACCGGATCGCTCGGACTCGGTGTCTCGGCTTCCGACGGAATGGCACTCTCCGCCAAGGTCGCGAAGAAGGAATACCGCGTCTACGCCATCGTCGGCGACGGCGAATCGGAGGAGGGCCAGGTCTGGGAGGCCGCCATGTTCGCCGCCCACTACAAGCTTGACAATCTCTGCTGGATCCTCGATCTCAACGGACTGCAGATCGACGGAAAGATCACCGACGTCATCGATCCCACCCCCCACGACAAAAAGTTCGAGGCCTTCGGCTGGAACGTGCTCCGCGCCGACGCCCACGACTTCGCGTCGCTCGAGGCCGCCTTCAAGGCCGCGAAAAAATGCAAGGGCAAGCCTTCGGTGATCATCGCCGATTCGATAAAGGGCAAGGGCGTGTCCTTCATGGAAAACCAGGTCGGCTGGCACGGAAAGGCTCCGAACGACGAGCAGTACGCGGCCGCAGTCGCCGAGCTCAACGCGGCTGAATGATCAGGGAGGAGAATGAAGAAAATGGCAGACAAGATCGCAACAAGAGAAGCATACGGCAACGCTCTCGCCGAATTAGGAGAGAAGTATGATTTCGTCGTGCTCGACGCCGACCTCGCCGAGGCCACCAAGACCGGCGTCTTCAAGAAGAAATTTCCCGACAGGTTCTTTGACTGCGGCATAGCCGAGGGAAACATGGTGTCGGTCGCCGCCGGCATCGCGACCACCGGGATGAACGTTTTCTGTTCCTCCTTCGCGATGTTCGCCGCCGGACGCGCCTTCGAGCAGGTCCGCAACTCGATCGGCTACCCCCACCTCAACGTAAAGATCGGCGCGACTCACGCCGGCATCTCGGTCGGAGAGGACGGAGCCACCCACCAGTGCCTTGAGGACATCGCTCTCATGAGAACGATCCCCGGCATGGTCATCATCAATCCCGCCGACGCCGTCGAGGCCAGAGCGGCGGTCGAATGGGCGCTCAACTACAAGGGCCCAGTCTACCTGCGTTTCGGACGCCTTGCCGTCCCGGTGATCTTCGACAGGGAAAAATACGTCTTCGAGATGGGCAAGAACACCCGCCTCACCCGCGGAAGGGACGTCACCATCTACGCGAGCGGACTTACCGTCGGCATATCGCTCGACGCCGCGAAGCTGCTTAAGAAGGAAGGCATCAAGGCCCGCGTCGTCAACGTCGCCACTATCAAGCCGATCGACGAGGCCGAGATAATCGCCTCCGCGAAGCAGACCGGCGCGATCGTCACCGTCGAGGAGCACAACGTCATCGGCGGACTCGGCGAGGCCGTCTGCGGCGTGACCGCCGCCAACTGCCCGGTGCCGGTGATCAGAGTCGGCACGAACGACGTCTTCGGAAAATCCGGTAAGGTCCCGGCTCTGCTCAAGGAGTACGGACTCACCGCCGAGAACGTCGCCGAAAAGGCGAAAGAAGCCCTGGCGCTCAAGAAGAAGCTCGCGAGAAAATGAATGCGCGTCCGCTGAGACTGGGAGCCGCCTACCACGGCAACCGGATGCCGCACCACGCCGCGGAGGACTTCCGCGACATGGCTTCGCACGGAATGGACCTCGTCGTCCACACCTTCTCGCACACCGACTGGGACCGCCACAGCGAGGTCGTCTCGAGGCTGATCGGGATGTCTGCCGACGCGGGGCTCGAGTCCTGGGTCGACAACTGGGGCCTTGGAGGCCCTCCGGGTGACAAATCCTTCTTCCTCGCGCTGCATCCCGAAGCCCACGTGATAATGTCGGACGGAACGCCCGACCCGGTCCGCGCCTGCGTCAACAGCCCCGCGTTCAGACAGTTTACGAGGGACTGGATCGACACCGTATACCGCATCGGCGGACGGACGATATTCTGGGACGAGCCCCATCTGCCGGGAAAGACCGCCGGAGACAAAAGGTACTACGGCTGCACCTGCCCGATATGCAGGGAGAAGTTCGAGAAGAAGTACGGAAGGCCGATGCCGGAGTCGCCCGATGAGGACACCGCGGATTTCGGATCCGACCAGATCGCCGGATATTTCGCCGAGATGACCGAATACAGCCACTCAAAGGGCATGAAGAACGCCGTCTGCGTGATGATCGGCACCTACGGGATGAGCCTGTCCCAGGCTGACAAGATCGCTGCGCTGCCCTATATGGACAACATCGGATCCGACCCCTATTGGGTGGGAAAGAAGAAAAAGGACCCGGATTTCGACGTCTACGGCTTCGTCAGAAGCGAATCCGAAAAGAATCTCGCCATCTGCGAAAGGTTCTCGAAGGATCACAACCTCTGGCTGCAGACATATTCGAATCCCCGCGGCCTCGAGGAGGACATCATAACCGCGGCCGAGGCGATCTACGACGCCGGCGGACGCACGGTGATCGCCTGGGGATACTACGGGAGCGAGTCGAACAACTACGGAGCCGAGAATCCCGTCGTCACCTGGTCCAGGTGCTGCGAGGCGATGGTGAGGCTCCGCGGTTTCGAGCGCGACAGGCTGCTCGCGGAGCGTCGCGCGGCCTACGGTATGAAAAAATGATACACTTATTCAGGAAAAGAGAAAAGAAAAAAATGATTGCCACAAAAGAGACCGTCATCGGCGATCTTCTCGACTATGAGCCCGAAGTCGCTCAGTTCTTCCTCGCCATAGGCATGCACTGCCTCGGCTGCCCGGTATCCCGCGGCGAGTCGATCGAGGAGGCCTGCGCCGTCCACGGCACCGACGCCGAAGAGCTCATAGCTGCGATAAACGAGTATCTCGGGAAGAAAGAAGAAGACAGCAAAAAGAAGGCCTGAGGCCTGAAAAAAGGAGGCGCGGAAAAGGATCATGCTTTTTTCGCCCTCCGTTTTTTAACTGTCGGGAGGATACGACCTTGAAATTCAGAACAATATGCGGGCGCGCGCTGCGCGCCGCGCTTTCCGTCCTCGTCGCGGCGCTCCTCATGCCGGTATGTCTCCTGACCGGAGCGGTGTCGACGTCGCTTTCAGAGACGAAGATCGACGGAGAGACCTCGAGGGAGAGCAAAGAGATATATCCCGGCGTCACAAGCACGCATTTTACGCTGGGCAGCGGCTCGAGATTCGGCCAGCAGGACTTTACCGTCGTCGAGTTCGATCCGGCACAGCCCGATCTCTACTTCGACGTCCTCCCGGGCGGCAGCTACGCGAACAACCTGAAAAAGGTGACGGCTCAGGCGGCCGCCTTCGACGAACGGGTCGACCGGAGCGTCATCTGCGCCGTCAACGGCGACCTCTGGATGACCGAGGCGCACTCGAGGAACAACGGCAGCTCCTACAAGGGCTACACAGATCCGGTGACGACGAAGACATATACCGTCACCCGCGGCTTCAATATGTACGACGGAGAGATCTGGAGCTCGGCGCAGATAAAGGAGGAGACTCCCTATGAGGGGGATTTCTACGCCTTCGGCATCACCGACGACGGCGTCGCCGTGCTGGGCAGGCCGCTGGTCGGCATCGAGATCGAGACGCCCTCGAAGACGGTCAAGGCGGACGGACTCAACCGTCTGCCGGCGAACGACGCGCTCATCATCTACTCCGACAAGGCCGCGTCGAAGAACTACGCCCTCGACGACGCCTACGAGGTCATTGTCGACTGCGATCCCTATACCGTAAGGCACGGCGAGGTGATCAGAGGAAAGGTGACATCGATAACACAGCCGGGCGGAGAGAGGGCCGCCTTCGCCGAGAACAGACTCGTTCTGACTGCGAGAGGAAGCAAGGTAAAGCTGCTTGAAGGCATCGCCGCCGGCGACGAGATAACCGTGAGGATCACCGTCACCGACGCCCTCGGGAACGACTCGATCTGGCAGCGGATGAGGAATGCCGTAGGCGGACACATCCCGGTCATCATCGACGGAAAGAGCACCGGCAACTCGAATTCGACCAACTACCCGATGACGGTGCTCGGCCTTACGAACACCGGAAAGGTCATAATGCTCTGCAACGACGGCAGACAGAGCGGATACAGCGTCGGAATAAAGATAGGCGACCTCGACGACATCTGCAGGACGCTCGGCATCGCCACCGCCTTCATACTCGACGGCGGCGGAAGCGCGACGATGGTGCAGAAGGAGGACAGCGGCTTCAGGATCGTCAACCGCCCGAGCGACGGCTCGGAGAGATCGGTCGTCAACACCGTGGTGCTGTCTGCCGGCCCCGAAAAGAGTCTTGCCGGCGAGTTTTACGGGAAGGCGGAATACGGCTTTGACAGCGAGAGCGAGCTCTCGCTCATAACCGACAAAGTCAGAGCCGAGGTCTCGCTGCGTGACGGCGCGCTCTATATCGGGAACACGGGCGAGCGCAACCAGCACGTCTTTTTCGGCGTCAGCGGGCTGTCCACCGACGATTACAAATATATCGTGGTGAGATACAGGCCCGACTGGACGAGAGAGGAAAAATACAATCTCGGGCTTTATTTCGCCGTCGGGGCGGTCTACAAGCCCTCCGACGATTTTCTGAGGGTGCTTGACTATTCGGCCGGCGAGCCCGACGCGGAGGGATACGTCACGCAGACGGTCGATCTCTCGAAGGCGTCCAAATGGACCGGCTCGATACACGGAATCGAGCTCAACGTCAACGAATATACCGATCGGGGGAATATCGGCGAGGGAACGCTGATCGACCACATCGGTTTTTACAGGACCGCCGAAGAGGCCGAGGCGGCTGCCGCCGCGCTGATCAGGCAGGAGGAAACGACCGGCGCTCCCGTGTCTTCGGAGGAGACTTCCACGGACGCCGTCGCCGGACCTGCCGGCGGCTGCAGAAGCTTTTCGGCCTGTGCCGCGCTTGCCGTCCTGCCCGCCGCCGCGGCCTGCGCCGCAGCGTCTGAGCTCGGAAAGAGAAAAAGAAGAATAGGATGAGACCGTAGAAATCAGGAAAGCGTATACGAAGGGTTTAAAAAAAAAATTAATCGAAAAAATGAAATATTGCGGCTAAAACACAGTCTATAAGCAGTGAAGGGAGGGGGATTTCATGAAAGATGATAAGATCATGGACAAATTGTTGTCCAGAGATGAAAGCGCTCTCTCCGATATCAGATCAACTTATGGGAAATATCTGTTCAGAACGGCATCGAACATTCTGTCAGATGAGACGGAATGCGAGGAATGTCTTGACGACGCATTGATAGAGGCCTGGAAGAGAATACCTCCTCAGAGGCCGGACAATCTCGGCGGATGGCTTTCTGTGATCGTTCGAAATCGAGCGCTCGAGAAGCTTAAGATGGCAGGAAGGGATAAGCGTATGGCCAACAATATGACAGTATCACTGTCAGAGATCGGGGATGTCATTGCCGATGAACAAGATATCGATGCCGACCGTCTTTACGGGATTATCGAAAAGTTCCTTTCGGGCGTCAGCACAGAACAAAGAAAGGCTTTTGTTGGAAAGTATTTTTTTTTTGAGCCTTCCGCGAAAATTGCCTTGAAACTCGGAACTTCAGAAAAACGTGTCAACCTTATCCTTTTCAGACTCAGGAAAAAACTGAGAAAAATCCTTGAGGAGGAGAAAAAATCGCTGTGAAGACCGATATTTTCCTGTCCGCGATGAACAGGCTTGATGAAAGCTTTATTAACGAATACGCCGGCACGACACCTCGGCGCAGGCGGATCTTGCGCTATGTCGCTGTCGTCGCCGCGATATTGTTTACGGTTGCCGCTCTAACCGCCGTGGCTGTCTTAATTGCCCGAAGGCAGGTGCCCGGCGTTCCGGATGATACCGAAGCGGGAAGCGGCGCGATTCCTTCCGGAGATATCTCTTCTGTGGCTCAGGCGTATGAAGTTACCGGTTTCTGGCTGTCATCCGACGGATGCGCGGTCCTCTGTCTCTATTCCGATTTTTCCTATGAGCATATCGAGATGGGAAATGCCGAGAGCGGCGGCGAGACCGGCAGATATGAACTGAGCGATTCCATGCTTCTTCTTTCCGCCTCTTCAGGGGAGGAAAAGGTTTATACCGTAGAGGAAGACCGTCTGGTCCCTGACAGCGGAGAAAGGGCGGTCTTCACCTCAAGATCGAATGTGTTTCCAGTAGGTTTCGCCGCTTCTGTCATCGGCGGTCTATGGGCGGATTCCGGCGAAACTGCATCGGGTGAACCTAAGGAATTTGCAATCTATTTTTCGGGCAGCGGGATCGCTCAGATACTGAGACCGAACGAAGTATTTCTGACGAACGCCACTTATTCTTTTGACGGACGCACGATCGTTGTCGATGACGGCGTCTCAGAGTACTCTTTCAGAATAACAGGCGGAATGTCGATAATGCAGACCGAACCGGTCTCCCGACCGCTTTCACGTATTGAAGGAAGAGCAAGTCTGGGAATACAGACAGACTTCGGCGCCGTTCTTGCGGTGACGTCGAGGATCGCTTCATTTTCGAACGGAGGCGGCACCGCTTTTGCGGACCGCGAAGGTCTGTTTGAGAACGCCGTCGAGATAAGCGTATCGACGCCCCCGGATGTCTCCGAGTTCTCGATGCGTGGCGTTCTTTCCTGTTCTCTTTACACCACGGGCGGGGAAGTTATGTACGAAAACGCTGCAGAGCCTGTTTTCCCCGGAGAAGGAGATTACTTTCTGATACTTGATGTGCGTAATAACGTCGGGAATTTCTCGTATGATGTCGAATACTGTTTTAAAGTCCGGTATTACTCACAGATCACGGAGCCGGTATACGAGGATTTTACATATCATTCAAGTCTCACATCGGTGGTTATAACCGGATATAAAGGAACGGAAACCGAAATCGCGATTCCCGAAAAGATCAACGGGGTCAAAGTCTCCGGCATCGGCGCCGGGGTTTTCGAGTACAGCGATATTGTTTCGGTAACGATACCGGAGTCTGTGAGAGAGATCGGCGCGGGAGCATTTGCGAACTGCACCCTGCTTGAGAGGGTCAATTCCGATCTTTCCGGGACAGCGGAAATTCCGTCCGGAGTCAGATCTCTGGGAAGTTACGCATTCGCAGGATGTACATCGCTGACTTCTCTGACCGGCGGCAGCCCTTCTCTCGTCACATATGTGTCCGCGTTCAGCTGGTGCACTTCTCTGAAAAATATAGATCTGACCGCAAAAGTGCTCCAGAATGACAGCTTTTCGGGCTGCACGGCGCTTGAGAGTGTCTCGCTGCACGGGACGGAGACGATAGCGTATGCGTTTGAATGCTGCCCGGTTTTAAGAAAAATTGAGCTCGGCAGCGGATTGAAGGGTCTGATGCTCGGGGATCTTCCGGCTCTTGAAGAGCTGGTTATACATTCTTCAAAAGAAGAATTTGAGTCGGCGGGAGTGTTTGTTCCGGAGAAAATTCGCCGGATGATACTTGAACGGTACGGATTCGACTGTTACGGCGGATCAGGTCCGGCAGACCAGAGCTTTGCCGTATGGACGTCATCCGACGGTTCGATTATCTTTTGGACGGGACGGTTGGAAACCGGAGGAATGACTGTCTTTGTCGAAGAATACGGAACAGTTTTCCGAGACGCCGGTTTGATCAGACAAGGTGAAACAGAGATCCCGGTATATTTCAGTTGGGATTCCGAAGGACGCGTAGGCGTATATGCGCTTGATAAGCTGTCACCGGAAGATCTCATGCAAAGCCCCATGGAAAGAAGAAAAGCGGATGATCCCGTTTTTTCCGGGCGCTTTTATGTGATGAAAAACAGGGTGTTTTTTGTTCCTGAAAAGCAGGGCGGCAAGACCGCGCCTGAATACACGGAAATACTGTATGCGCTTCCTGACCGCATTGAATTTTTCCGAGACCGCAAAGATACCGGATGGGAAATACTCTGTAACAGACTGATCCGCGAAGATAATAAAATCTTTGCGGAATCTACCGACGGAAAACGCGTGGAATATCCACGACAGGAAGGCTGCTTCTTTGGAATAACTTCTGCCGGGGGGGAGAGCAACTGTTCCGCGGTGTTTGTCGAGACAGGCAACAGAAAACCGCTGCTGGTAATATTTGATTTTGAAATCGGAGAGTTTATTGAAACCGGTGCGCTGAGCGAGTTGCTGACCGGTATAGTCGGCGGAACGGCTTACGCCTCGTGTATTCAAAAGGAAGGCGAGGACTATATCATTCTGGTATGTCAGCATAGTCTGAGCATGCTGAGAAGAGATTATTATGTGTGCACTTTGCGGCAGGATGGATCGGTCACCGCAAGGCTGATTTCTTCGGAAGAAAAAGCCGATTCTCAGTCGGGGCCGGAATTGTTTTACGGAACTGACGGCAGGCTCTTTCTAAAACTCAAAGACGGAAATCTGGTCTATGACACCTCTCTGCGCGACTGGATTCCCTGAAGCCGGATAAAAAACCGCAAAGGCAAAGAATGACGCACCGGGCGCAGGTGAAATTACGCTTGATGCGTCATTGCTTTTTTACAACGTTCCGGCAACAGCCAATTGAACAAAATTAAGAAATATCTTGAACTCGGAGTCGGGATCAATAAATGGGAATATGCGCGGGAAAACGGACTTGACGCAAACGATCCGGAAGTATCAAACGCGGTAACTGAGATCCAGAACCGGGTGCTTTTCGGTGACAGGATGTATATCAAGGTCTGCGATACTGACGGCACAAACGCCGAAACTCTTTTTGAGTATCCCGGAATATTTATAGGGAACGGCTCGATTGACGGAGATTGTATGACGGTGCAGTACAGCTATCTCGACCCCGAAACCGGACGTCAGGCTCAGAAGACGCAGCGCATCGATCTCAACACCGGCGAATTTGAAGACGTTCCGGTCTACACGCTCGGCGATTCGGACAAGGTATATACAAGGCCGAAACAGTAGCGGAAACGGTCTGCCGATCCCGCGCGGCGCTGCTCCCGGTCATCGCCTCCCTTCCGGCCGTCTTCGCGTTGCGCAAAAGGCGGAGCCTGTCGGATCACATTAAAAAGTGTCTAATCCGATTTAACAATTTGTAGTATGATTTAGTATATTATTTCAGTTTGCTGTTGCAATTGGCTGAACAATATGTTACAATAGTAAAGCAGAGATGCGTATCATACCGGTTGTTTAACGGTTTTGAGATCAATCTCATGCAAATATATTAACAAAAAACGAACGCACCAACGGTTTCATAACCCAGTCGGTGCCTCTCGCAGAAAGGTGATTTGAGAAAATGAAGAAAATGGGAAAAACACTTGTAACGGCGGTTGCATTGCTTACTGCACTCGCATTTATCGTCACGCTGTCCGGTGCTGAGGATTACGCGGATTATTATGATTCATACGGATCCGAGTATTTTTTTGATTCTAACGATTTATATTGTTACAGCGATTATGCGTTGGTTACATGTGAAGACTTCGGCGGAGGATTTGAGGACACGGATTTTGCTGCCTGCACGTATGCTTTAGGATCGAATGTTTTCAACCTTACAAAGGTAATAACCGTAACCGTTGAGTTTTATGATAACGACAATTATCATACTCAAGGAACGGATACGACAGAGGTTTATCACTCTGATAATACTGGAGAATATGCCACGGTATACGGTGCGGATCACGTAAATGAGGAGTACGGGCTTGACACGTTTACATCCTATCACGAGCTGTATTTTTCTGACAGCAGATATTTCGATCCTTGTACAGGCCTGCCATATGCATTTGATTATCACCGGATTTATATTGATACAACAGGATTTTACAGATAATCTGCAACGATAATAGGGTAGCAATGATTATTAAACCGTCTGTGAAAAGGATTGTATCAGTTTTCCTGGTTTTGTTCCTTCTGACTGTTTTTTTGTCATGCGGGCGCAGCGAAGAGCCTGAATTGTTTTACAGCTATGACTCATCCGAGGGGGAGTGGGCGAAATACAGCTTTTATGTTGATGAATTTCATTATTACGAAGAGCTAAACAGAAAGACCATGGAAAGGACGGCGTACCGTCTGATAAAGCGCAACAAAGAAACCGGAGAACTCAGCCATGTATGTATTGATCCGGTGTGTTCTCACGAGCCCTATTCGGACTGCCCGCTGACTTCCCTTTACGGAATCAGTACCTCCGGACGTTGCATAGGAGACTGGCTGATTATCTCAAAAAAGCCGGACCCGACAGAGTCAAACAGAGGGCTGGCTTCTTTCGCTACATCCCTATGCGTTTATAATTTATTGACAGGGGAGTTAAGGACGCTTTTTGAACCGAGTTCTGTAGAGCAGTATGCCAATACTGTATATAAAAATCTTCTGTATGTTTTCTCTCCCGACCTGGTCGATGGTAAGACGGTATACAAACTGTCTTCATACGATCCGGACAAGGATCAGTGGAAGGAATTGATGACCTACGATAAGATGTTGATGTTTACCGCAGTGAGCAACAAAAGGATATATCTCGCAGAGGCCACGCTTGCGCCGATCGAGGGAACAGAATCCTTTTCGGTTGACCATAACGGGGAAAACCGCAGAGAAGAACCCGAGATGAATATGCCGATAGCCTTCACAGACGGAGGCACGGCATACGGATCGGCATACAGAGATCTTGAATCAAGTCTGAGAGTATTTGCCGGCTATTATTACAAATTCAATGTAAATACCCGGGAGTATGTAAGGATCCCCGAATCGGAAGGCGCGTCGGTGCTTGGACTGTGGAAAGGAAAGCTTGTATATGCGACGTGTAAGGATCTTGAGCTCGGAGTCGGGATCAATCCATGGGAGTATGCGCGGGAAAACGGACTTGACGCAAAAGACCCGGAGGTATTAAATGCTGTGAACGAGATCCGGAACCGGGTGTTCTTCGGCGACAGAATGTATATCAAGGTCTGCGACACCGACGGTACTAACGCAGAAACTCTTTTTGAGTATCCGGGGATATTTTTTGAAATGGGATGGGTCGTTGGGGATCAAATGACGGTGCAGTGCAGCTATCTCGACCCTGAGACCGGAAGTGAGGCTCATAAGACGCAGCGCATTGATCTCAACACAGGCGATTTTATTAAGGACGTTCCGGCCTACACGCTCGGCGATTCGGACAAGGTATATACAAGGCCGAAACAGTAGCGGAAACGGTCTGCCGATCCCGCGCGGCGCTGCTCCCGGTCATCGCCTCCCTTCCGG
>JAEEGF010595704.1_pt1 | contig 18804 bp, 17 predicted proteins | sample 9134171 | NCBI WGS metagenome assembly JAEEGF01 (sample SAMN16246542, study PRJNA631951) | gut metagenome | biome: gut microbiome; feature: rumen; material: AP-attached | host: Bos | place: Iran: Karaj | collected 2018-10
CTCTAAAATGTGCATCAATCCTACTCTTGAAAGAGTCCTCAGTCTTTCCAATATAAATAACTTGTTGTGTTAGACTATGTACAAATTTATACAACCCACAATCACGCTTTTTCATTTTCCTACCTCATAAACCATTTTGCTCGTAAATACCATCTTAATAATCTATGCTGACATTTCTTACAAGAAATGTCAGCATATTAGTCATTTAATTTGTAACACCAAGTGTTCTATAATTTACCAGTTTAATTTTGTATATGATAGAGAGAACACTTTATACATTCCCTAAACTATGTATGTCAGAATCTTGTAATAGCCTGCGAAACAATCCCTAAAACTTTTATGTTTTCTGAATCCGGAATAGGTTTAAATTCTGTATTGTTTGGAGTGTATACTATCGTATCGTTGAAAACATCAACTCTCCGTATATATAACTTGTCATTTAATAAGTTTTCTATTACAACTATATCTCCTTTGTTTGGTTTTACCACCAAGTTATTGGATATGTAGTCTCTTTTTAAACTGATATGATCTCCAAAATGAATAATTGGCTCCATCTCAGTAGACCCTACTATATAATCAGAATAAAAATATATATTTAACCCCCAATGATCGTTCGTTGATACAGTAGGTCCAATTAAATCAACGTTATTATATCCACCTTCTACAATGGTATTTTTATTTACCAATCTATCAATCGAGCAATTACAATATGCAGCAATTTTTTTTATATCTTCTAGTTCAACATATTCACTCGATCCCGCTTGGTATCGCAACAGCACTTCTTTATCTATGCCTGGGACATCTGCCCAAAACAAATGTTTTTCTAAAAAAGCGGCTCTGAAATTTTTCCAAAAAAATGTTGCCCAGTATTCTTCAGCCCTAAAAATCTGAAGTATCTCATCACAATCATCTCCAAAATATTCTATTACCTTTCGCATACTTTTTTCACTTGGATTTTTACTATACGGTTTAATCCATCTTGTTATCATTGCCTTAGTAACATTTATATCAGTTGCTAACTGACTCTTTGAAATGTTTTTTTCAGATAATTTGTTTCTCAAGTAATAGTTAAATGACATAACGCTCTCCAACGCATTTATTTTGCAAAACGATAACACTTTATCATTCTTTTTGCAATATAATATTTTTATGATAATTATTTATCTTTTTCCGATGCAACAAACAAAAAAGATGCCAGTCAACGAATTAATGCTGACTGACATCTTTTCTATTATTTACAGTCGTAATATAATACAAAATAGACGGACTCACATTCGAATCCGTCTATTTGACTTACCTATACTAATCGAGAATTATCTTTATCATTATATTTTGAAAGTACTACAGTTCCTATTCTTAAAGACTCTTTTACATCTATAACTCTCTGATTCTCTGAGCCTCTAAAGCGGAGCATTAAATCTTTTTGTGACTCAATGAATTCTCCATCTACTAATACATCTATTGCTTTAAGAATGTCCTCCGTCACTTCACAATGACACCGCTTGTTACTCTTATCTGTTAGCTCTTCCCAAGTGTATCCACTATAAATCCATATAGTCTTTTTAGGAAGTTCCTCTCTAATTCTCTTAATAAGAGGTAAAAGTTCTTTTTGATTCACTATTTCCATTGGTTCACCGCCAAGAATTGTAAGACCATTTATATATTCAGGCTTAAGCGATTCTACAATTTCATCTTCAACTTCTTTGGTATAAGGCTGACCATAGTTAAAATCCCAAGTCATCTCGTTGAAGCAACCTTTGCAGTGGTGGGTGCATCCACTTACAAAAAATGCTGTTCTGCACCCTATTCCGTTTGCAACATCATTAAAATATATCTGCCCATAATTCATATGGAATACTCCTTGTTATAAGATAAGCCGGGAAAAATTTCCCGGCTCAGCCTATTATTATATGTTAACTTTTTCATACCCGCTAAATTATTAGCACTTTGGAACTGACATGTGAAGTACTCGCTCTTTGATTTCCTGAGTACGTCCCTGGTTCCAGAACTGTGTTCCGATGTAGCCGCATGTACGTCTTGCAACGTTCATCTTGTCCTGATCGCGGTTGCCGCAGTTAGGGCACTCCCAAATAAGCTTTCCATCGGTATCTGTGACAATTTTGATCTCTCCATCATATCCGCAGCACTGGCAATAATCTGACTTAGTGTTAAGCTCTGCATACATAATATTGTCATAGATATATTTCATAACTGAAAGAACTGCATCGATATTGCTGTTCATATCAGGTACTTCTACGTAACTGATAGCTCCTCCCGGTGAAAGAGCCTGGAACTCAGATTCAAATTTAAGCTTTGTGAAAGCATCAATCTGCTCTGTTACATGAACATGGTAGCTGTTTGTAATATAGTTCTTGTCTGTAACCTCAGGAATAATACCAAATCTCTTCTGAAGGCACTTAGCAAACTTATAAGTTGTTGACTCAAGCGGTGTTCCGTAAAGTGAGAAAGAAATATTTGAATCAGCTCTCCACTTTGAACATTTATCATTGAGGAACTGCATTACTTTAAGCGCAAATTCTTTTCCCTTAGGATCTGTGTGTGATACACCTTTCATATACTTGGTACATTCGCAAAGTCCGGCATATCCAAGAGATATAGTTGAATAATTTCCAAAAAGGAGATTATCGATTGTCTCGCCCTTTGCAAGTCTTGCAAGTGCACCATTCTGCCAAAGAATAGGAGCAACATCTGAAGGAGTTCCAAGAAGTCTGTTGTGTCTGCACATAAGTGCTCTCTTACAGAGTTCTGTTCTCTCTTCCATTAACTGCCAGAACTTTTCTTCGTCTTTGTTTGAAGAACAAGCTACATCTACAAGGTTAATTGTTACTACACCCTGGTTGAAACGACCATAGTATTTGTGGTCGCCTTCTTCATAATTCTTAGCATGAGATTTATTGCCTTTGTTGCAAAGACCTTCTGCAACGTTTTCATTGTCTGGTGTAAGGAAGCTTCTGCATCCCATGCAAGGATAAACATCGCCACCCTTAAGTTCTTTCATCTTCTTAGCTGAAATGTAATCAGGAACAAGTCTCTTGGCTGTACATCTTGCAGCAAGTTCTGTGAGGTACCAATACTTGGAATCCTCATGAATATTATCCTCGTCAAGAACGTAGATAAGCTTAGGGAATGCAGGTGTAATAAGCTGTCCCTTCTCGTTCTTTACTCCAAGGATACGATGTTTGAGCATTTCCTCGATAACCATAGCCAGGTCGTCTCTTGCCTGTCCCTCAGGAACTTCATCAAGATACATAAATACAGTGATGAATGGAGCCTGACCATTTGTAGTCATAAGAGTGATGACCTGATACTGAATTACCTGGCATCCTCTCTCGATTTCCTTTTTAACTCGCATCTCTGCGATCTCGTTGACCTGCTTCTTGTTGATCTTCATTCCGGCTGTCTCGAACTCGAGAGCAACTTCTTTTCTGAATTTCTGTCTTGAAACATCAACAAAAGGAACAAGGTGTGAAAGAGTAATACTCTGTCCGCCATACTGAGAGCTTGCGATCTGAGCGATAGCCTGTGTTGCAATGTTGCAGGCTGTTGAAAAGCTCTTTGGTCTCTCGATCATTGTCTCAGAGATAACTGTTCCGTTCTGGAGCATGTCTTCAAGGTTCACAAGACAGCAGTTGTGCATATGCTGTGCAAAGTAATCTGAATCATGGAAGTGGATAAGTCCTTCCTCATGAGCCTTAACAACATCTTCAGGAAGGAGGAATCTTCTTGTGATATCCTTAGAAACTTCACCGGCCATGTAATCTCTTTGCACGCTGTTAACAGTAGGGTTCTTATTAGAATTTTCCTGTTTTACCTCTTCATTGCTGCACTCAATGAGTGACATGATCTGTTCATCAGTAGTATTGGATTTTCTGATAAGAGCATGTTTGTAACGATATGTGATATATTTTCTTGCTACATCAAGCTTGCCGGATCTCATGAGGCCATCCTCTACCATATCCTGGATTTCCTCAACGCTTGCTGCACGAGTAAGAGTAGCACACTGTTTCTCAACTGCTCTCTCAATATCACTGATCTGACCTGCTGTCAGCTTTTTCTCATCAGTAACTTCGTTGTTTGCTCTTTCGATAGCCGCAAGAATTTTATTACCATCAAACGTAACTTCCTTGCCACTTCTCTTAATGATCTTCATAAAAACCCCCTTCTATAATTTGTGTTTCCATAAGTAAAAATACCCTGTAAATTTTGTTTTATCCATAAATATGACATGTTTATTTTTGCAAGCAATAAACATGTCAGTAGTGTCATTTGATACAATATGTTGTGTTCTATATATAGAATAATACATTATCTTGATTATTTCAAGGATAATTTTTATTTTATTTTTCGTACATCTTCAAGCCTGTTATGCAGTCTGCACAAGTGTTTCAGCATTTTCTCATCGGAATTGTTCTTTCCGGAGAAAAAATATGTTGTTTTTGAGTCGTACAACATATTGTGGTAGTCATCAAAATAAACCACTTTATCTGGGTCGGTTGAAAGAGGAATATTAAGCACATCCGCTAAATGCCTTAATGTGCCAAAATTTCCATCTATAAGATGTGTTTCCTGGCCAAAAAACTCTTTGTATATTGGTTTGAAATAGTTAAAATGTGTACAACCAAGTACCAAAGCAGCATACGCATCCTTATCATATGCTGAAAATTCGTTGAAAATATACTCTCTGACTTCCTCTGAATCGAACTCTTCCCGCTCAGCAAATTCTACAAGCTTTGGCATTGGATGAAGGTCAACTCTGTGATTTTCGTCTACTCTGTGAAGTAAATCCTTAAGCTTATCTTCTCGAATTGTTACAGGCGTAGCGATAACCATTATACGCTTTTTATCCGAGCCTTCAACAGCAGGTTTTACCGCCGGCTCCATCCCCAGTATTGGCAAGTCATAGCGTCTTCTTAGTTCCTTTACAGCCACACTGGTAGCGGTGTTGCAAGCTATTACGATTGCATCAACCCCTTGTTTTATTAGAAATTCGGTTATCTCAATTGTGTATCCCAATATTTGTTCCGGTGTTTTTAATCCATAGGGAACATGATCTGTATCAGCATAAAAAATGAACTCTTGTCCAGGCAACTGATGATACGCCTCATGCAAAACTGACAGACCACCTATTCCGGAATCAAAAATGCCAATCTTCATTTATTTTTCCTCTTTTGCTATACTAATAATATGAGCGAAAAAAAATTTGACGAACTTCAAAAACTTTATGACAGCACAAAGATAGGATCTCTTGTTCAAGAGATCTGTGAGTATTACTCAACACAGGATGGTTATGAGGATAACTCATATCAGGACGAGATTGAGCCTACAGAAATTGTAGAATCTATTTATGTTCTGTTCTGCCTTCAGAGCAGGGAACAAATATTGGATGAAATGTCGCTGGTGCAAAAAAAATTCCCGGCAATCTATTCATCCATAAAATCTCTTCATAATACTCTTTTGATCAACATGGACTATCAAACATTAGAAAAAAGCTGTGCTGAGAAAATTTCTTCCTACGCCAAGAATACAACTTGTGAGGAAGTGCTTTCTCATGCAGATTCTTTTTCACGCTCTAGCAATTCTCTTGCTGAAGCCGAAGATAAATTCTATACCTGGCTACATTCAAGGAGTAGATAAGTACTTCATGGAACCATATAACTGTTGACCGTTATATTCCACAAGTGCCCAGTTTCCATCATTGCTTACTGCAATCCTCTTTAACGAGGTTCCATTGGAAACTTTTGCTGCTATATATGAATCACTTTCCGTACTGGGAACTGTTCTTAAGTTTAAACTCTGAGCGGTTACCACTACGGTATCGTTAGTTTCATTATAACCGGCAGGAAGAGCCGCAACTGTTGTCTGTTGCGTGTCCGGATCTCCGATAAATCTATCAATAACTTTCACCTTAACTACAAAAGCAATCATAGCAAGAATGAAGACACCTGTGATTATGGACGCAACTCTTACAAGGAACTCAGGAGAAATGCTGGTACCTTCATCGTCATCCTCCTCATCATCTTCTTCCTCTTCATCGTCCTCGTAGTACTCGTCATCTTCATCTTCGTTTTCGTCGTCATAGTCTTCGTCTACTTCTTCGTCATCTTCGATAACATCATTTTCGTAGTCTTCTTTGGATTCATCAGAATCATCCTTTTCGTTTCTACTATGAACTAACGATTCTCTTTTTGCCTGCTCACGAAGAAATTCTTCGCGTTCTTCTGCAGTAAAGAATGAATATGGATCTTCTATTTCAATATTATTTATTTCTGTTGTAGCGTATAAATCCTTGGGTTTATCTTTTTGAATATCTCTGCCAGCAGAACTTTCCCTCTTTTTGTAATCAGAAAAGTTAGTTATCTTGTCTCCCAAATTTCTTCTCCCATACTAATACACTGTACCGCTACAAATTGTAAGCGCTACAGTTCCTAACAGAAAGTGCTGACCGTTAGGCCAGCACCTTATCTATAATACCCTGTAATTTTGTCTTGTTAAGTGCTCCAACTGCAGTCTCAACAACTTGTCCGTCCTTGAAGAATGCAAACATTGGAATTGACATTACGTTGTACTTCTGAGCAACGTCAGGTGACTGATCAACATTTATCTTTCCTACTTTTAGTTCGCCTTCATACTCTTCGGCAAACTCATCAATCATGGGGGCCATCATCTTGCAGGGGCCGCACCAATCTGCGGAAAAGTCAACAAGTACCGGAAGTTTGCTCTTTAATACTTCTTCTTCGAAATTCTGACTGTTTAAATTGTAGTCCATTATTTACTCCCCTTTCTGCTTACAATATATTTGTAAATTGGATTACCAAGTGATGAAAACTTCTCCTCATACTCAGTCATCACATTACCTTCATTCATAACAGCATCGTGATGTAAATCATAAGTGACTGCATCTAAGTTCCAGCCGGCCGGTTCAACCTCATCAAGTGCAAACTGGAAAAGATCCTTGTTATCAGTCTTGAACTCTACAACTCCATCCTGTTTTAGAATTTGGTCGTATCTGCCTAAGAACTCTCTTGAAGGAAGTCTTCGCTTTGCATGTCTGTCCTTTGGCCAAGGATCTGAGAAGTTAAGATAAATCTTATCTACCTCTGATGGTGCAAATACTTCTGTAATGTTCTCCGCATCCATTCTGATAAATATTACATTTGGTAAAAGAAGCTGCTCCTGCTTTTGTATCGCTCTGAGAAGAACGCTGGAATATTTCTCAATTCCCACATAATTGATATTGGGATTAAGGGTTGCCAGATCCATCAGAAATCTTCCTTTACCCATTCCAATCTCAATATGAAGTTCATTATCATTTCCAAAAATCTCTTTTTTCCAGAGTCCTTTTTTCTTCTCCGGATCCTTAACAGTAAATCTGCTGTCTGCTATTACTTCTCTGGATCCTGCGATATTTCTTAAACGCATTTATAAACCTACCTAAAACAATCTTATAATAGAATTTTACAACATTTGTAGAAAGTTGAAAAGTTCGCCGTTTGAGATTTTAATATTTCTTCAAATATTGTATGATTAGCATACTATGAAATATTCATTTAATAAGAGGAAAAACAACTTAATATTCAAGGCCCTGACATTTACAGCCTCTTTTTTCCTGATATTCAGCTCTTTTACCATAAATTCAGCTGCGGAAACAGTTGACTATGCTGCTCTTGCTCAGGAGCGAAAAGCTCTTCCAATCCAAAGTAACAGTATAGCCAATTGGCCGGAAGGTCCTGAAGTGTCCGCCGAGTCAGCTATTGTTATGGAAGCGGAAACAGGTACCATCCTGTATGCCAAGAATATTCACGAAGAGCTTTATCCCGCCAGTACCACCAAAATAATGACCTGTCTTTTGGCGGCTGAAAATGCAAATCTGAGTGATAAGATAACTTTCTCTCATGACGCCGTATTCAGTGTCCCCAATGATGGTTCAAGCATAGGTATGGACGTTGGCGAATCGATCACTCTGGAGCAGGCACTTTACGGAATCATGGTTGGTAGTGCTAACGAGGTTGCAAACGCTGTCGCAGAGCATGTCAGCGGAAGTATAGCTGACTTTGTTGATCTCATGAACGAGACTGCCAAATCTCTTGGATGTACCAACACTCATTTTGCCAACACCAATGGTCTTCAGGATGACAACCATTACACAAGCGCCTATGACCTGGCACTTATAGCCAAAGAATTTTTTAATAATGAACTTCTGTGTAAGGTTGGCAATACCCCCAGATATCACTTTGAACCAACTGCTACGCAGCCTGATGATTTTTATCTGAACAACAAACACAAACTGATAACCGGTGAGGTTTCTTACAGCGGAATCGTCGGAGGGAAAACAGGTTATACCGACAAGGCAAGAGAGACGCTGGTAACCTGCGCTGAAAGAAATGGAATGAAACTTATCTGTGTTGTTCTGATGGAGGAGTCACCTACACAATTTACAGATACAGTTACACTTTTTGATTATGCATTTAATAATTTCCGTATTGTAAATATTGAGGATAAAGAAACAAGGTACATGCCGGATGATTCTCTTTTCTTTGAATCGGAGCATGATGTTTTCGGAAAATCAGGAAACATTTTGGAACTGGATGATGACAACGTGATCATCTTGCCAAAGACTTCTTCCATTAACGAAACTGATTATTCGATATCATATGATTTAAACGAATCAGAAAAAGCTAAGTATCCTACCGGCATTGCCAGAATCGATTATACATATAACGGCACCCCTGTAGGAAATGCCATGCTTTGCTATTCCAGTAGCTCAGTTTCCACACCTGAAAATAGCGATTCTGAAAAGCCTGTATTTATCAATGTAAAGATTCTGTTTATTATAGCTGCGGTTTTTGTTGTAATTATGACTATTTTCGGTTCCATTTCAACCAAATCAGTCCATAATCGAAAGACTATCAGCAGAAGTGATCGAATCCGTTACAACAGAAGAAAACGAGAATTTAATAAGAGTAACAAGAGTATAAAATTCTAAAAAATCCCATTGGTCATACCGGCCAATGGGATTTCATTTATATAGTAACTTTTATGAGCGTTCAAATAAGTTTTTCAACACAAGCTGCTACATCAGCCATCTTCTCTGTAGGCTCGAAACGAGCAACTACATTTCCGTCTCTATCGATTACAAACTTTGTGAAGTTCCATTTAATATCAGGATTTTCTTTGTAATTCTTATCAATCTTCTTGAGCATTACACTCATCGCAAGTGCTGAAGGACCTTTTCCAAAACCTTCAAATCCCTTCTGTTCCTTGAGGAATTTGAAAAGCTCAAGCTGGTTCTCTCCATTTACATCAGACTTTTTCATCTGTGGGAACTTGGTATTGTAATGAAGCTGGCAGAACTGATGAATCTCCTCATCTGTTCCCGGAGTCTGGCCGGCAAACTGATTGCAAGGAACATCAACGATCTCAAATCCCTGCTCGTGGAACTTCTCATACATATCTTCCAGATCTTTGTAATGTGGAGTAAATCCGCATCCTGTTGCTGTATTAACAACAAGAACTACTTTTCCCTTGAAGTCTGCCATTGAAACTTCGTTGTCCTGAGCATCTTTTACAGAATAATCATAAAATCCCATTTTGTAACCTCCGTTGGTTTGTTTTATATCAAATTTAATTGTTTACGATTTATATAAATTATATTGTACGCAATTTAAAATGTCAATCCCCTATTGCAAATATTTTTTCTTCATTTTATAGTTTATAGAAAAGAGCTTAATTTGGGGGTATCACGATGATTTACAGGGAATTTGTTTTATCAGAAGAAGGTTCATTGGATTATGCCAAACTAACAGTTTATATCCAGGAGCCATCTGAATCTTTAAATATAAAGAAAAGACCACTTATTTTATTATGTCCCGGCGGTGCATATGCTTATACCTCAGACAGAGAGGCTGAACCAATGGCGCTGGCTTTTTTGGCTAAAGGCTTTAATGCCGCAGTACTTCGCTATTCATGTTCTCCCGCAGTCTATCCGACATCCATTTTAGAGCTTGGAAGATCAATCCTTATTATCAGAGAACATGCTGATGAATGGGAAGTCGACGCAAACGCTATTATAGTTGAAGGCTGCTCAGCAGGGGGCCATCTTGCAGCAAGTTACGCATGCTTTTGGAAAAGAGATCTGGTTTCAAATGCTCTTCTTTCAAGCACAGAGGCTTCAGCAAAAGAAAAGCTTCGTCCCAATGGTCTGATGCTTTGTTATCCTGTTATCACTTCCGGAAAGTTTGCTCACAGAGGTTCTATTGAGAATCTTCTTGGTGACCGATATGAATATATGAAGGAAGATATGTCTCTTGAAAATCAGGTAAGCAGCGATGTGCCAAAGACCTTTATCTGGCATACCTTTACTGATGAGAGTGTTCCTGTTGAAAATTCATTATTATTTGCAACTGCACTAAGAGAGAACAACATCAATACTGAGCTTCATATTTTCCCTGAAGGTGGACACGGACTTTCTCTTGCCAACAAGCTCACATTAAGTAACGGCGGTCATGAGGACGTTCCTTCAGTAACACCTTGGATAGACCTTGCCACAACCTGGCTCGATAAATTTTTTGTAGACGAGAATCATCATGAGTAATTACATTGTTTTCGACCTTGAATGGAATCAGGGTGAAGCACCTGTGACTGCAAATGACAAAACTCTTAATTTTGAGATCGTCGAAATAGGTGCTATTAAACTAAATGAAAAAAGACAAAAGATAGGTGAGTTTTCCAGACTGGTAAAGCCACAGGTTCACACACAGATGCACAAAATAACTGGGAAGCTCATTCATCTTTCCATGGAGGATCTCGAAAACGGAGATCTTTTTCAGGATGCTGCAAAAGACTTTTTGGAATGGTGCGGCGAAGATCCAAAGTTCTGTACCTGGGGGCCATTAGATCTTAGAGAATTCCAGTGTAACCTCGATTTCTTTGGGCTTCCGCTTTTATCAGACAGGCCTCTTGCCTTTTATGATGTCCAAAAGCTTTACAGTCTTTCTTTTGACGACGGTAAATCCCGTGTATCTTTATCCACTGCTGCTGAGGAAAGGCAGATAAACCTTGATTATCCTTTTCACAGAGCATTGGCTGATGCCGCTTATACCGCAGAGATTTTCAGATTGATCAATGAAAAGACACTCAAAAGAATTTCTTTTGATACTTACGTCACTCCAAAGACCAAAAAGCAGGAAATCAAAATCGTCTTTGATAATTACGAGAAATATATCTCCAGAGAATTTGATACCAAAGAAGACATTCTTGAAAACATGGAGATAATGAGTACCAAATGCTATATTTGCCACAAGAATATCCGCAGGAAAATCAAATGGTTTACTCCAAACGGCAAACATTATTACGCCGTTGCCTGCTGTGACAAGCACGGATTTATGAAGGCTAAGGTTCGTATCAAAAAAGCTGAGAGCGGCCGACTTTTCGTAGTTAAGACCTGCCGTTTCATAGGTCCCGATGAAGTTGAAGAAATGAAATCCAAACAAAGGAAAGTCAAGAAAAGACCTATGCCATAAGAAAAAGCAAACTTGAGCACATGCTTCAAGTTTGCTTTCATTATTATATAAACTTATTAACCTTTACAAACAGTCTTCCCTTTCGAGTGGTATTCGTGGTTCCCAGATAAATAAATTTCCCGTAACCGCGAACAGAAACCCTTGCTCCATCCTTGAGGTCATATCCTCCGCTGTAGGCTACCCGCCCATCAATGAAAACTGATTCTGATTCGATAAGCTTTTGAGCTTCTGACCTGGAGAGGTGATAAACAAATGCCAGAATAGCATCTATTCTCTCAGATGCCACACTTCCGCTTATCTCCTCAAACTTGGGTCTTATATCACACTCTGAAGAATTAACAATCTCACACTTGACGGATGTATGCCTTATCCTTATCAGTTCCTTACATATCATCTGAGCTATCTCAAATGTAGCAAAGACATAAGCTACATCATCCCCGGTTAATATATCTCCTATCTGGTCTCGTTCTATTCCCAAATTCATTAGCGAGCCCAGATAATCTCTGTGATTTAGTTCATCAGCAAACTTCCTGTTTACCGGCTGAACCTTTACACAACTAAGAACTGTAGCCTCAGCTTTTTCTGCCAAAAGAAATGTCTCTTCATCCATATATTCCGGCAAAAAACATATCATTGCTCTTTCAGCATCTTCAAAGCCGCCGTATACTACATACTTCGCGCCACAGTACTCGTGTACATTTGAAGGAACTCCTTCACTTGCCATAATCTGATGAAACATGGCAATCTCTGAAACAGACAGGAAGTCAGTGTGGGTTACAAAGTTATTCATATAAGCCCTTGTAGCCAGGTCTCTGACTCTTCCTGCCAAAAAATCTTTACTCTTTTCTTCCATGTATAATTCCTGTTAATTAGTATTTGATTGCGGGCGTCCAGTAATTCTGACCGTAAATATCGGTAAATCTATAGGTTTCAAGAACATCCCCATCTCCAACAGGAAGATTTTCTATTACCATTTCTGACATATCCTTTGTAACAGTCATCTGCTCTCCAAGGAAATAGCTATCCTGATAGGACTTATCATAGCCGTAGTAGTCACATACAAAGTCTATCTTGTCGCCCTCATTAAGCTCAGTCGCATTCTTGGCAACAGTCTCTGTCTCGCCGTTTTCATAGTCGCTACAAGCTCCTGCCACATATCCGTCCTCATTTTCTGAGTCGAATACAAGGATGAGATTTGTTCTTTCTCCATTAAGGTAACATGGAACACGACCTGTAATAGCGTAATTATCTGCTGTTCCCTGAACATCCAAAACATAATATGCAACAATCTGACCATCGATAGCAAGCCATGTTTTGTCAGTCTGAGCAAGAAGATAATCGTCATCTTCAAATTCCATGATATTATCAAGACCAAGATCCACGTATCCTTCGCCATCATCGTAGAACATATTAAGCGCAAGGTCTTTTACCTGTCCCCACTGCTCCTTAGAAAGATAGATTGCATCCTGACCGCTTGAACTCTTGGTCCAGACAAGATTTGAAGAATCAAACTGATTAGCTGCGATATAATTTGCTGCCTGTTCAACATCAAGTGCTTTTCCGAGGAAAGAGCTGTTTGATGAAGAAAGACCTGAAATACTGCTAAAGTCGCTTGAAAGGAAAGTTGTAAGGAGCTGAGTTATCATCTCCGCAGAAGCACTTCCACTTCCCTGTCCGGATAGTTCTCCGAATAATGAAGGCATTGGTGACTGTGTTCCGCCTGAAGCAACCTGACCAGCTACTTCCATTGATGCAAAGTGCTCTATACATTTAGCATAATCATCATCCATACCGATGGCACCATATGTACTTATCATGGAATCTACTTTTCCGGCTTTTTTGTATGGGAAGTAGATTGAAAGGCCATAAGCATTTGTCATATTTGAGCTTGTGCGATTGTACTTGATAGCATCTTTAAGACTTTCAGCAAGTTCTTTTGACTCGTCTGTACCCATTCTGATAGCGAAGTCTACAAGGTCAATCTGGTCAATTCTTGAAGATGATGCAAATTCTCTTGTGCTGCTGCGGGCTGTGGATACAGTGCTAAACTCATTTCCCTTGATCATCTCTGTAGTGTCTTTTGAGAAATCAGCAAGTTCCTGAGGAACAGTCTGCGAAAGCTCTGCAAGGTCTATCAGAGAAAGGGTTGTCTTTTGTCCGGGACAGTTCTGAGCACATGCGCCTGTGAAATCATCAATGATGTTCTTACCAATCTGAAGGGTTTCCATTGATGTATCCTTGCCAAGAGCTGTGAGCCAGTTTGTGTAGTACCAGCCGATACCGGGCTCTGTCTCCTCTGAAGCCACAAGATAATCAGCGTAGTTAGAAACAACAAGTGCATTTTCTACAGTAGCCATAAGGCAGGTATCAAAGCCTACGAAATCAAAAGTAACACCGCCATCTTCGAATGCTGTGTTAATGCCTGCCAGCGACATTGAGCCGGCAGATGCAAACTTCTCGTCATAACCATATCCGCCGGTTGAACCGCCGCCGTGATTCCAGAAAATAAGGTCATATCTGTTTGCAGGAAAGCTTGAAGCTGTCCACTTGATAAAGCTTGAAAGTGTGGATGGCTGTGTCATTGGAAGACTTCCCACATTATCCTTTAAGAGATTTAACTTTCCGTTCTTAATCTGGTAAATCTGATTTGTTGAACTTGAAATTACATTGTTCTGCCACTGCTTGGCACCACCTGTATAGATGATCAGGTTGATGTTGTCTCCAAGATTTGCTGCCATCATTTCCTGAATATCCTTGGTTGCCATAGCACTTCTAGATTCCAGGTCAGCGCCGCACATATAAACCATGAGTGTTATCACATCCTTGCCATCGCCAAGAATAGTTGTGCGCTTTTGTCTGGCATTTGAAGCAACAGAAGTATTTAATTTTCCGGTATTTGCAGGCTCACTCCACGCTGCAGAAGAACTGCTTCCTCCTGAATATGAGCCGTAGTTTCCAAAGAGCTGTCCTATTGTAGACAATGTTGACCCGGAAAAAGAGCCATCGGCTGTCATACTGCTTCCTATACTTTGTTGGCTATTAGGTGACTGTCCTGATGAAGGTGCTCCTACGGTATCAGTTTCTGTATAGGAATCACTTCCGCCTCCAAGGAATGATGATAATCCGCCACCTCCGCCAAGAAGCAGGATAACAAGGACCACAATCATAAACAGCGGACTTCTTCCGCCACCTGCTCGCTGTGGTGTACCTACTCCGGGCGTATTTCCTCCTGACGAATATCCGTCACTACTTCCAACAGGACCTGTTCCAAGACCTTCGCCTCTTTTATGAACTCCGGAACCTCCTGTTCCTACATTTTTCTTTCTTCCAATTGGTTTATCAGCCATAAAATCCTCCCAAATGAAAAATAATCAGATTTTTTCTATTATATAGTATACACTTTTCTTTTCCCTTCCATATCTATTTTTTAGTTTCATTTTAGGTTCAGGTTCTATCCTAGATTCTATCTAACTATATAGATTATTAAGGAGGAAGAAAAAGTTGATTACAGTCGAGCATTTGACAAAAAGTTATGGCTCCACTCTTGCTGTAGACGATTTATCTTTTACCATTGAAGATGGACATATCTACGGATTTCTTGGTCCTAACGGCGCAGGTAAATCCACTACATTAAACATCATGACCGGTTGTCTTGCAGCAACAGACGGAACAGTAAAGATTGGTGGTTTTGATATTTTTGAAAACAGTAAAGACGCGAAAAAACTCATCGGATATCTCCCTGAGATTCCGCCTCTTTATGTTGATCAAAGCCCCAGAGAATATCTTGATTTTGTTGCCGAGGCAAAGAAGGTTTCCAAAAAGGAACGCCCTGCAGAAATTGAACGTGTATCCAAGGAAACAAATATATCTCACGTACTTGATAAGCCTATCAAGTATCTGTCTAAAGGTTATCGCCAAAGGGTCGGAATCTCTCAGGCACTTCTCGGAAATCCACAGATAATTATCCTGGATGAACCTACTGTTGGTCTCGATCCGATGCAGATAATGGAAATCAGAGAACTTATCCACAATCTTGGAAAAAAACATACAGTTATCCTCAGTTCTCACATATTATCCGAGGTTCAGGCAATCTGCGACAAGGTTCTTATCATCTATAAAGGAAAACTTGTGGCCTTTGACACTCCTGACAATCTGGGAAAAGCCATGTCTTCAGAGAGCTGTATTGAAATCGGTGTTGAAGCAACTCAGGCAGCTACTGTCGATGCCCTGCGTGACATTAAAAATATAACTAAAATCGAGAGCATCGACGAAAACGAAAATGACTGTCAGATGACGCTTCATGTGGAAAACTGTGACGTAAAGGAAGTAAGCAAGGAAATCTTCAAAGCATTCGCTTCCAAAGACATCCCGCTATATAAGCTCAATCCTGTGAAGACCACATTGGAGGATATCTTTATGGAACTAACCTCAGACTCAGTAGAGAACAACATTATTAAGATGGAGGAAAAAGAAATTGACAGCAGTATTACGGCATGAGCTTTCGCTCTTTTATCATAGTATGACAGGCTACGTATTCGGCGCATTCCTGCTCCTGTTTACAGGAATCGGTGCTCTTATGTACAACATCAACGCCTCCGTAGCAAACTTTGAATATGTTCTTCAGTTCATATCAATTATTTTCATTGTAATTGTTCCTATATTAACCATGAGGATCATTGCTGAGGAAAAGAGGCAGAAAACAGATCAACTTCTTTACTCTCTTCCTATCACCTCAACAGATATTGTCGTTGGTAAGTTTTTATCTCTTTTTGTTGTATACCTTATTCCGCTGGTAATCATCTGTGCATATCCTCTTATCTTTGCTCAGTTTGGTGATGTATATCTTCCAACTTCTTACGGCTCAATGGTGGCATTTCTTTTCCTGGGAATGGCACTTATCAGCATGGGAATGTATATATCTGCCCTTACGGATTCTCAGGGAATCGCAGCAGGTATATGTGTTGCCTTTATGCTGTTTAACTACTTCTGCGCAACGCTTTCTGACTATGTTTCAGCTACCGCAGTAGGTGCACTTATAAGCCTGATTGTAATTTCAACATTGCTGTCACTTGTAATAAGATTCATGACCAGATCAAATATTGCAGGACTAATATTCTTTGGCTTAAGCGCTATCGCTTCACTTGTTGTTTACTTCGTAAATGAAGATTTGCTCAACAATCTCCTTCCAAATGTTATGAAAAAGATTTCTCTCTATGAGAGATTTTCTGTTTTTGTAAATGGAGTTTTCGACATCACAGGAATTGTCTATTACATCAGCGTAATTGTATTTTTCCTTTTCCTTTGCGTGCAGGCTCTTGAGAAAAGGAGGTACAACGGATGATAAACATTAAGAATGAACTTCAGAAAAACAAAGATGCTCTTATGAGTAAAACCGCCAGAATCGGCAGCTACAATTTCCTTATAACTATTATCGTGCTGCTCATTTTAATCGGAGTTAATATTCTGGCGTCTGCTCTGCCATCAACACTAACTCAGCTTGATATTTCCGCAGCGCAGCTATACTCCCTCACCTCTTCTACAAAGGTTGTGGTCAACAATCTGGAAAAAGATGTGACAATTTACTGGATAGTTCAGTCTAATAAAGAAGATTCCGTTATTGAGAAGCTTCTAGATGTTTACGACTATATGTCAGAGCACGTAACTGTTGTTAAAAAGAATCCCGATGTATACCCAACTTTTGCTCAGCAGTATACAGAAGAGAATGTAACAAACAACTCTCTTATTGTAGTCTGTGGTGATAAATCCAGATTTATCAGCTTTAATGACATTTATGAAATGGATTCTTCAAGTTACTACATGACCGGTTCTGCCTCCACAAGTTTTGACGGAGAAAGTGAGATCACAACTGCGATAGACTATGTTGTTTCCGATGACCTTCCTGTTATTTATGCACTTACAGGACATGGTGAGGCAGAGTTATCCACAACTTTCTCAGATAGCATTGAGAAAGCCAACATTGAAACCACAGATTTCTCTCTTTTAAATGTGGATGAAATTCCTGAGGACGCAGATCTTATCCTCATTAATGCACCAAGTAGTGATATTTCGGACGAAGAACTCACAATGTTAAAAGAATATGTGGAAAACGGTGGACATCTACTTATAATGTCAGGGCCTTTGGAGGAAAACTCCTCTCTTCCAAATCTGAACAGTATCATAGAAAGTCTTGGCGTAACAATCAACGAAGGTATTGTTGTTGAAGGAAATCGTGACAACTACGCTTTCGCGCAGCCATACATTCTTTTACCGAATATTGAGTCATCAGATATAACTGACGCCCTCATCGACGAAAAGAGTAATGTCATTGTTCCGATTTCATCAGGTCTTACCATTGGAAGCAGTTCATCTGTATATTCTGTGACATCTCTTTTGACAACTTCTGAAGATGCGTTTTCTAAGATTGCGGGATATTCACTTGATACTTATGAAAAAGAAGACGGCGATATTGATGGTCCATTCTCTCTTGCCGTTTCCGCTTCAAGTCAGACATCAGATGGAAAATTAATCTGGATTGCATCAGGTGTAATGCTGGATGATGGCTACAATTCTTACTCTTCCGGTGCCAATGTCGATTTTGTAATGAATTCAATTTCCTGGATGATCGGTGAAGAAGACACTATTTCTATCAGATCAAAGTCTCTTGATTACAACTATCTGACTATCAGTGAAACCGCTGCCAAGAGAATCAAGATCATCATGATAGGTGTTCTTCCGATTGGTTATCTATTATATGGTCTTGAGGAAGTGTTCCGCAGAAGGAAGGAGGGAATGACCGTTGAAGCGTAAAATAACTCTTATCATTCTCTGTGCTCTGCTGGCTCTTACTTTTGGCGGAGTACTGATAGTAAACGCTGTTGAAAAACACGTTGAAAGCATTTCAACTATTGATGAAATCGTATTTACTGCTGATGCAGATAACCTTACAGAAATTAAGTGGACCTTTGAAAACGAGACTCTTGATTTTGTTAAAACTGATGACAACTGGGCTTTGGCTGACGATAGCTCTTTTCCCGTTGATCAGGATGCTATCTCAGAGTTGATAGAGAACTTTGCCGAGGTTCATGCCAGCTTTATTATCGAGGATGTCGAAGATTATTCTCAATATGGTCTCGATGCTCCGGAAGCGGAAATATGCTTTACGACTGCTGATAGCGAAACTACTATCTCATGCGGAACCTATTCAACAATGGATTCCAAGAGATACATTTCTATCGATGGTGGCACTGTTTACCTGATCGATGAT